>Ga0326728_10004279_pt1 | contig 42559 bp, 40 predicted proteins | sample MB3enrmetagenome_FD_207602 | JGI IMG/M metagenome (GOLD analysis project Ga0326728, IMG submission 207602) | Lab enriched peat soil microbial communities from McLean, Ithaca, NY, United States - MB31MN | ecosystem: Environmental > Terrestrial > Soil > Wetlands > Peat | place: USA: New York... | reverse complement strand
TAGCCCTTCGCCTCACCCTTAGACACAATGGACTTCGATCAGCTCGAAATATTTCTCGAAGTAGCGCGCCTCTCCAGCTTCTCGCGGGCGGCGGAGAAGCGTTTTCGCACCCAGCCCGCCGTCTCTTCGCAAATTCGAATGCTAGAGGAAGAAGTGGGCGCTCGCCTGCTTGACCGCTCCGGTGGCCGCGTTTCGTTGACCGCCTCCGGCAAATTGTTTTTCAAGTACGCCGAGGAAACCATCGAGCGCCGCAAGACCATCTTCACCGAGATCGCCGAAACCGAGCGCGTGCCGCGCGGCGAAATTGTGGTCGGCGCCAATGAGGGCACCTGCCTGCACATTCTGCCCGAGGTGTTCGCGCAATTCAAACGCGACTATCCGAATGTCGCTGTGAGCATCAAGCGCTCCGACTATGCCAGGATTCTAGAGTCGATCCTCGAAAACGCGGTCGACTTTGGCGTCGTCTCTTTGCCCGTGACCGACAACCGTTTCGACGCGCAGTTGATTCATCGCGACGAACTTGTCGTCATCACGGCCCCGCATCATGCGCTGGCGGCGAAGAAGAGCGTCAATGTGGCCGAAGTCGCGGCCTATCCGCTGGTCCTGCCCAAACTCGGCCACACCCGCGACGCCCTCGATGCGCTCTTCTACGACCACCAGTTGAAGCCGCGCCTGGCCATGCAACTCGATTCCAGCGAACTTCTCAAACGTTTTGTGGCGGCCGACGTCGGTGTGGGCTTCATCGCGCGCTCGAATATCGAGGAGGATATTCGCGCCAAGGCGCTGGTCGCCATCGCGCTTGCCGACGCGCAGATCCGCCGCGACCTCGCCATCGTATTCCGCAAAGACAAATCGCTCAGCCGCGCCGCCAAGGCCTTCATGGACATTGCGGTCAAGCAAAAGAATTCTTCCGCGGCCGGCGCTGGAAAACGCTCGAAATGAATCGGTTTCCGCATTTCCTCGTTTGCTTGTGCTTGCTGGTTCCGACTGCCGCGGCCCCGCAGCAGTCCAGCAATAGCAAAACCGCATCCACCGCCGCTTACAAGCTCATCGCGCTTAAAGTCACGGGGACCGCGCGCTATACCGACAAGGAAATCCTCGCCGCCAGCGGGTTGCAACTTGGCCAAAACGCCGCCGACGGTGATTTCAAGGAAGCGGTGCAGCGCCTGGGCGATTCCGGCATGTTCAGCAACGCTGCCTACTCTTTTTCTTTTTCGAGCGCGGGCACAAAACTGGAATTGCAACTTGCCGATACCGACAAGAGTAAGTTAGTCCCCGCGCGTTTTGACAACTTCGTCTGGTTCACCGACGACGAACTTCGCGCAGCCCTCGCCAGCCGCGTTCCGCTGTTCAAACAATTACTGCCGCTCACCGGCAATTTTACCTACCGAGTTTCCGAGGCGCTGCAAGCCCTCCTCAGCGAAAAACGATTTCCGGGGCGTGTGGATTACCTGCGCAACGCCGAAGTGTCGAGCGGCACGCTTACCGCAATCGATTACCGTGTCGAGGAAGTCGTTATTCGGATTCACGGCGTCGAATTCCCCGGAGCTTCGCCGGAACACGCCGCACTGCTCACCGCCGCGGCCCGCCGACTCATGGGAGCGGTTTACGAACGCTCGACTCTCGCCGAGTCCGCGAAGATTGACCTGCTCCCCGTGTACTTGCAGCGCGGATATTTGAAGGCCGCGTTTGGCCCGTCCGACGCCCGCGTGCTGCCTCAACCCGCACCCTCGTCCACTCCGGATGATGCACAAGCTCTCGCCGACGTTCAGGTGGATGCAATCGTGCCTGTAGCGCCGGGCAAAATATATTCAACTTCCAGTGTCGAGTTGAAGGGCAACTCCGCCATCGCCCCCAGCGAAATCGCGCCTCTGCTGCACTTGCCGAGCGGCCAGCCCGCCGACGCCGTGCGTCTTCTCCACGACCTCGAAAACGCGGCCAAGCTTTACCGCAGCCGCGGCTACATGACCGTTCAGATCAAGCCCGACGCCCAGTTCGACGAAGACAAAAGCACGGTACGCTACGTCATCAACGTGGTCGAGGGCGGCCTCTACAAGATGGGAGAATTGGAAATCACGGGACTCGACACGCAAGCCAAAGCGAAAATGCGCGCAGCGTGGACGCTCCGCGAAGGCGAGCCCTACAACGCCGATTATCCCAAGAAATTTCTGGAGGATACCAGGCAGCTTGTTCCACGCGGCGTGCCGTGGGCCGTCAGCGTTCATGAATCGCTCGACGCCAAGGCAAAAACCGTGGACGTGGAAATCCGCTTCAAGCAGCAGTAACGTCGAGCCGCGCGGTTTGTAAGGACAAAATATTTTGTAACCCAAGCGTTGCCTGCGAATCTTTATATCAGGGTCGTGGGGGGGGTACTTCTGAAATATCGCTCGAACGATTATCGAACGACCACTCCGTTTCACCTGAGAGGAAAACAACATGAAAGTGAATCGAATTGTGGTTTCGGTGCTTGGGATGCAGATGTTGACGGGGCTGGCGGCGGTCCCGGCGCTGGCTGCCGGTAAGAGCCAGACCTTGACCGGCGAAGTGAGCGACGCCATGTGCGGCGCAAAGCACGATATGCCAGGCAATGCCGCGGATTGCACGCGCGGGTGCGTGAAGCATGGATCGAAGTACGCGCTCGTGGTCGGTGACAAAGTCTACACGCTGGAGACCGCGGACAAGGCCGCGCTCGACAAGCTCTACGATTTGGCGGGAGCGAAGGCCAAGGTAACCGGCGAAGTCAACGGCACGACGATCACGGTAAAGTCGGTGGCTGCGGGATCGTAGGAGACGATCGGGTCATCGGGCGATCGGGTCATCGGATCATCGGGTGATCGGATCATCGGATCATAGAAAAAACAGTAAGTGGGATTATTTTCGATCGCCACATGACTCGACGGTGAGATGACCCGATTATGTCAATTCTGGTTTGGGTTATTCGGATTCGGATTATTCGGGTCCGGATTATCGTCGCGGCGCTTGAGCGTCGGGCGATCGTCGTCGCCGGTCTGATCTGTGCCGCTCGTCTTGTCGCTGGTGGAAGCGCGGCGCAGGCTGGGACGGCTCCCATCCTTCTGTTCGATGACCTTGTGCCGGTTCTCGATGGTGGCGAGCCGCGCTTTCACGTCGTCGAACTCCGACGTGGAAACGACGTATTGCGCCTTCGCCGGAAGAATGGTCGCGATCTCCTTTTGCGACACCGCAATGCGCTCGGGCGTCTGCGGATGGGATGCGAATGCCTTCGAGATTGTACCCGGCTTCTTCTTCTCCTTCGCCTGAATCTTTTCGAAGAAACTGATGAAAGCCTGCGGATCGTACCCGGTTTTATACATGTATTGCAGGCCCAGGTAGTCCGCTTCCGCTTCGAAATTGCGCTGGAACTTCATGAAGGTAAGCGGCAGTCCCAGGCCGGCCGCTTCGTAGATCCCGTAGCCAATGCCGCCCCCTATGAAGATCAGGGGAATAGTTCCGATGTTGGCCCAATTCGCGCGCGTCATCTGGCGCATCCCGTGGCGGGCGCAAACGTGCGAGATCTCATGCGCCATCACGCCGGCCAATTCGGCTTCTTCGTCGGCCGCCAGAATCAGCCCGGAATTCACATAGAAGAATCCACCGGGCAGCGCGAAGGCGTTCACTTCGTCGGAGTCGATGACCTTGATGGTGAAGGGCACCTGCGCGTCGGAATTGCGCACCAGGTTCTGGCCGATGCGGTTGACGTACTCGTTCACGACCGGATCCTGAACCAGCTTCACGCTTTGCTCAACCTGCATGGAATATTGTTTGCCAATTTTGATTTCGGTTTCGAGCGAATACCAATCGCCTAGGCCGCGCTTGCCGATGTTGCGGTTGCCGATGGCGTCGACATCGGCCTCGCTGCCGTCGTGCTTGACCTTGCTGTCGTCGGGCTCCTGGATGGGCGGCGGGCCGCTGGGCGCCGCGTCGCTGCCGCTCGCAGAAGAGTCCGCGGGCGGAGCCGGAGTGGCGCTGGCTGGGGGATTCTGCGCGGGCGCCGAGGCAGTGGTTGAGCCAGTGGTTGGCTGGCTGGGCTGCGCGGGTTGAGTCGGCTGCTGCGGGCTCTGGGGCTGCGCCGTCTGATCTTTTGCCGTTTGCGGCTGTGAGGCTTGCGGCTGGGCGCTTGGCGTTTGGGTAGTTTGATCTTGCGCCAGCGCGGGCAATGCCAGCAGCGCCAGTAAGCTCAGGGAGATGAGCAATTTACGAATTGACATTTGGACACCCCGCAGAAACCCGGTCGGTTAAGCCGATTATACGCCCGATAGCCGTTCGGCAATGACGGAGTTTCCCTAACGATTGGACGCGGGCGCGAGCGAGAAAGTTACCCGCTATTTTCCGGGATCGTGTCGGCTCAGGTTCCTTCCGGAGTCGCCAGCGCGAATGCCAGTAAAATGGACTCGAGATCCGCGGAGCCGAGCCTCACAAGCTTCGCCTGTCTGCTCCTCAACCACCACGCCGAAGCTACTTCACAGGGTCAGACGTTGACCGCATTTTTGCCTGGTTACTCTTAAAGTATTAACCCGTGTTGACTACTCCCCCCCCCCGGTCTTTTGGAATCATAGATTTAGGAATAAATTCCCGCAAGATCTTTGACTCTAAAGGACTTATAGGTAAAATATTCCGGAATAAGGACTTAGCTCCTAAAACAGCTATAAAAATAGGTTTGGGGCAGCTTCGCGGGCCGCCTTGTCAGGCGGTCACACTTCTAGCTGCCCCAATCAGATTTAATTATCGCAAACGCCGGGTTGTTTGTCTGTGATTCTGGTCACAGGTGATTTGTGATGAAAAAGTCAAAGGCTCTGCCTAAGCGGAGCTTGGACTGGACACCCCAAAAGGGCCGGTGCGCTCACCCACACATTCGCAAAAGACACGAATGTGTGGGGGCATCCGTCTCGACACATAAAACCGCTTGACAACATCATGGACTCTGCTCCAATCTGGACTTGCTCTTTACGCGTTTGCACAGTTTTCTACTGTGAGTCGGGCGTTTCGCTAGACTGATCCGGATTGTCAGCATTTACCAGCGCGAGCAGCCAAAATTGCTCGTCGCTTGGCGCGACAACCAATTTTGGCTGCTCGCGCTTATCTCGAAGGTATAGAGCACTGACTAGTGTCTAACAACAAAAACGCCTTGGAGGCCTTCGCAAAGACATTGAACGCGAAGGCTTTCAAGGTGGTAAATTACCCGTCCTACATCTTTCTCTGCGGCGGACAGCTCAAGACAGACAGAGACGAAACACCCTCCGCACGCTCCGTCTTCCGCAAACATCTCAAAAACACAAATCCCTCCGCAGCAGATAGAGTTCTTCTAGCGGAGGAGGTGAGCGGATGGTTTAGCGCAGCGAGTGTCTATCCCAATCTGGTCGAGCTAGAGGAGCACCTAGCCGGCCTATCCTCTCTCATACTGCTTTTCGTCGAAAGCGAAGGGTCAATCGCGGAATTGGGGGCCTTTTCCTTTGTCCCCGCGCTTCGAGAGAAATTGACTGTTGTCATAGAGAAACGCCATTATGACAAACGGTCTTTCATCTACCAGGGGCCCGTAACCTTCCTTCGACAGAACGACAACGATTCAGTTTTCTCATACAAGTGGGGCGAGATATGCGATGGCGAGTGGAAGTTCGATTTAGGCCTGTGCAATAAGGCCGTTAAACAATTGGCAGAACACCTGGCTGACAAGATGAAGAAGCCCGCCAGCAACCTTTTTCGCTCCGCCGACCATGGCCATCGCATGCTGCTGATTGCAGACCTCATCGGCCTTGCAGGAGCGGTACGAAAGAGTGACCTAATCCCCTTTCTGGAAGGACTACAACTTTCGGATTTTCATACGGATGGAACCACTATTGAGCAATATCTATTCTTACTCAAGAACCTCGGGCTTATCTACAGGGACAGATACGGGAATCAGGACTACCTTTTTCACGTCCAAAACAGAGCCAATTACATCGCTTATCACCAAACGCTAGAGGGTCGGGTCATAGATAGATCCGGCTTCCGTAGCCGTTTCAAGAAGAATCTACCGAGCGACCGGGACCGGGAAAAAGCTTACAAACAGTACAAGGAATCGACGGGGTTAAAATGAGCGGACTACTTAGATCGATGTCTAACGATCTGATGATTTCCGAGACGGATCTCTTGTATTTGATCCGCTCGTCGCCCTATCGGTACAAGGTTTACAAAATCGACAAAAGAAAGGGCGACAAGAAGAGGATAATTGCCCAGCCTGCACGCGAAGTTAAGGCCCTACAGTACTGGGTGATGAAGAACATTCTGAGTCGTTACTCCCTCCATTCAGCTGCCATGGCCTATAGGCAAGGAAAGAGCATCGCGGATAATGCCCAAGTGCATGCCAAGAATCGGTTTTTGCTCAAGCTGGATTTCAAGGACTTTTTTCACTCAATCACGGGCGTAGATTTTAAGGCATTCATGGTTCTCCATTCCGCTGATAAGTTTAACCCAGATGAGATTGACTGCCTCGCACGGATATTGTTCTGGAAGAAGAAACGCGATGGGAGACTGATTTTATCGATCGGCGCACCTAGCTCCCCTATACTATCGAACATCCTAATGTATGAGTTTGACAAAACCATGCGCGAGTATTGTATGCAGAAGCACATTCGATACACGCGTTATGCGGATGACTTGACTTTCTCGACTAACGCCCCCTCCGTATTGGATTCGGTTGTGTCCCAAGTTGTAAAGATTTGCCAGAAGCTAGAGTTTCCCCGGCTGAGGCTGAACCATGACAAGACCGTGCGTGCATCCAAGGCCGGTTGTCGCAGAGTGACGGGGCTGGTGTTGTCGAACGACGCTACCGTCTCTATTGGCCGCGACCGTAAGAGACAGTTACACGCAGCCGTTCATCATTATGTTTGTGGCAAACTCGGCGAGGAGGAGATCGCATCGCTCAGCGGCATGCTGGCCTTTGTCCGATCCATAGATCCAGGCTTCCTCACTGCGTTAAGGCGACACTACGGCCGTGTCAACGTGGATCGCCTTTTGAAGAACCGGTCCGAATCACAGTGAGGTCCTCGTCACCGCAAAAATGAGGCGACCTCAGCATTTAAGGGAAAAATTATCTACATTGCAAGATGCTCACCTCATGCGATTAGGGCGAATGGAAGGCGGGTGGCCCAGGTTACCCGTCCATCTTACTTGATCCTTTAGGGTGCCCCGTCCAAGCTCTGCTTGGGCGGGGGCGTTGCGCGGCTGCATCCGAATTTTCCGAAAGCGACCGACTCTTCACTGCGCAGGCCATCCTCGACTCAATCATCGTCCGCGAAAAACCCCACCCAAGCAGAGCTTGGGTGGGGCACCCTCTGTAATTCAGATGGCCGCGATGAACGAAACGCCTAACAACTGAAAGTTAAGAGCTAACGACTGAAAGCTGCTCTACGTCCAGCGAAACCAGCGCAGGGCTAGAACAAACGAGATGCCTCCCCAGAACGCGAGAATCAGAATGCGCGCGGATTGGGAATGGAGGGATGCGCCTTCCAGGATCATGGCGCGCAGGGCGTCGTTGAGGGCGGTTAGAGGCAGGGCTTGGATTAGAGGCTGGAGCTTGGCGGGGAAATGCTGGGAGGAAAAGAAGACGCCGGAGAAAATCCACATGGGCATCATGACGAGATTGATGAGGCCGCTGGCGGTCTCGAGTTTCTGAGCGCGGCAGGCGGTGAGGAGGCCGACGGCGCCGAAGGTTACGCCTCCGAGGGCGGCGAGAAAGAGGACGGAGAGGAGCGATCCGCGCATGGGCAGGTGGAAGACCAGGACTCCGAAGCCGAGAAGCGCGGCCACTTGTATGACGGTCATGATGAGGCGGCTGCTGGTGAGGGCGAGCAGGAAATCGGTGCGGCGCATGGGAGTGGCGACGAAACGCTTGAGGAGCTTGCGTTGGCGCATCTCGACGAGGGCGAAGCCGATTCCCCACATGCCGGAGTTCATGAGATTCATGCCGAGCAGGCCGGGGATGAGGAAGTCGATGTAGCGGGAGCCGGGCTCGCTGGAAACTTGGGCCGAGGTGGGGAGCGGGTCGCGGCGTCCGGCGGCGGATTGCAGGGCGGCGTCGATTTCGGAGCGCGAGAGGACGCTTTCGGGGCGGGCGGGATCGTAATGATAGGTGACGCTGCCGTCGGGGTTGGGCTCGACGACGAGATCGAATTTTCCGAAATGAAAAGCGTTGAGGGCGGATTGGCGGGCGAGGACGGTTGCCTGGATGGAGGAGTGCGCGGGCGAGCTTTTATCGGACGAGTTTTTATCCGACGAGGCTTGCAGCAGCGCCAGGGTTTGCGCGGCTCCGGCGCTTTGAACGATGGCGACAGAGGTGGTGTCGGCGGGCTTGTTGCGGAAGGCGACGCCGAGTCCGAGGGCCAGCAGAAGAGGAAAACCGAAGACCCAGAAAATAATTTCGGGCTCGCGTTTGAGCTCCAACATGCGGGCTCCGAGCAGGCGCTTGTAGCCCGACCAGCGGCCGTTGCGGAGAGTGGGAGCGGCGGGCGCGGGCGGCTGAACTTCGAGGCGCGGAATTGGCGTGGTGGTTTCGGTTGCCATTTAATTCTCCCGCAGATGGCGGCCGGTCAGCTTGACGAAAACGTCTTCGAGGCTGGCCTGGCGCGTGCTGAGGTGTTCGAGTTGCTGGCCTTGCTGATCGAGGGCGTCGAGCAGCGCGGGGATGGTGAGGTGCGGCTCGCGCACGTTGAGGCAGATGGTCGAGTCCTCGTGGCGGACGGACTCAACGCCGGGGAGCGAGCGCCACAGATCCGAGCTTTCTTCATTGTCGTTGGAATTGCCGTTGGCATTTCCGCTGCCGTTACCGCTCACTTGGAATTCGACGACGTGATGGCCGCCGAGGCGGTCGATTAAATCGGGCGGAGATCCTTCGGCGATGATCACTCCGTGATCGACGATGGCCAGTCGGTCGCAGAGGCGCTCGGCTTCGTCCATGTAGTGGGTGGTGAGCAGGACGGTGCCACCTTTTTTCTGGAAGGCGCGAATGATGTCCCAGAGCTGGCGGCGGCTTTGGGGATCGAGTCCGGTGGTGGGCTCGTCGAGAAAAAGAATGCGCGGATTGCCGACGAGAGCGGTGGCGACAGCGAGGCGTTGCTTCTGGCCGCCAGAAAGCTTGCCGACCCAAGCGTCGGCTTTTTCAGTGAGCTCGAGTTCTTCGAGGACGGCTGACGAGGAACGCGGCTCGGCGTAGAAACTGGCGAAGAGTTCAATGGTTTCGCGGACAGTCAATTTTTCGGAGAGGCGCGTGTCCTGCAAAGAAATGCCGATCCATTCGCGGAGCTGGCGTGGGTGGTCGGACCAGGTATGTCCAAAGAGGCGGACTTCTCCGGAAGTGGGCGCGAGCAGACCTTCGAGAATTTCAATGGTGGTGGTCTTGCCGGCGCCGTTGGGACCGAGCAGACCGAAGCACTCGCCGGCCTCGATGCGCAGGCTAAGGCCGCGAACGGCTTCGACTTTGGCGTCGTAGGTCTTGCGCAGATTGGCGCACTTAATCGGAGATGCCATTGGAGCATTCTAGCGTATGTCATCGCCGACAAAAAAATCGGCCGCAGTTTCTCAACGTTTCTCGGTATCGAATAAAACGAAGACCACAGAGGACACAGAGGTGCACAGGGTAAATTCCTGTAAACAGGGCATTGTCTTACGATCTCGGTAGATTTACTGGCCGCTGGGCTTTGACGCGATCGAAGTCACCGGCATGGGCGCGTTGCCTTTGGCATCCTGCCAGAGGATCGCGTTTAACTTCCTGGCATCGACCGCGTCGGGTTTGGAAAAATCCATGAGCGAAGATGCTTTCGCGCCCACAGCTTTTTTCTCGTTGATCTTATAGATGAGGCCGCTGGATAGATTCTTGTCGTCGGCGCGATAGGTCGGCTGGGTTCCGGGGCCGGAGAAGAGCGGCGCCATGAGCGGGGCGTGCGCGTCGAACAGGTTCATCGGTGGAAGGCCGAGTAGCGATTCCATGGTGTGAATCATACTGACGGTGGTGTAAAAGTTGTGATCGACAAAGGGCTGCGGCGCGCGGGGCGCATATTTGCTGATGACCAGGGCGATGGATCGATGGGCGTCAATGTGATCGGCGCCGTCTTGCGCGTCGTCTTCGAGCACGAAGATGGCGGTATCGTCCCAGTAAGGGCTGTGGGAAACGGCGTCGACGATGCGGCCGACGGCGAGATCGTTATCGGCGACCGAGGCCTGGGGAGTGGGCTTGCCGGAGCGCGTGCCTCCGGTGTGGTCGTCGGGCAGGTAGAGCAGGTTGAACTGTGGAAGTCCTTTGGCGGTTCCCTTGGCCTTCACAAATTCGTCAAATTCGCGCAGGAATTCGTCGGCGCGGAGCTGGTCCGGATAATCGGTTTCGAAATCGGGAAAGAGAGGATCGTAATGATCGCGCAACGCGGCTTTGGTGGGACGCATACGTTTGAGTTGCGGAACGGCCCAGGGCCAGGGGCTTGGGCCGCCGCGCGGGTTGCCGACGTTCGCGGGCAAGGGATCGCCCTGCTTAATTTCGGAGATTGGGCAGGTTGCGGAACTGGAAGAAGGCGTGCCTTCTTTCGGCGACTTCACTTTTTCGCTTTTACACCACACGGCGGCGATGAATTCTCCATAGATGCGATAGGTGAGGCCGCGGCGTGCTAGGTTGTCCCAGAGGAAACCGGTGGCGGGGTCGTCGACGTCGGGGATTCCCTGCTCCAGCGGAAACTCTTCGGCGACACTGCCGCCGAAATCGTAGGTGCGCTCGGCGCCGCGATAACCGATGGGCCAGATTTTCTCGTTGTAGTCGCTGGTGATGGCGGCGGTTGACCAGAGATGGCCGTCGCCGGAAACTTCTCCGCTGTCGTAGAAATTGTCGAGCACGCCAAACTGGAGCGCGAGCTTGTGCTGGTTGGGCGTGATGTCTTTGCCATACATCGTCAGCGATGGGTCGCCGTCGCCAACGGGCAGGTCGCCGAGGATCTGATCGTAGGTGCGATTTTCTTTCAGCACGTAGATGATGTGGTGAATGGGATTGCTTCCGCCGGCGAATGCGAACTTGCCACCGTCGGAGCGGAGGAGATTGTCTTCTTCGACCTGGCGCGTGTAGGCGGCGAGGTTCTTGTCGATGTCGGCGAGGCTGAGGCGCTGGATGGAGCCGCCGATCAGAGTTGCGATGTAAGGATGCTTTCGCTTGCGCTCGCTTTTTAGTTGGGCCGGCATGTTGTTGGGGCCGCTGCTTTCTCCTTTAGCCGTCGCGATCAGTAGGTCGTTGCCGGCGATGGCTAGCGCGCTGGGATACCACTCGGTGGGGATGAAGCCTAGGGGACTGACTTCATGGTCGTTTTCGCGAATGTCGAATACCGCGACGGCATCTAGCGAAGCGCAGGCGGCAAACAGGCGGCTTCCATCGGACGAGAGCGCGATCGCTTGCGGAACGACACCCGCGTGGCCCCTCAAATTTTCGAAATTGACATGGTAAAGACGTTCCATCTTGCCGCTCTTCAGATCGAGAGAGACCACGAAATCTAAGTCGGTGTTACTCAGGGTAACGTATAGCGTATCTTCGCCGGGGCTGAGCAGCATTGCCGTCGGGTGCGAACTGGGTGCAACCGGATCCGTGCGGCCCAAGACATCGTGCCAAGCCTCAACCTTGCCCGTTATAAGATTCAGTTCGGCGACAGTTGACGAATTCCACAAGCTAACCCACGCTTTGGTTCCGGCTTTGTTTGCGATGACTGTATATGGATATGTGCTGGGAATATAGCGGCTTTGACTTAGATCGAAAGACTTTTCAATCTTGCCGGAAGCGACATCGAGAAGCACGACATTGTCGGATAGGTTGTTGGCTACCAGCAGGCGGTCACCCGCGGCTGGGACGGGCGAGGACGCCCGTCGCTCCATTTCGTTCTTTTCTCCGGGCAGCACGGCGAATCCGGCGGGAAATGGGGGCGCGGTGCCGGCGGGAGTATTGCGCAGGCTGTAGGCGACTTCTTTTCCGGCGGCGATGGGCTGAGGCGGAATCTTAATGAAGCGCTCGGGAGTGACTTCTCCGGCCGCGAATTTATACACCGCGATGCCATTGCCGGTGCTGGTTGGTTCTTTTCCTGTGGGATCGGCGATCGATCCCATGGAAGCGTAGAGATGCTGGCCATCGCGCGAGAAAGCGAGTCCGATGAAATAACTATGGTGAGTGGAACGGTCGCCGCCCAGGCGGGCTCCGCTCAGATGGTCGTCGGGAAAGTCGCGGAGCCGATTATTGCTGAGATCGAGAATGGCGATGGACTGGCGCTCGCCGCTTTCCACGGTACCGTAGCCCTGGTTGAGCAGCGCGGCGTAGCGGCCGTCGGGACTGAGGGCGATGGTGGCGGGAAAGCTGTTGGTGCGGGCGAGATAGCCGGGGACGGGGAGGGTGAGAGTTTTGCTCGTCGGAAGATTGATGCGTCGCGAACGGTCGGCGGCGCGAGCGGCGACGAATACGGCGAGCAGCGCGGAAAGCGCGAGGAGGGAGACAAGGACAATTTTCTTCACCGGCTTTTTAATGAAATATTTCACGAGTAGAGGCCTCGGAAGGGTTGTATCATCCGGGCGGCAAATCGCGCAAACCGGCAAGCTGCTGTGACCGTGTGATAAGTCGTACGGGGGAAGACTGATCCACCCAGGTTAGCGCCCAAAGAACGGGCGCGAACCTGGGGCACCATCAGACGCTCCTTGTGGAACTCATCACACGGTCACAGTACTAGCTGCCGCGCTGCAAAGTTCATCCTGGACTCTGCCGTTGTAAAATCGGTGTTTCCCATCTCACGAAGGCGACGACCTAAGGAGCTTACTTGGTCATGAATCGGAACATCGCAAATCGCAGAGCCATATTCATAGCTTTCTTCTGTGCACTCGTGCTGTCGGTGGCAGCCGCGCAGGAAGTGCCGGTGGTCAAACCGGAAACCGTCGGGCTATCGGCGGAACGGCTGGAGCGGATCGCGAGCACGGTGCAGCGCAACATCGACGACAAGCGCATCGCGGGCGCGGTCACGCTGGTGGCGCGCCGCGGCCATGTGGCGTGGTTCAAGGCGCAGGGCCTGGCCGACCGCGAAGCGGGCAAGCCGATGCGCCCCGACACCATGTTCCGCATCTGCTCGATGACCAAGCCCATTACCAGCCTGGCGGTCATGATGTTGTACGAAGAGGGCCGCTTCCTGCTGGACGACCCGGTCGCAAAATATCTGCCCGAATTCAAGAACCCGAAAGTGCTGGTCAAGCCCGCGTCGGGTGCACCGTACACGATCCCAGCAACCGCGGAGATCACGATTCGCGACTTGTTGCGCCACACCTCGGGAATCACCTACCAGTGGAATGACGATCTCGGGCAGATGTATAAGGACGCGAATGTCGCCTCCGGGTTGCTGCCCTACGACGGCACCATCGAAGACAGCACGAAGCGGCTCGCGGGACTTCCGCTACTGTTCAACCCCGGCGAGAAGTTTGAATACAGCCTTGGCGTCGACGTGCTGGGACGGCTCGTGGAAGTTATCTCTGGCAAGCCGCTCGATGAGTTCTTCCGCACCCGCATCTTCGAGCCGCTGGGCATGAAAGACACTTATTTCTATCCGCCCGACGGCAAACTGGAACGGCTCGCCACGGCCTACACCTACTACGCCGAGAAAGGCCTGAATCGCTTTCCCGATACTCCGATCACGGAAGGCCCCTTTACCTATTCGGCGGATTACCCGGCGCGTGGCCCTAAAAAGCTGTTCTCTGGCGGCGCCGGACTGGTGTCGACGGCGGCCGATTACTTGCGCTTCTGCCAGATGATGCTCGACGGCGGCAAGGTGGGGAACACTCGCTTGTTGAGCCGCAAATCGGTCGAATTGATGACCCAGGACCAATTGGGAAAGATAAGTCCGGAGCAGGGCTTCGGACTCGGCTTCGGCATCAACGGAGTGAAAGCGCCACTCTCCGAACTTGGATCGCCGGGGGAATACAACTGGGGAGGCTTCTTTTATACCGCATTTACCATCGACCCGAAAGAACAGATGATCGTGATTTTCATGGGACAACTGCATCCGGCGAGCGATTTGACCCTGGACCGTCAAGCGATCGAGCTGGCGTATCAGGCGATTAACGACTGAAGGTGAATATACCGGTGGGGCCGACTCGTGTCACCGAAGCGCGAGCAGAACCGCGACGTACTGGCGCACTTTGTCGAGTAACGCGGGATCGGCTTTGCAGCGGAATTTCGCTTTGCGGCCGGCCCAATCCATGCTCTTCAACTGATCGACAAGGACCGCTCCCTCCACTTGATCAACGGTGACGGGCAGGGCGAAAGGGTAGGACTTGCGCTTGCTCGTAAGCGGGCAGACTACAGCAAGGCCACTGGCGCGGTTATAGTGCCGATCGGTCAGCACCAAAGCTGGTCGCCGCTTGGCTTGTTCATGGCCAACCTGCGGACCGAAGTCCATCGTCACGATGTCGCCGGCTTCTGGAACGTAGGAAGTCACGGGGTCACCATGTCACCATGTCACCATTGAATCACTTCCTTGCCCACTTCCGCGCCGGATGAAATTTCCGTGTAGCGGTTCTCTGGAGTGATCTGGGAAACGAGTTGCGCAAGCGTGGGAATTTTGCTTGCCCGGCGCAGTTCGATGCGGCCTTCGGCGGCGACTTCTATTTCCAGCGAATCGCCTTCTTTCATCCTGGCTTCTTCGACCACGGGCTTGGGAATGCGCACGGCAAGGCTATTGCCCCACTTCACCATTTGCGTATTCATGAACGGAGGGCCTCCCCGAATAAGATACAGTGTAGCACAATGTATCTACTTTGTATACACTCAGGATGGCCCTCCGCAACTGCCGATTCTTCTGGCTATTTCGTCCCCACCAGATGCACTTCCGCCGCTGGTTTTCCGTTGCCGGACTTCTTTACCTCGATCAGTTCAACTGCTTTGGCAGCAATGTGTTCAGCGGAAACTTCAAACTCTTTAATTAACTCCCAGGGAGCCCCGGAATCGCCGAAGCGGTCTTTCACTCCGATGGCGCCGGTGATGATGGGAATGCCGTAGAGTTCGGGCGACTCGGTGATGGCGCTGGCTACGGGCCAGGCCAGCGCGCCGATCTGGTGTTCCTCAGCGGTGAGGACGACGCTGGTGTCGCGGGCGGCGCGGACGATGGCAGCGGTGTCGAGCGGCTTGAGGGTGTGCAGGTTGAGGATGCGAGTCTCATAGCCGAAATCCCGCTTGAGGATCCAGGCGGCACGCATGGCTTCGGGCACCATGGGGCCGCAGGCGGCGATGGTAAGGTCTTCGCATTCGTCGCGATAATCGGATTCGAGCTTGGTCTCGAAGGCGTCGATGAAGTTTGGTGCGCCTTCATTCTTGCGCAGGCGAATGACGTTGGCTTTGCCGAAGACGAAGGGCGTTTTCTCGTCGGTGACGATAGGCGTGGCTTCGCGGGCAAAACGGATGTACTTGGGACCGACGTGTTTGAGCAGCAAATAGTCGGTGGCCTTGCGGGTCTCGACCATGTCGCAAGGGACGACGACGCTCATGTTGGGCAATCCGCACATGGCGAAACAATCTTCGAGGGCCTGGTGGGTGGCGCCGTCGGGGCCGACGCTGACGCCGCCGTGGGCTCCGGCGATGAGGACGTTGAATTTGCCGTAGCAGATCGAGGTGCGAATCTGATCGAGATTGCGGGCGGCGGCAAAGGTAGCGTAGGTGCCGAAGACGGGGAGCTTCCCTTCTTTCGCCATACCGGCGGCGGCTGACGTGGCGGACTGCTCGGCGATGCCCATGCTGATCCAGCGCGACTTGCGCTCGGGCTTATTGGCGTAGAACTCGCTGATGGTAATGGAGCCGGAAATGTCGAGTCCGAAGCAAACGATGCGCGGATCGTCGCCGTTCGCGGCCAGCGATTGGCCAAAGCCGAGGCGCGTGGGCTTCATCTGCACCTTCATATTGTCGGCGGCATTCCACCAGTAGTTGCGTTGGAACTTGGGCATCTTGGCTTCGAGTTTGGCCTCGACCTCGGCCTGGTATTTCTTGGCGTGGGCGAAAAGCTGCTCGACGGGGACTTGGGCTTCAAGGCCGAGTTCCTTCAACCCTTTGTTTAATTCTTCGAGATTGGGCGTTTTGCCGTGCCATCCGGCAACGTCTTCCATGAAGCTGACGCCTTTGCCTTTGACGGTGTTGGCGATGATGACGGTGGGCTTGCCGGAGCCGGTCTTCGCTTTTTCAAGGGCATCGACGACCTGCTTCATGTCATGGCCGTCGATGGTGATGACATCCCATCCGAAGGCGCGATATTTATCTTCGAGGGGCTCGACGTTCATGACGTCTTTCACCCAGCCGTCGATCTGGAGGCGGTTGCGATCAACGATGCCGATGAGGTTGTCGAGCTTGAAGTGGCCGGCTTCCATGGCGGCTTCCCAGATCTGGCCTTCCTGCTGCTCGCCGTCGCCCATGAGGCAGAAGACGTGGTGATTCTTCTTATCCAACTTGGCGGCGAGAGCGATGCCGACGGCGATGCTCAGGCCCTGGCCGAGCGATCCGGTGGAGACTTCGACGCCGGGCAGCTTGAGCCAGTGCGGATGCCCTTGAAACGGCGAATAAAGTTTGCGCAGCAGCGCAACGTCTTCTTTCGGGCAGAATCCGGCGAAGGCGAGGCCGAGGTAAAGGCTGGGAGCTTTGTGGCCCGTCGACCAGACAATGCGGTCGCGGTCGGGCCAGTCGGGATTCTTGGGATCGTGATTGGCGACGCGAAGGTAGAGCGCGGCGGCGATGTCCATGATGGAGAGCGTGCCTCCGGCGTGTCCGGACCCGGCTGCGCACAGGGCGGCAAGATTGTAGCCGCGCATCAAGTTGGCCTGCTGTTTCAGTTCGTCGATGGTAAAAGAACGCAGGACTTCACCGGTGGCTGAATTCTGAATCGACATGGAGTTGCTCCTTCGCGGGCGCCAGACATTGAACGGCATGGGGACTGGATTGGGCACAGCACGGAAAATGGCGCATAAGCTCGCAGGGTGAGCCTAATCGCACCGATAGCGCCGTTCAGTGAGCGAGATCACAGGTGGAAGTGACGGGCGGACGGCACGGGACTCATCGCCATTGCGAAGAAGTGCGGCTGGTATAGACTGGGTGTGTTTTTGACCTTTAAACGAGAGGGAGTAATGGCAAAGACGATCCTGTTCTTAATTCTGATGGGCGCGATGGTGGCAACGGCTGCAGCGCAAGGTCCCGTGGTTCGGGCTTATCTTTACAACCCTGCTATGAGTTCAATAATCCTGAAGTATCCGTATGAAGCGCCGCCAGATACGATGCCAGTCAAGCCGAGTCTCACAATGACTGGTACGGACATGAGCGACGGCAGCTATGAATTGGTGGTTCATCTTGAGGCACATGGTCAGTCGCTGCATGAGGAAAAGGCGAGCATCCGCATCGAAGGCGGGCGGTTTGAGAAAGGCTTCGAGTTGCCGCAATCCTATCCCACAGCGGAGGCAGTTTCATGGGAATTCTCCGCGCCCAAGCAACCGCGGCTGTCAGGACACACGACGCTGACGTGGTCCCACTTTCACGGCCGCGTGAAGTACCTCAACGGCAAACCTCATACAACATACATCCACATGCTTCCGGTGACCTGGGGCGCTCCTGGAGATTTCTATATCCCGGTCGCGGAGGACGGAACCTTCGACGCGCCGGTTCCCGCACGCGTCTATAGCGTGATCAATGTGAACGGAGCTGGCTATCGGTTCGACAGCCTCGAGCGCTGGGCTTGGGACTACGACCTCACCCGCGACCGCGAAGACACCTTCACCATCGGCCGCATGGAAATCTATGGCATGCACGCCTATCACATCAATGGCGGGCCGCCAACGGTGTTCGTCAGCTTCCGGCCCACTTCGCTCACGCGGGTGTTGAAGTTCGACGCGGATGGCAACGGGATCCTTGACGAAAGCGAAATGAAAACGATGTTGGAGGCATCGAAAAACTCTCCCACCGTGCTCGGACCGGAGCTGCACGCCGAGAACGTCAAGGTCTGGTTCGACGGCCAACCGCTTCCCATTCTTCGCTTCGACATGATCCCCGAGGCGCAAGGCGAAGGCATGTGGCAGGTGAACTACATCCTGCAAATCGCTCCTCAAGACTGGAGGCATCTGCGCGCTGGTTGGCATGAGATCAAGCTGGAAGTCTCATCGCAGGAAGAATTGCGCGGAAACAAAATTACCGATTGTGGCCAAGGTTCGGTTGGTTTCTTCATGCCTTAGCGGAGGCAGGTTGCGATCGCTGGCAACTCCCAGGTTCGTTTTCTTAGCGAACCATCGGTTGTAGTTTTCACCATTCTGACGTTTGCATCGGTGGAGTCCGGACGGGGACGCCCGGCACCCCACCGTGTATTTTGGGGTTTAAGATTGTTGCGATGCGTGCAGCGCGGACAGGAGTGTCCGCGCCACACTATTAACTACCTCATGTTCTTCGCTACCCAGGCTTCGATTCGCACCAACGCCTCGTTCAGGTTCTCCAGTGAGTTGGCGACGCTGAAGCGGAGATAGCCTTCTCCGTACCGGCCGAAGGCGGTGCCAGAAAGCGCGGCTACGCCGGCTTGATCGAGCAGGGCGTCGGCGAGTTTCTTCGAGGGCCAGCCTGTCTTCGTAATGTTGGGGAAGACGTAGAAGGCGCCTTTGGGGGTGCGGCAGGAGAAGCCTTTGATCTTATTCAGTCCGGCGACGAAGGCGTCGCGGCGGCGCTTGAACTCATCGCTCATCTTATCGACCGACGATTGGTCGCCGCGCAGGGCTTCGATTCCGGCGATCTGCGAGAAACTGGCGGTGCAGGAAATCGAGTTGGTGTTGAGCCGCGCGATGTGGGTGGCCAGGTCGGGACGCATGACGCCCCAGCCCATGCGCCATCCGGTCATGGCGTAGGTTTTGGAGAAGCCGTCGAGGAGGATGGTGCGCTCCTGGAAGCCGGGCACGCTCATGATGGAGAAATGTTGGTGGCCGTCGTAGATGAGGCGGCTGTAGATTTCGTCCGAAAGAATCATGATGTTGCGGTCGCCGATGGCGTCGGCAATCTGGAGAACGTCTTTCTTGGTGAGGACGCCGCCGGTCGGGTTCTGCGGCGAATTCAGGATGATGAGCTTGGTGCGGCCGGTGATCAGCGAGGCGAACTCGTCGACATCGAAGCAAAAGTCGCGCTCCTCGCGCAAGGGAATGGCGACCGCGCGCCCACCGACATACTCGATCATGGACTCGTAGATGGGGAAGCCGGGATTGGGATAGATGACTTCGTCTCCTTCATCGACGAAGGCGAGGATGGTATTGAAAATTATGGGCTTGCCGCCGGGGACGACAACGACTTCGTCGCTCGCAACCGGAACATTGCGGGTGCGGCTGACGTAGTCGGCAATGGTCTGGCGCAGCTCGGGCAGGCCGGCGGAGGGGCCGTAGTGGGTCCATCCGTGGTGGAGCGCGTCAACCGCGGCCTCGATGACGTTGGAGGGCGTGTCGAAGTCGGGCTCGCCGATTTCGAGGTGAATGATGTTTTTGCCCTGTTTTTCAAGCGCGCGGGCGCGGACCAGGACTTCAAAGGCGGTTTCGGTACCAAGCCGCGACATCCGGCTGGAAAGGCGCAATTCGAGTTCAGTCATAGTAGGCATAGGATTCCGAGTGAAATTATACGCTGGCGCGGCGAAGGCGGGTCAGTGGCGCGCGTCACGGGGGTGTGTGACTGCTGGGCGGAGCGAAGAAATTGCGAGGAGATGTGACTATACGCTGTTGCGGGCATAGTATATCGATGTAAGAAGTGTATCTATTCAAATTCATGGAAGAGGAAACTTAGAAATGCATCGTTTTGCCGCATATTTCCTCTGCTTCTGCTTCCTCGTAGGATTGTCTGGCCGTATTGCCATCGGGCAGGCGGCATATTCCGCGGACATTGTCGATTTGCAGAAACCCAACAGCCCCATACTGGCCAGACTTTATGTTGCGAAGAACAAAAGACGTATCGAATTCCAGCCGACTAGCGGTGACAGGGCGCTGGTGATTCGCATACAACCCACACCCCCTGGAAGGTGGGAGGCGAACTACACATTAGCGGATTAGAGAAGACAATTATCCTCAATCTCGCCCATAAAACCTCAACCATCCTCGAACCAGAACAGAAAACGTACTTCCAAACATCGTGGCTAAGCCCGGGCCCGAGCGAACTGTACATCCAGTATGCCGCACTCCAGCCAACGAACATCGATGATGCCTGTCCGGAGTGGATGCAGCGACCCGGGACTCAAGGAGAAAGTTGCAAGAAGTCGGGCTACGAATTCGTAAACGGCCGCATCGCAGCCAAGTACGACGTTTCCTGCGAAGGAGAGATTTGCAACGTCTGGATTGATTTGAAACTGGGCACTTTGGTCAAGCGCAAGAGCAAATGGACGAGCACGGAATTGCGCAATATCCGAGTCGAGCCTCAGCCGTCAAGTCTGTTCGAGATTCCCGAAGACTACGTAATCTCTGTCACACAACTTGGCGGAATCATCGGGCGACATGAGCCGGAGTGACGACGCAAATCAATAACTACTCCGAAATGGCGCTCTCTTCGCTCTGTGCCCGCAGGACGCGATCGACCGAGTAGGGGGCGCGCTGCGAGGGCTCGTGGAAATGGCGCACTTGCATTTCTCCGAGCAGGCCGACGGCGAGCATGTTCAGGCCGGCCAGCAAGAGTACGGCGGTGAAGATCATGAGCGGGCCGTGCTGGTACATGATGTCGTTCTGGGGGTGCAGGAGCTTCTCCAGAATGAGCCAAGCGGAGATCGCGCATCCCGAAAAAATGCTGGTCATCCCCACCGATCCGAAGAAATGCAGGGGGCGGGAAAGATATTTGAGCAGGAAGCGGATGGTGATGAGATCGAAGAAAACGCGGAAGGTGCGCGAGATTCCGTAATGCGAAGCGCCGCGTTCGCGGACGATGTTCTTGATGGGAACTTCGACGATCGACGCGCCATACCACGAGGCCAGCGCGGGGATGAAGCGATGGAGTTCTCCGTAGAGCGGGACTTGCCCCAGGATTTCGCGGCGGTAGGCCTTAAAGGTGGTTCCGAAATCGTGGATATCGACACCGCTCAACTTGGCCATGAGCCAGTTGGCGCAGCGCGAAGGGATGCGGCGCAGCCAGAAATTGTCGACGCGATGGTTGCGCCAGCCGCTAACGATGTCATAGCCCTCGGCGATTTTTTCGAGGAACAAAGGGATGTCGGCGGGATCGTGCTGCAAGTCGCCGTCCATGGCGATGATGTATTCCCCGCGGGCATGGTCGAATCCCGCGGCGAGGCCGGCGGTCTGGCCAAAATTGCGGCGCAGCTTGACGACGGTCACGCGGCTGTCGATGGCGGCAATCTCGCGCAGCAGATTGAACGTGCCGTCGACCGAACCGTCATCGACCAGCACCATCTCAAACGTCTCGCCACTCGCTTCCATCACGGACTTAAGGCGAGCGTACAGGTCGGTGACGCTCTCCTGTTCGTTGTGGAACGGAACTACGATGGAATACTTGAGCACAGCTTTTTATTATACGGCAACGGAGCTTGATATTCTAAGTGACTTCGGTGAGGCGCGACTGCATTGGTAGCCCCGGCAGGAATCGAACCTGCATAGTCAGTTTAGGAAACTGAAGTCCTATCCGTTGAACGACGGGGCCTTACAAAATCAGGTTAGCAGGTTGGGAATCGGGTTGCCAAACCTCAGAACCCATACAGTTGTTAGTGGCGCTGGAATGCATAGGTCCTTCGCTCCGCTCAGGATGACAGATGGAGTGTAGATTGCGAAATTGATCTCGATCCACCGCCGACGAAGTGCACGATCTCCAGCCGATCTCCGTCGTGCAAGGGAGTTTCGGACCATTGGCCGCGGGGGACGATTTCGCGGTTCAGCTCGATGGCCACGCGGTCCGGCTTCATGGCGAGTTGCTCGACGAGCGCGCCCAGCGTTTCGGCGGATAAGGCCTGGGTTTCGCCATTGATGGTCAGCTTCATTGGATCCATTCTCACCGCAGACAACTGCCGAGCTGAGCTCGGCTTGGACGGGCGAGGGCGCCCGTCCCTACACGAGCGCGATCAGCTCTAACCGGCGGCGCGCAACTGAAACTTGCGTGTGGCGGTTCGTCCGTCGAAACTTGCTTGCACGAGCACGGAGGAATCGGCGAGCGACTTTTCATCCGCGTGCACGCTCATTTCGGCGTTGCCCCGGGCGTCGGTGAGGACCTGCGCGTAGTAGGGCGCGGCGTTGGGCCGGGCGAAGCGGAGTGTGAGGCGCGCGCCTTCGACGGTGGCGCCTCCGTCGGTGACTCGAATTTGCATGGTCAAGGCGCCGCCCGAATGGACGGAATCGGCATTGATCCACTCGAGGTTCAGCTCCTTCACGGTCGCCAGCGCTTCCGGCGTATCGCGCTTATCGAGAATGGAATCGAGCTTGCCGTCGCGGATGGCATCGAGTACCTCGCGATGCAGCTCACGCAACATCTTCTCTTGATCCTGATCGTGATCCAGATCGTGGATCGGAGAGATGTTCTGAGAACCAACTTTGCCATGGGCCGTGCTCGGGCCATAGGGAACGGCGCGTTTGCCGATGCAGCGGCCACGAACGAATATTTGCGTTTGCAGCAACTGCTCGCCCTCGCGCGCTTCGCTCTGCACATGGTAGATGGTGTCTTCGTGCCGGATATCGGTGTTAAAACCAAAAATCATGAAGTCCAAAGCTCTCCCCGGCCCTGTCGAAACAGGCATCGCCGGATGAAATTGGCGTGCAACCACGCGCTTAGCTTGACACTACCGCCAGCCAAAACTTAATCTGGAACAATTACAATTGTGCTTAACGCGAATTATATATAGCTCCTCCTATGCCGGACAATGATTTCGCGCAGTACCTGCCCCTTCTGATGCATTTCGGCATCGCCACAGCCCTGGCGAGCGCGATTGTCATCCTGTCTTACTTGGTGGGCCAGCACAAACCGAATCGAGCGAAGGTGTCGCCCTACGAGTGCGGCGTTCAGCCCATTGGCGACGCGCAGGGACGGTTCTCCGTCAAGTTCTACCTGGTTGCGATGCTCTTCATACTATTCGATGTGGAAGCCGTTTTCCTTTACCCCTGGGCCGTCATCCTGCGCGAACTGAAGATGTTTGGCTTCTGGGAGATGATGGTGTACATCGCGATCGTGCTGGTCGGCCTCTTCTATATATGGAAAAAAGGCGCGCTCGACTGGGGGCGGACGGCCGCCCAGCGAGGAGATTTCTGATGGCGCTCGCTCCCCCCATCACCGCTATCGAGGCGTTGCAGGCGCATCCCGCCTTGGGCCGGCTGGTGGAGTGGAACGCCGCCGTGGTCGAAGCGGTGAAGTTCGACCGCGACGAGCTTACCATCTGGATCGCGAAGGAAACGATTCGCGAAGTTTGCGCCATCTTGCGCGACTCCGCCGCTTGTCCATTCAATTATCTTGCCGACCTTACCTGTGTGGATTGGTATCCGTCGGAGCCGCGGTTTGAGGTGGTTTATCATCTGCTTTCGATTCCGGCGAAAGAGCGCGTGCGCTTGAAAGCCCGGCTGGATGGATCGAGTCCGGTTATCGAATCGGTCACTTCGGTCTGGCCCTCGGCCAACCACTATGAGCGCGAGGTGTTCGATCTGTTTGGCGTGCGCTTCACCGGACATCCCAATCTCGAACGCATCTTGTTGCCCGATGACTGGGAAGGCCATCCGCTGCGGAAGGACTACCCAGTGGAGGGATACCGGTAGATCATGACGCAATTCCCCACTACAGTCGCGGAAGCCGGCCGGGAAACTACATCGGGCGAACGCACCCTAGTCCTTAACATGGGGCCGCAACATCCTTCGACGCATGGGGTGCTGCGGCTGGTGCTCGAAATCGACGGCGAGACCGTGGTGCGGCTGAAGCCGGTGATCGGCTATCTGCACACGGGCATCGAAAAGACCTGCGAGGCGAAGTTCTACCAGCAAGTCGTGCCTCTGACGGACCGCATCGATTACCTCTGCCCCATGACCAACAATCTCGCCTACTGCCTGGCAGTGGAGAAGTTGCTGGGGCTGGAAATTCCTCCCAAGGCGCAGTGGATGCGGGTGCTGATGAATGAGTTGACCCGCATCAATTCGCACCTGGTCTGGCTGGGAACGCACGCCATGGACCTGGGCGCGTTCACCGTCTTCCTCTATTGCTTCCGCGAGCGCGAAGACGTTCTGCGTTTTTTCGAAATGGTCAGCGGACAGCGCATGATGACCTCCTATTTCCGCATTGGCGGATTGGCGCTGGAGCCGCCGCTCGGTTTTTTCGAGAAAGTCAAGAAATTCGCCGACCGCTTCCCCGGAAACGTGGATGAATACGAAGGCTTGTTAACGGGGAACCCGATTTTCATGATGCGCACCAAGGGCGTCGCCCGCCTGAGCACGGAGGACGCGATCGCTCTGGGCGCGTGCGGTCCGACGGCGCGCGGCAGCGGCGTCGATATCGACCTGCGCCGCGACGCTCCCTACTCGGGATACGAAAATTTCAAATTCAAGGTGCCGGTGCGTACCGAATGCGATGTGTTCGCGCGATACCTGTGCCGCGTCGAAGAGTTGCGGGAATCGATTGGCATGGTGCAGCAGGCGCTGGCAGGGATGCCGGAAGGCCCCATCAAGGCCGACGCGCCCAAGGTCGTGCTGCCCGACCGCGAGAAGATGAAGACGCAGATGGAAGCCCTCATCCATCATTTCAAGATTATTACCGAGGGCTTCGCGGTCCCGGCGGGCGAGGTTTATCAGGCGGTCGAATCGCCGCGCGGCGAGATGGGATACTACGTCGTTAGCGATGGAACGGCCAAGCCGTATCGTGTGCACATGCGCGGGCCGTCTTTTGCGAATTTGCAAACCCTTGCCAAGATGTGCGAAGGCGGGCTTATTGCGGATGTGGTCGCGGCCATTGGAAGCATTGATGTTGTATTGGGAGATATAGACCGGTAGAGAATTTGTAATTGGTGATTTGTAATTTGTAATTGTGGGACGGCTATGACGCCGGACGAGTTACGGACACGCACTAAGTCGTTTGCACTGCGAGTCGTGAAGCTGTATCGCTCATTGCCACGCTCGGCGGATGCGCAAGTGATGGGTAAGCAGCTTTTGCGGTGCGGAACTTCGGTTACCGCGAACTACCGTGCATCTTGCCGTGCCAGATCGCGGGCCGAGTTTGCGGCGAGAATTGGTATAGTGGCGGAAGAAGCGGACGAAAGCGGTTTCTGGTTGGAGATGTTGGCCGAGGCGGAAATAGTCCGCATGACGTTGCTGAAGGATTTACTGAAAGAATCAAAAGAGTTGACGGCTATTTTTACAGCGACGCAACAGTCGACACGAAAACGAAGTTGAGACAGTAAAATTACAAATTGCCAATTACAAATTCATGAAGTTTTCAGACGAATTCGAAGCGCGCTTCACTGAGATGCTGACCCACTATCCGACTCGGCGCTCAGCACTGGTGCCGACTCTGCTCTACGTGCAGGATGAAGTGGGTGCGCTGACGGACGAAGTAATTGCGGAACTGGCGCAGCGCCTGGAGCTCACCGAACTCGAAGTCCGCAACGTCATTAGTTATTACTCGATGCTGACCACGAAGCCGCGCGGAAAGTATAACGTGCAGGTCTGCACCAACATCGCGTGCATGTTGCGCGGCGGCGAAGAAATTCTCCACCTCTGCAAGAAGAAACTCGGCATCGGCCACAAGGGCACGACGGAAGATGGCTTGTTCTCGCTGGAAGAGGTCGAGTGCATCGGCGCTTGCAGCTGGGCCCCGGCAGTGCAGGTGAACTACGATTTTCATGAGAACCTGACCAACGAGAAGTTAGACCGGGTTCTCGACGAATATAAGAAGAAGGGAACGCAGTAAGCAAATTGAACCATTGATTCATTGCGGCATTCAATCATTCGGCAAGGTTCAATGATTCAATGCCTCAATGACAAAATGAACAAATGGCTTCTCTAGTTTCCCATCCCGACGAGGTACGCGTGATCTCGAAGCGCTTTGGACAGGGCGCTACGAATATCGACCGCTATCTCCAACTGGACGGCTACAAGGCCGTGCAGAAGGCGCTGGCCATGCAGCCGGACGCGATCATCGCCGAGGTCAAGAACTCCGCCTTGCGCGGGCGCGGCGGCGCCGGATTCAGCGCGGGGATGAAGTGGTCGTTTGTCCCCAAGCAATCGGCCAAGCCGAAATACGTGCTCTGCAACGGCGACGAAAGCGAGCCCGGCACTTGCAAAGACCGCCTGATTTTTGAGCACGATCCGCACGCGATCATTGAAGGTGTCATGATTGCCGCGCTCGCGGTCGGTTCTCATACCGGTTACATCTATATTCGCGGCGAGTATCGCTATCTGTCGGTGATCATGCAGAAGGCGATCCAAGACGCTTACGCCAAGGGTTTCCTCGGCAAGAACATTTTCGGCAGCGGATACGATCTCGACGTTTACTGGCACGGCGGGGCGGGCGCTTACGAAGTGGGTGAAGAGTCGGCGCTGATGGAATCGCTCGAGGGCAAACGCGGCGTTCCACGCATCCGGCCGCCGTTTCCGGCCGTGGTTGGATTGTGGGGCGGACCAACGGTGATTAACAACGTGGAGACGCTGGCTGCCGTTCCGCACATTATTTTAGGCGGGGCGGATTGGTATGCGAAACTGGGCACACCGAAGAACGGCGGCACTAAGCTGTTTTGCCTGAGCGGACACATAAACCGCCCGGGCGTTTATGAGTTACCGATGGGTTATAACTTCAAAAAGATGATCTACGAGGTCGGAGGGGGCATCCCGAACGGCCGCGTGTTGAAGGCGGTCGTGCCGGGCGGATCGTCGACTCCGGTCCTGCTTCCCGAAGAAATCGATATCCCCGCAGACTTCGATGGCCTGGCCAAGGCGGGTTCCATGCTGGGATCGGGGGCCGTGGTGGTGCTCGACGATACAACCTGCATCGTGAAGTTCGCGCTGCGCACCATCAAGTTCTACCAGCATGAAAGCTGCGGATGGTGCATCCCCTGCCGCGAAGGCACCGACTGGCTGAAGAAAACGCTGACGCGCTTCCACGCCGGCGCAGGACTGAAGAAAGACATCGACAACATTCAGTACCTGGCGGAGAACATGCTGGGACGGACGTTCTGTCCGCTGGGAGACGCGGCGGCGATGCCGACGATTGGATTCGTCAAGAAGTTCAGAAAGGAGTTCGAAGACCATTTGGAAGGAAGACCTTGCCCGTGTGAAAGGTCGGGCGCGATCGAAAAGTTACCGGTATTTACAACGTGAGTATTCGCAGCCGCATAGATGACGCGCAGGTTTTATGGAACTCAAACCACTTGGAAGGAGCGTTTCTCATGGCGCTGGTCGCGGTGGCAGCTACGGCGCGCCGCCAATCTCCTAACCAGAAGGGCGACAGGCAGGCATTTGAGGACTTCCTTCGCCGAGGTTGGTTCGAAAGACTGAGTGTTGAATATCGTGGAGAATTGCATCCGGTCTATCACATTTTTTATAAGTGGTTTCGGTGTGAGCTGGTACATGAAGGGTCTTTGCCTGTTGACGTGGAATTCATGCCCGATCCCGAGCCGGGCATGCTGAGCATTCGCGCAGGCGGGGCGCCCGAGTACATCCTTAGGGTTTCTCGGGGATGGTTCCAGGAGCTCGTTCACGTCGTGATGACTGCTGACGTGAACAAGGATCTGTTTCAGAATTAGGGATTTCTAATGCCAGATGTCAACCTAACTGTCGACGGCAAGAAAGTGACGGCTCCCGCGGGGACGCTGCTGATCGAGGCCTGCAAGAGCGTAGGGATTGAAATCCCCTCGTTCTGCTACTATCCCGGGCTCTCGTTGCAGGGCGCTTGCCGCATGTGTGTGGTGAAAATCGAGAAGATGCCCAAGCTGCAGACCGCCTGCACGACGGTGATCACCGAGGGTATGATCGTCGCGACCGACAGCGATGAGGTGCGCCAGGCGCGCAAGGCGATGGTCGAGTTACTGCTCGGCAATCATCCGCTGGATTGCCCGGTGTGCGATGCCGGCGGCGAATGCGAACTGCAAGACATGGCGTTTTCCTACGGCGCCTCCGAATCGAAATTTATCGAGACGAAGAACCACCGCGAAGAGCAGCAGTGGTCGCCGGTAGTGTACTTCGACCGGCCGCGCTGCATCCTGTGTTATCGCTGCGTGCGCGTCTGCGGCGAAGGCATGGACGTTTGGGCGCTGGGTGTGCAGAACCGCGGAGTAAGTTCGATCATCGCACCTAATAAGAACGATCATCTCGAGTGCGAAGAGTGCGGTATGTGCATCGACATTTGTCCGGTGGGCGCGCTTACTTCCGGCAGTTACCGCTATAAGACACGCCCATGGGAGATGAATCACGTGAGCACAATCTGCACCCACTGCGGAGATGGGTGCAAGACCACGCTGGGCGTGCGTCGCTCAGAGACCGGCGCGGAGATCGTCCGCGGCGACAATCGCGACAAGAGCGGGATCAATAACGATTTCCTCTGCATCAAGGGCCGTTACGCTTTCGACTTCGCGCACCACAAAGAGCGCCTTACCGAGCCGCTGGTTCGCACGAACGGCAAGCTGAAGCCGGCGACATGGGAAGAGGCATTTGAGCTGATCGGCAAACGGTTTCGAGAAGCGCGTGACGAAGTTAGCAATCAAGATGGCGGAAGCGCAATCGGCGTAATCGGATCGAATCGCACGACGAACGAAGAAAATTATCTTCTGTCCAAATTCGCGCGGGTCGTGCTGAAGACCAATAACGTCGATCATCATCGCACAGCGGACTTCCCTGCTCTGGCGGCGGCGCTGCATGGCAAACCAGGGAAAACGGCTTCGATGCGAGATGTATTGACCGCGCCCGCGATTCTGCTGATCGGCAACGATCCTACGAATCGGCATCCGCTTCTGGCGTGGCAGATTCGGACTAACGTGCGCTTGCGGCGCGCGAAACTTTACGTTATCAAGTCCGCGCCCATCAAATTGCGGCGGCAGGCGGCGGGATTTGGATTGATACCGGCGGGCGCGGAAGCGAAAGCGGTTGCGTTTCTCGCGGGTGACGATTCCCTGCTCGATGAGCTTGCCGATTCAAAAATGGCGAACGGTTTGACCCGCGAGGCTTGGAATGAGCTGCGCGAGAAAATTCGCGCCGAACAGAACATGGTCATCGCCTTCGGTTCTGAACTGCGCGGACACGACATCGAGAAGTTAGTGAGTTATGTTTCGACTTTGGCCGGAGCGAAGCTGATTTGCCTGGGCGATTACGCGAATTCGCGCGGGGCCGGCGAAATGGGGCTTTATCCCGACCTTCTGCCAGGGTATGAGCCAGTTACACGTGCAGACAGGTTCCAAAAAGAATGGGGCACGCTGCCTGCCGAAAAAGGCCTGAGCCTGCCGGAGATGGTGGAAGCGGCGAAGTCCGGCAAACTGAAGGCGCTTTATGTCGTCGGATCGAATCCCGTTGGCCGCTTGGGCATTGATCCTTTTGTGTTTTCGAAAAGTTTTGTACTGGTTCAGGATATGTTTCTGACCGAAACCGCGACCATAGCCGACGTAGTATTGCCGGCAGCGAACGCGTACGAGAAAACCGGAACTTATACGAACACCTGCGGCGATCTGCAACTGATCAAGAAAGCGGGCGAAGTTACAAACACTAAGCCGGACTTTGAGATGATCGTTCGCATCGCCGACGCCATGGGCTTCGACGTGTGCGGACTGGTACCCTTTGGAAGCGGAACGCACTCCGACATGGGCCAGACCCGTGGCGCGCAATCGGGCGAGGCGGACCGCCATGCGGTGTGGCTCGAAGCGCATAATCTGGAACCGAAAATGACGCCGTTCGATCCCATGGCGATTCTCGACGAAATCCAGCGCCTGGTTGCCGGATACCATGTTTCACCTGACAATGTTTCGCGGGTCAATCTGCTGGCGGGCAACGATCAGCATCTCGAGATCGCCGAAAGCGGCGCGAGTTTGTTTCAGAATCCGGAGTTGATCGACCCGGCTAACGACGATTTGTTCAGTTCGGGCACGCTGGGAAGGTATTCACGGACAATGAATTCGGTGTACGAAAATAAATCCGCGAAAGCGGAAGTTGCGGCAGACTAAGTGAGAACCAATAAGACGCAATAACATACTAAGATCGAGACTACGCGGGCAGGAGTGCCCGCGCCACACTGGAATACGGAAGATATTTCGTTGAGCATAACGACGTTTATCATCATATCGATTATCAAATCGCTGGCCGTGATCGGCGTTCTGCTGACGGCGGTGGCCTACAGCGTCTGGCTGGAGCGCAAGGTGTCGGCGCGCATCCAGAACCGCTGGGGCCCGACGCGGGTCGGGCCTTTCGGTCTACTGCAGCCCCTCGCCGACGGCGTTAAATTCATCTTTAAGGAAGATTTGACGCAGCCGCATGTCTACAAGCCGCTCTATATAGCGGCGCCCATGATTGCGCTGATTTTTGCTATCACATCCATTGCGGTGATCCCGTTTGGCAATTGGGTCGAAGTTGGCCCTTGGGGCACTTACTTGCAGATTACCGACTTGAATATCGGCCTGCTGGTGGTCCTCGGCATAACTTCGATGGGCGTGTATGGCGTGGCGCTTGCCGGATGGTCATCGAATAGTAAGTACGCGCTGCTCGGCGGACTGCGCGCCAGCGCGCAGATGATCAGTTATGAAGTTTCTCTAGGCCTGTCGCTGGTGGGAGTGGTCATCATGTCTGGCAGCCTCAGCCTGCGCGAAATAGTGGATGCGCAAGGCGGCGTATTTTGGCATTTCATCCCGCGCTGGAACATCTTTCACGGGCAAACTCTGGCGTTTTTCATATATTTGATTTCCGCCTATGCGGAGACGAACCGTACGCCGTTTGATCTACCGGAAGCCGAGTCTGAGTTAGTCGCCGGATATCACACCGAGTACAGTGCCATGAAATTCGCCATGTTTTTCATGGCCGAGTACGCCAACATGGTGACGGTCGCCTGCCTGGCCACGCTGCTGTTCCTGGGCGGATGGCACGGCCCGATCTTTGGGCCGCCCATTTTGCAGGCTGTGATGCCGGTTGGATGGTTCTGCCTGAAAGTTTTCTTTTTCATGTTTTTGTATGTCTGGGTGCGCTGGACTTTGCCCCGCTTTCGCTATGACCAACTCATGGCGTTCGGGTGGAAAGTGCTGCTGCCTCTCGCGGTTGCGAATGTTGTGGTTACCGCGCTGATTGTGGCGTGGAGGGCTTGAAAGCAGCTGTCAGTCATCAGTTCTCAGTTGCCAGTTTCGATCTGGTGTTACTGAGAGCTGAGAGCTGAAAGCTGAGAGCTAGCAAAAATGTTTCACCTAATTTTATTTCTATTCTTCGGAGCGATCTGCGTAGCGGGGGCGGTCAACCTGCTGGTGCAGAGCCATCCCATCAACAGCGCGCTGTCGCTGATTGTGGTGATGGCTTCGCTGGCCGCCGATTATCTTCTATTGGGCGCGGAGTTTGTCGCTGCCGTGCAAGTGATCGTCTATGCGGGCGCGATCATGGTGTTGTTTGTAATCACCATCATGCTGCTGAATGCCGGCAAAGAAGAGCGCAGCAAGGGCAGCCGGATCGCAACCCTCCTCGGCATTCCCGGAGTGCTGATTGGCGCGGTGCTGGTCGCCTGGACTTTACTGCATCGGCCCAATGCGGAAGCGGTCTCCATCGGCGCGCTCCGAGGCGATCCACAGGCGATTGCGCGGCTTCTTTTTCACGATTTTCTGCTGCCCTTTGAAGTCACGTCGGTACTGATCCTGATCGCCATCATGGGCGCGGTCGTACTCGCCAGCCGGCCTAAATCCGCGGCGCGCGGCGCGAGAAAGGACGAAGAATAACTATGGTCCCTCTTTCTTATTACTTGCTGCTGAGTGGGATCCTATTCGCGTGTGGCGTGCTTGGGTTTCTGATCAAGCGCAACATTATCACGATTTTCATGTCGATCGAGCTGATGCTGAACGGCGTGAATCTTTCGTTCGTCGCCTTTGCCGCGCACTGGCACGCGCTCGCCGGACAGGTCTTCGTCTTTTTCGTGATGGTCGTGGCCGCCGCCGAGGCCGCGGTGGGACTGGCGATCATCATTGCCGTTTATCGCACGCGTGAAACTTTGAATGTTGACCGGGTGAACCTGCTCAAGTTATGACGCCGCCGACTCTCAATCCGTTACTTTGGATCGTTCCGATTCTTCCGCTCGCCGGGGCGGCGATCAACGGCTTCTTCGGCAGGAAAGCTTCGAAACAAGCGATCTCCGCAGTCGCATTGGTGTTTTGCGGTGCGGCGTTCGCTGTGGCATTGTGGATTGCGTTCGGCTTCTCTTCGGCGTCGTCGCCCTACTATTTCCATCTCGCGCACTGGATCCGCTCGGGGGCCTTTAGCGTCGATTTCGATTTCTATCTCGACCAGCTTTCTCTGGTGATGCTGCTGGTGGTTACCGGCGTCGGCTTTCTTATTCACATCTACTCGGTCGGGTATATGTGGGACGACGACGGTTACTACCGCTTTATGGCGTACATGAATCTGTTCATGTTTTTCATGTTGACGCTGGTGCTGGCGAAGAACTACCTGGTCATGTTCATCGGGTGGGAGGGCGTGGGGCTGGCGTCGTACTTACTGATCGGCTACTGGTTCACAAAAGACTCGGCGGCGGCGGCCGGCAAGAAAGCATTTATCGTCAACCGGATTGGCGATTTCGGATTTTTGATTGCGCTGTTCCTAATTATCAAGCACTTCCACTCACTGGATTTTACTAAGGTTTTTGCGCAGGTTAGCACGTTGCCGACGGAGACAGCGGGCGCCGGGTTACTCACGGCGATTGGCCTGCTGCTGATGGTGGGCGCGGCGGGAAAGTCGGCGCAGATTCCTCTTTATGTCTGGTTGCCGGACGCGATGGAAGGCCCGACGCCGGTTTCCGCGTTGATCCATGCGGCGACCATGGTGACGGCGGGCGTTTATATGGTGGCGCGCTCGTCCGCGATCTTCGAACGCGCGCCGATGGCATTGATGGTAGTCGCAATCATTGGAACGCTTACAGCCCTGTTTGCAGCGACCATCGGCATTGCCCAGACCGACATCAAGAAAGTGCTGGCTTACTCCACCATTTCACAGCTCGGCTATATGTTCATGGCGTGTGGTGTGGGAGCGTTCTCGGCTGGCATCTTCCATCTGATGACGCACGCTTTCTTTAAGGGCCTGTTGTTTCTCGCGGCCGGTTCGGTCATTCACGGCGTGGGCGGCGAGCAGGACATGCGAAAGATGGGCGGGCTGCGGGTTTACATGCCGTGGACGTTTCTAACGATGGGCATCGCCACGCTTGCCATCGCGGGCATCCCGCCATTCGCGGGTTTCTGGTCGAAAGACGAAATTCTCTGGAAAGCCTTTGGCGCAAGCTGGGTGTATTGGCTGATTGGCGTCATGACCGCGTTCATCACTTCCTTCTATATGTTCCGATTAATGTACATGACATTCGGCGGTGAGTATCGGGGAGTGGTGGCGCAAGAAACACACGGCCATACTGCTCATGGCCATGGGCACGGAGAACCGCACGAGAGCCCATGGGTGATGCTGGGGCCGCTGGTGATCCTTGCCGTGTTATCGGTCGTCGGAGGATTTGTCGGATACGGAAATCGTTTCGAACATTTTCTCGCTCCCGTTTTCAATGGAGCGAGTGAAGTTGCGCAAGAGACCTCCCGCGAAGCCGGTAACAGTACGCTTGAACATCTGCTCATGGGCGTTTCCATCAGCGTGGCTGGGCTCGGATGGCTGCTGGCCCATCTCCTCTACAGCCGCCGTCCGCAATTGCCCGCGCGCATTGCGGCCAGCCTCGGCAGTCTGTATCGCGCCGTAGCGAACAAATACTACATCGATGAACTTTACGCCGTGCTTTTTGTCAAACCGCTGATCGATGGATCGACCACGATTCTCTGGCACGGCGTTGACCAGGGAGCGATCGACGCCACGGTGAACAACTCGGCCGAAGCTGCGCGCCACGTTTCCGACAATGTGCGCCACATGCAGTCGGGCAATTTGCGCTCGTATGCCGGCTGGGTGGCTGCCGGAGCGGCGCTCGTGATCGCCTACATGGTCTGGATGGGAGTGCGATGAATATGGGTTCGTTGAATATGGAAAGCCTCAGTCCCATCATTCTTTCGCTGGTGACGTTCATTCCTGCCGCGGGCGGGTTGCTGATTCTGCTGATCCCGCGCCGCGATCGCGACATCAAGCTGTTTGCGTTCGTCATATCGCTGCTGGCGTTTGTGGCATCGTTGCATTTGCCGGTGCATCTGCATCGCGGTTGCGGAGCTTTTAAGTTCGAGATCGACAAAGTCTGGATTACGACCCCCAACATTCACTACCACATGGGCATTGACGGAATTTCCGCCTGGCTGGTGGTGCTGACGACGTTCCTCACGCCGCTGTGCGTGCTGATTTCGTGGAATTCCATCCACGAGCGGGTGAAGGAATTTTTCATTCTGCTGCTGATTCTGGAAACGGCGCTGATCGGCGTTTTCACCGCGCTCGACTTGTTCCTGTTTTACTTTTTCTGGGAAGCGACGCTGATCCCGATGGCGCTGCTGATCGGCATGTACGGCCACGGACGAAAGGTCTACGCCGCGGTGAAGTTTTTCCTGTTCACCATGATCGGCTCGATGTTTATGCTAGCGGCGATTGTGTGGCTCTATGCCAAGACCGGCAGCTTCGATTTCGTCGTGCTTCAGCATAAGATCGCGACTGGCGCAGTGCCAGGCTTCGAAAACGCCTCGTTGTGGCTCTTCCTTGGCTTCTTCATCGCCTTTGCGGTCAAGGTCCCGCTGTTCCCTCTTCACACTTGGCTGCCGGACGCACACGTGGAAGCGCCGACCGCTGGATCGGTGCTGCTGGCAGGCGTGCTACTGAAGATGGGCACCTACGGCTTGCTGCGCTTCAATGTCGGCCTGTTCCCCGAGCAGGCGCACCGCAACGCCTCATGGATCATGGCGCTGGCGCTGATCGGTATCATCTATGGCGCGCTGGTCTCGCTGGTGCAGCCGAACATGAAGAAGCTGATCGCCTACTCGTCGGTCAGCCATCTCGGATTCGTCGTCCTCGGAATTTTTAGTTTCACCGCGTCCGGGCTGAACGGGGCCGTCTTCGTCATGCTGGCGCATGGAGTCGCAACCGGCGGGCTCTTCATGCTGGCAGGCATCCTCTATGAACGCCGCCACACTTACGAGATCGCGGAGTTTGGCGGATTGGCAACACCCATGCCCAAGTACGCCACCTTCTTTCTGGTCACCGTGCTGGCCTCATTTGGATTGCCGCTGCTGAACGGTTTCATTGGCGAATTCCTGGTGCTGAGCGGAGCTTTCCAGGCGCGGCCGGTCTATGGAATTCTCGCCGCGACCGGTGTGATCTGGAGCGCCTGCTACTTGCTGTGGATGTATCAGCGCGTTTTTTTCGGCAAGGTGAAGCACGAAGTCAATAACGTGCTGCCCGACCTTAGCCTGCGCGAGAAGGCCGCCCTCTGGCCGATTGCGATTGCCGCTCTGGTGATGGGCGTTGCGCCGCTGATATGGCTCGGTGCGATTGATCCTGCGGTACAAGCGGCGCTTACTCCCTTCACCCAATTGGCCAGCAAGCTGGTGGGCCAATGACGATGACGATGATAACGACGACGACGACATCGACGATGCTGGCGGCATTCTCGCATTCCTGGCCGGCCCTGCTGGTGCAGGCGCAGGCTTCCCTGCCGCAATTCGCCGACTACATGCGCATCCTGCCGGAGCTGGTGCTTTCGATCTTCGGGATGCTGATCATGATCGTCGATCCACTGCTCGACGAAGAGAGCAGCCACCAATCGCTGGGCACGATCGCGCTGATCGGCGCTGTGGCCGCGCTCGGGTCGGCGTTCTGGATGGCGCAGTATCCCGGAACCGCCTTCTGGAACATGGTACGGGTGGACGGGTTTAGCGTCTTCTTTCATGTGCTCGTCATCGCCATTGCTGCGGTGGTGATTCTCAGTTCCTACGAATATTTGTCGGCGCAGCAAATTCGCGCCGGGGAATACTACGCGCTCATTCTGTTCTGCGCGGTTGGCATGTGCTTGATGTCTTCGGCGATCGAACTGGTGATGATTTTCATTGCGTTGGAAATTTCGTCGATCTCGACCTACGTGCTGGCAGGCTTCCGGCGGCGTGACGCTGCCAGCAGCGAATCTTCGCTGAAATATTTTCTGTTGGGATCCTTCGCCACGGCGTTTTTCCTCTACGGCGTGGCGCTCATGTTCGGCGCGACGGGGTCCACCAACATTGACGCGATCAGCCTGGCGCTTCGCTCCGGCAGCGTTCCGGTTCTGGCGTATGTGGCAACGGCGCTCATGTTTGTGGGCCTCGGCTTCAAGGTCGCCGCCGCACCATTTCATATTTGGACTCCCGACGTATATGAAGGCGCGCCCGCGCCCATTGTCGGACTGATGTCGACCGGCCCCAAAGCGGCGGCTTTCGCGGTTTTGCTGCGCGTCATGTTCGAAGCGAACGCGCCTGGACGCTTCTGGCTGATCTGGGCCTCGTCCGCGCTGACCATGACTCTGGGAAATCTGGGAGCCTTGGTGCAGAACAACGTCAAGCGCCTGCTGGCGTATTCCTCGATTGCCCACGCTGGATATCTGCTCGCCGCTTTCGCGGCGCAACCGGCGCTGGGCGCGTCGGCGGCGATGTTCTACACTGCCGCCTACGCAGCCATGAACCTGGGAGCGTTTGCCGTGGTCAGCCACTTCTCGAACGCGGGCGAAAAGTACGTCGCAATGGAAGATTACGCGGGCCTGGGTAAGAAGTCGCCGGTGCTGGCCGCAACTTTTACGTTCTTCCTGATGTCCTTGATCGGCATCCCGATCACGGGCGGCTTTTTTGCGAAGTTCTACGTGCTGACCGCCGCGCTGCATTCGAATCTGGTGGGCTTGGCCATCATTTTGGTGCTGAATAGCGCCGTGGGCGCTTATTATTACCTGCGCATTATCGTGATGATGTACATGCGGGAACCACGGGGCGAGGTGCCGGTCGCGCCTGTGCCCGCGGCGGCGGGGCTGGCCATTGCAGTTTGCGTGCTGACTACGCTTTATCTCGGAGTGCTGCCGGGAGGCGTGCTCAATTACGCCGCCGGTTCCGCGCGCTATCTTGCCGGCGCACCAGCAGCCCCGGCAATATCCGCAGGCCCTGTCGCGGCGGCACAATAGGCAGGGCTTGCCGCGGCGCTCGCGAATGGAATGGCACGATGCTGCAAATGCGGTGCTGGGCTTGGGTTCTGACCGCAACCGAGAGCGCGGGCGGGGATGCACCAGCAGCTTCGGTTGCGATTGACAATCGCCGTCCGAACCGTCATTATTACGTACGCCAGATAGCGGCGATATTTACTTTTCAGACACGGAGGATCTATGGCGCGGTTTTTCCGAAATATTTGCAGGGACGAACAGGGGCAGGACATCGCCGAATATGCGGTCATGCTCGCCGTCATCCTGGTATTGGTAATCGGGACGGTGAAGCTAATCGGCGGCAACGCCAACAATGTGTTCTCCAGTGTTGCCAATTCCATGCCGCAGCAGTAATTTCAGGTCCACTGGTTTTTGAAGACACGGATATTGCAAGAATTACGGTTCGTAATCTCTATGACTCGATTTAGCACCTACCGTTCGTTTGGCCGCTATTGGTTTACATTCGCGGCGGAGGTGCAGAATCGGAGCCAGTCACCAGGGTAAAAAGACAGCTCAAAGATTCCGCCAAAGCCGCGATAAAATCGCGGCTTTTGTATTTTTGGCGGCAAAACGAAAGGAAGGTCATCGCCATGATTGTGAACATGTCCGACAACGCCACCGAAGAAAAAATCGACCACATCATGCAACGCATCCGCGAAGCCGGATTCCAGCCCCACATCACGCGCGGCACCGAACGCACCATCGTTGCGGCAGTGGGCAGCGGAGGACGCCGCCACGAAATCGAAGCGCTTTCGGTCGCGCCCGGAGTGGACAACGTGGTCGCCATCGCCCAGCCCTTCAAACTCGTCAGCCGTCAAACGCGGCCGCAGCCGTCGGTGGTCAACGTTGGCGGCGCAGATTTCGGAGGAAAGTTCGGAGTGAAGATCGGCGGCCCCGAAGTGGTCGTCATTGCCGGCCCCTGCTCGGTGGAGTCGCGCGAGCAGTTGCTCGAGACCGCCGAAGGAGTGAAGCGCGCGGGCGCCACCATGCTGCGCGGCGGCGCTTACAAGCCGCGCACTTCTCCGTATGAGTTCCAGGGCCTGGGAATTGAGGCGCTGAAGATTTTGCGCGAAGCTCGCGAACTCACGGGCCTCCCGGTTGTAACCGAGGTCATGAGCACGGAGGACGTGGACCTGATTTGCGAGTACGCCGATATGCTCCAAGTTGGGGCGCGTAACATGCAGAACTTCGCCTTGCTGCGCCGGCTGGCGACCGTCAAGAAGCCCGTCCTGCTCAAGCGCGGCCCCTCGGCCACGATCAAGGAATGGCTGCTGGCGGCGGAATACCTGCTTTCCGGCGGAAACGATCAGGTCGCTCTTTGCGAGCGCGGAATCAAAACGTTCGAAACCGCGACTCGCAATACCTTCGACCTGGCCGCCGTCGCGCTCGCCAAAGAGCTCTCGCACCTGCCGGTGGTGGCCGATCCGTCGCATGGCACGGGCAAGCAGAGCCTGATTGGGCCGGTTTCGCGCGCTGCGATCGCCGTGGGAGCCGACGCCATCATCGTCGAAGTGCACCGCTGCCCGGAGCGCGCGCTTTCCGACGGGCCGCAGTCGCTCGACCTTGCCCAATTTGAGCGCGTGATGCGCACCTTGAGCGCCCCGCTGCGTCCCGTGCTTGGCTTCGACAACCGTCCGGCGCAGGCATAGCAAAGCCGTTGCGCGCATCCTCCGTTCAGGGAGAGCAGCTCTTAGGCCCGAAGGTTCAGTTCTCAGGCAACACGTTGGCCGCACCCTGGCAATGTTTTTTGGGCGCTCACTGGAGAAACCTTGTTATGCTAAGTTGTGGGCGGACTGAGCCGCTCTGGTTGGGGGCTGCATGGACATACATCGGGAACTTCTCGTGGAATTCAACCGGGTCGCAAGTCCCGGAAGCCCGGTCGACCATGCGATGCAACACATTTGCGACCGGCTGCACGCCGTACAGCTCCGCTACAACTGGGTTGGATTTTATCTGGTGGATGAGGCCGACCCGAGCAGTCTAATTCTGGGGCCACATGCCGGTGTTTTCACGCCTTTCCTGCGGATTTCGTTGAATCAGGGACTGTGTGGCGCGGCGGCCAGCCTGGGGAAAACGGTGGTGGTGAACGATGTCAGCAAGGACCCGCGATATCTGATGGGCGCGGAGGCTGCGAAATCGGAAATGGTTGTGCCGATCGTGCTTCGCGGGGTGGTAGTTGCCGTTCTCGATATCAACAGCTTTTTCAAGGACACTTGGAACCCGGAAGAGACCGCCTTCGTCGAGCAATGCGCCGCTCTTGTGAAGCGCTGCATGTGACCGATCGCATGTAAGACGAGCGCTTCGAGCTATCTTTTTCGTGACTGGCCCGTGACCGGTCCGGCCCCCTACTTAACATCTCCGCAAGTCGGGCCGAGATACTTGGAACTGAAGGTCATATCGTTGGTCATTTTATGATCGCTGCCGCTGGAGACCATATGCATTGTGCCCTTGGTGGCATCGGTACCGACGGTCTCCACCACGAGCGTTCCATCGGTCGACACCTGCTTTCCTTCGCAGTGAATCTTCATTTCGATTTTGCTGCCCGTGGAATTCACGATGGTGCGGGTGCATTGTGAGTTGTCGTTGCGGTTGACGTTGAATGCGGAGGCTTTTTCGAGTTTCTCTTTGGTGATGCACTCTTTTTGGACGATAGGCTTGTTGTTCATCACGCCCTCGATGCGGGCGCGCTGTTCCGGCGTCATCTTGGCGAGAGCTTCGGGAGGAATAGCTGGCATGGCTGGCATTCCGGTCATGGAAAAAGTCACGGTCATTTCCCAGAGACCTTCTTTGATATTGAGAGGTGTGAATTTGTCGGCGGCGAACAGGGTCAGCGAGAAACACACGATCACGGCAAGAAGTAACATGTTTCGCATCGAATCTCTCCCATGGTTGTTTGGTGTGCTTATGTCGAACAGGATGACACAATGCGGGTTGCGGAGCAACTCGATTGTGGGGCAAGTTGGTATCAGGCGGGGCGCCGGCGTCTATGCCAAAGGCGTAGGCGAGGCCCGACAAGGTGTAGCATTACTCCGCCGTTTGTGCCCAAATGCAGCTTTGGTCTTGCAAAACCATTCACGGGCAGTACAATTCGAGCAATCCGGGGCTGAAAGAGTTAGGAGGCAGGAATGCCGGCGTAAAACTCAACTTAGACCGCGGGCAAGGCGAATTGGACCGCCATCGTCAGCCAACAGGTACTAGTACGAAGCTTCTGGCCCTCTTTGCGCTCCTTGCCGACGCGTCATTTGAGGCATAGTTGATAGTATTGTTCAAGGGTCAAGTCCTCAAATCAAAGATTCAGGGTTTCGGCAGAGACGCGGCTTGCCGGTTCATCGCCGGCAGTGAGACGGGCAAGCCCCCTCTCTACGCTGCTTGAGCCTATTCGGCAGTACGGGATCCCCTCGATGAATTCTGGAGGAATCTATGAAAGTTGCCGTTTTCCTCGACGTTGACAAAACTCTCACTCGCAATTTCATCCAGCAGGAATACGCCAAAGCGATGGGGTGCGAGCCCGCTTACGCGCAATTGGAAGCAAGGCTGGGTAAGGACCTGAACTTCGATGAGTTCGGGGAGGAAATTATCTCGCTTTTTGCGTCCAAGCAGCTTAACGAGGACCAAGCCAGGGGCTATTTTCATCATGTGGCTTTGCAGCCTTGGACCGATGTGCTTTTGGGGTTGAAAGTCGACATTTACCTGGTTTCCAGCGGTCCCAGCTATTACATCGACCGGCTGGCGGAAACATACCGGATCCCCAATGACCAGGTATGCCGGTCCGAATACAAGTTCAGCCGCAGGGATGGAATTATCGAATCGTGCAACGCAATCAGCCCGCAGCAAAAAGCGGATTTTGTCAGCCAGAAAGCGAAACGATACGCGATTACCGTGGGCGTGGGAGACAGCCCCAGTTTCGACGGTCCTTTTATCTCCCAATGCACGATCCCTATTTTGACCGTGCGGCACGACCATTACTTCTACGTTCCCAGTTTCGATTCGATCGTTTTGATGGTGCGCAGGCTCTCCGACAACATCGCCAACGACCCGGAGACCTTCGAACCGAACCAGTTGACGATACCGCAGTTGTTCCGCTCCCTGACCGTTGGAGGCTGGACGCTGCTAGGCAGTGGATTTCTCGCTGCAGGCGGCGTGGGCGCATGGGCCGCCAAGTTCTTTCGGTGACGAGAAGCATCGAGGTAGTGGAATTTTCAGGCGCTGGCGGCCGCGTGAATCTTGAGTTCCGGACCAAGTCCGGCGCCGCGGATAAGACTCCGCGTTGACTTTTTCGCGCCCTACAGGCAAACTCTCAGTTCGCCTGTCCCGCGCATTCGGACAGGCGCTTTAGACCCGGCGCCAGCGCGCGAGATAGGCGAGAACCGGCTCAGGAACCGTGTACTCTATGTCCGCAGACCGCGTCTCCTACACGCTCGATTCGACGCTGGAGACGGTAAACGACGCCGAGGAGACAGCCGGCCGCATGGCCGCCGCCGCCGGCTTTGACGACGAAGAGGTCATGCAGATCTCCATGGCAGTGCGAGAAGCCGCCGTCAATGCGGTCTTGCATGGCAATGCCTACGACCCGAGCAAAAAGGTTACACTGGCGTTTGAACGCACCGCGGACGACCTGGTCATCGTCGTCCGCGATCAAGGCAAAGGGCTCGATACCAGCCGTATCCCAGACCCTTTGGCGCCCGCCAATCTGATGAAAACCTCGGGGCGGGGCATTTTTCTGATACGCTCTTTTATGGATGTGGTGGAAATTCACCCCTCCCAGACAGGCACCGAACTTAGAATGATCAAGCACGTCCACGGCAACCCCGCGGATTCCAAGGAGGCTCCCCAGTGAGCATGAAGTCCAGCACTCGTCAGATCGATGGCGTCACCATTGTCGACCTTAGCGGTCGAATCACTCTCGGCGAAGGCAGTGTGGTCCTGCGCGATACCGTGCGCGACCTGCTTTCCAAGGGACAGAAAAAGATCCTGTTGAACCTCGCCGACGTGAACTATATCGACAGCTCAGGCATCGGCGAATTGGTCAGCGCCTTCACCAGTTGCAAAAACCAGGGCGGCGAACTCAAGCTGCTCAACCTAACGAAAAAAGTGCACGACCTGCTGCAGATCACGAAGCTTTACACCGTCTTCGATGTGAGAGAGGACGAAGCAACTGCCGTAAAGTCTTTCGGCAAGTAGCGGGCGCGCGATTCGTTGCACCACGACAACTCTGCCACGCCGGGGCCTGGCCCCGGCGCTGCACCCCCTCACGCCAACACCGGGCGCGCTAGGGACCCAGCGCTACGCCTTCCCTTTTTGGGATGC
>Ga0326728_10004278_pt1 | contig 42567 bp, 40 predicted proteins | sample MB3enrmetagenome_FD_207602 | JGI IMG/M metagenome (GOLD analysis project Ga0326728, IMG submission 207602) | Lab enriched peat soil microbial communities from McLean, Ithaca, NY, United States - MB31MN | ecosystem: Environmental > Terrestrial > Soil > Wetlands > Peat | place: USA: New York... | reverse complement strand
CGGGCATTGCAGGCGGTAAAGCGGTCTGCGTCGATCCCAGCCCCGGTGTGACGGTTTCCTCAACCTGCACAAATGGTCAAGTGCTTTCAGGCATTACGAGCGGCAAGGCGACTTGCGTCGATCCCAGCCCCGGCGTCACTGTTGCGGATTGCGGCCCCAATCAAGCGATGGTGGGGATCCAGAATGGCGTTGCTCAGTGCCGTAACCTGGCGTCCACCACGATATGCTCGGCTGGCCAAGTGCTCACAACCGATTCAAGCGGAGACTTTGTATGCGTGGCCAACGAAATCGCCACATCCTGCACTTCTCCTCAAGTCATGTCAGGCGTTGACGCAAACGGCAAAGCAATCTGCACGACGGTAACCGGCGGCGGCTCGCCCGTAAAACCATCTGGGCTAACGCTTGTGCAAACGCCCAACCACCAGTCTCTCACGGTGTCCTGGACTGGAGGAAGCGGCAACGGCGGCGCCAACGGCTGCAAATTGCAGTATTCCAATGGCGGCACCACATCATGGACGGATCTAACCGGCTTGACCTATAACTGCGACGCCAACCAAAGCGCGACTACCGTCAATCTGCCGGGCGACGGCTGGACCACGTCGTGGTCAACGGTTTACGTCCAGCTTGTAAACAGTACAGGAACAAGTTTGGGCGTGTTCCCAGCCCAAGCCACGTGCTCGGCTATTGCAACGTCTTCAACTTCCACGCCGGGAGTCGACGAAAACTGCGATGGGGTTTGGAATAATCCGGTTTATAGCACCAGCACCAACGATATAGCAGGTCCAGCAGCGTCGAGTACAGTTTTTGGAACCCCCTACTCATGTCCCAGTACATATTATGGTTGCCCCTTCACATACGTCTATTTTTATGCACAGTCAGGGTTCTATTGCACTTCCGCAAACTGTTACGATGGGTGTAATTTTGCGGCGGCCGTTGATTATCTTTACTCAACGTCGGGGACAGTACCCAGCACCTATGCAGGAATGAATCTCGCCTCCAGTAGCTGTCAGCATTACAATGGCTACTCATGGAATTGGTATTCTATGTCGTACTGGGGTTTTTCAATGTGTGTCTATACCTGTACCTCAACCACAGTTACTGGTTATAACTGAGGCACAGCAAAAACTTCCTTGGCGGCAAATAAGCCGTTAAGCGCGGCGGGAAAGCCTGCGTAAACGGCCATCTGCATGATGACCTCTACGATTTCCTGCTTGGAGCATCCGACATTGAGGGCGGCCTTAATGTGGGATTTTAATTGAGGCGCCGCATTTCCCAAAGCGGTCAGCGCCGCAACCACGGCGATCTCTCTTGACTTTATATCCAGTCCCGGCCGCGTATAGATATCGCCGAAGGGAAACTCGATCAGCAACCGCGCAAAATCCGGCGCGATGTCCTTGAGGCTTGCAACGACATCCTCGCCAACGTCTCCATGAATTTCCGTAAGCTTCTCCCAGCCTCTTTGATAGCGATCATCGGTTTTCATCCCTTGCCTCCAATTTCAACCATCCATTATGAAACATACTTAGCACGCAGCAAACCAGCAATCAGATGAATCTCTTTGTTAGATTTCTTATCGTCCTATACGCGCCTAAGAGGGCAGGGATAAATATGGGAGGGGTCAAATATTTAACCATCTGTTTAAGTGAAAAAGTGCGCCGCCATTTTTCATACCTCTTGGTGAGTTCGGATAGTTGGGGAGCTTTTCCCTTAAATCCTACGCCTATCACGGTGTGAGGAAAGTCTTCTCTCCCGGCAAATCCTACGAACGATTCGGTAAACGGTTTTAGAATTGATTTAAACGCTTCCGGCGTGAACCTCCAATAATCGTAAGGGAAATCATGAATGGGGAAATCCATCACGCTGCTAATGACAGCAATGCCATCCGGCTTCAAGATTCTGTGAATCTCCGCTAAGGCTCTATGGGGGTATTCCACATGTTCAAGGGTGTCAAAGCAAAGAACGGCGCCAACAGATTCCGAAGGTAATTTGATATCGTGAAGATCGAGTATTTTGTCGACGCCGGGTCCTTCGCGCATGTCGACTCCCCAATATTCATGTTGGGGGAAAAGCGGACGTAAATCTGCGAATCCTTCTTGACCCGGAACTTGCAGCGATCCGAATTCATATATGGGCCCGCAAATTGGAAGCGTCGAAGCTACGATCGATGCAAAATCCTTTATTGACTGTCTCATAAGTTTCCCTTTCGTAAGGCTAACGAGTGATTATTCGGAAGGACCGGGCATTCATTCGATGAGTGGATCAATTAAGGAAATGAGCGTTAAAGACCTATCCTCTCACCTGCCCCTTGCCGTGCACGACGTATTTAAATGTCGTCAACTGCTCCAGCCCTACTGGCCCGCGCGCATGAAGCCTTCCCGTTGCGATTCCGATTTCTGCGCCCATGCCGAATTCCCAGCCGTCGGCAAATTGCGTGGAAGCGTTTTGCAGGACAATCGCGCTATCGACTTCGCGCAGAAATCTTTCTGCCGTTAAAGCATTTTTCGTCACGATGCATTCGGTGTGATGCGAGCCGTAACGTTCGATGTGCCGGATCGCCTCGCCAACGCCGTCCACGACCTTTACCGCGATAATGGGCGCGAGATATTCCGTTCCCCAATCGGCTTCCTCGGCGGCCTTCACGCGCGCATCAACAGCCTGCGTCGCAGCATCGCCTCGCACTTCGCATCCGGAATCCAACAACATCTGCACAAGCGGCTTTAAGTGCGTCGCGGCGCAGGCGCTGTCCACCAGCAAACTTTCCGCCGCGCCGCAAATACCCGTCCGCCGCATTTTGGCGTTCAGCGTCACGCGCTTAGCCATTTCAAGATCGGCTGCGCCATCGACATATACATGGCAATTACCTTCCAGGTGCGCCAGCACGGGAATCCGGCTTTCCTCTTGCACGCGCGCAATCAGCGATTTGCCGCCGCGCGGAATGATGACATCGACATATTCCTGCATCTTCAAAAGCTCGCCTACCGCCGCGCGATCTGCCGTCGGCACAAGCTGCACGGATGCTGTAGGCAGTTTCGCCTCTTTCAAACTACTTTCAAAAACGGCGGCAATCGCCTGGGAACTATGAAAACTTTCCGATCCCGGACGCAGGATGCACGCATTGCCCGACTTGAGGCATAAAGCCGCCGCATCCGCCGTTACATTCGGGCGGCTTTCGTAGATGACGCCGATCACGCCCAGCGGTACGCGCACGCGCGCGATGTGCAAACCGCTTGGCACCGTCCATTCAGCCATCTGGCTTCCAACAGGATCGGGCAGCATGGAAATCATTTCCAGCGCCTCGGCCATCGATTCAATACGCACGGAATCGAGGCGCAGACGGTCGATCTGGGCCGCGGTTAGATTGCGCGAAGCAGACTCGTTGAGGTCTTCCTGATTAGCTTTCAGAATTTCCCTCTCCCGCACGCGCAACATCTGCGCCGCAGCGCGCAACGCCTTGTCCTTCGCCGCGGTCGAAGCTGTTTTCATAATCCGTGCCGCCTCGCGCGCGGCAATCCCTAGTTTTTGCATCATAACAGCGCCAAATCGTCGCGGTGGATCATTTCCTCCCGGCCGCCATAGCCAAGAAGGGATTCGAATTCGTCGCTTTTGCGGCCCATGATCTTGCGCGCTTCGCTTGCGTCATAAGCTATCAATCCACGCGCCACTTCGTTGCCGTCTGCCAGCACGCGTACGGGATCGCCGCGCTCGAACGAGCCGGAAACATCGCGCACGCCAGCGGCCAGAAGGCTTTTGCCGTTTTTCAGCGCGCGCGCGGCCCCAGCGTCGATCGTCAGGCTGCCGCGCGGATTGAGGCTGCCCGCAATCCAGATTTTGCGTGCGGCGGCTGGTGAGCATTCCGGCGTGAATAAAGTAAAGCGCGCCCCGTTTTCCAACGCCTGCAAGGGCCGGATAACTTCGCCGCGCGTAATGATCATGGCGCAACCGGCGTTCAGCGCGATGCGCGCGGCTTCAAGTTTCGTTTTCATTCCGCCGGTGCCGAAACCGGAACGGGAGTCCCCCGCCATAGCATTGATTTCCGGCGTGATGCCGTGTACTTCGGAAATGAATCGCGCCTTTTTATCGACACTCGGATCGGCGGAATAAAGGCCGTCGATATCGGACAGCAGAACAAGGCAATCGGCATCCATCATCGCCGCCACGCGAGCCGCTAGCCGGTCGTTGTCGCCGTAACGCAATTCCGCCGTCGCAACCGTGTCATTTTCGTTGATGACGGGGATGACGCCCATCTCCAAAAGATTCCGCAATGTCGCGCGGACGTTCAAATACGATTGCCGTTCTTCCGTATCGTTGGGCGTTAACAAAACCTGCGCGACGCCAAATTTGTGATGCGCCAGCGCCTCCTGATACGCATGCGCCAAACGTATTTGCCCGCACGCGGCGGCGGCTTGCGACTCTTCCAGCCTCAATGCGCCCGGCTCCAACTTCAAAACCCTCCGGCCCAATGCGACCGCGCCGGACGACACCAGCACGACCTCCTGCCCGCGTGCGCGGCAAGCCACAACGTCTTCCACGAGGCCGGTCAGCCACGGATGACGAATTTCATTGCGCTGCCCATCTACCAAAAGCGCCGAGCCGATCTTGATGACGACGCGCTTGGCCGCAAGAAGCGGATTCGTGGCAGCCTGTTTTTGCCGAGAAGAGTTCATAGGCCTAGCTTAGCCGAAACTTGCCGGGTTCGCCAAGCCGCCTTACCGCGCCTGCCCAGCCTCATCCGCAGCCCTACGCAACCCACGCACGCGCACGCGTTTGATCCGGTTTTGGTCAGTCTCAAGCACCTCGAAGATAAGGCTTCCGGGCCCGGCGACGGTTTCGCCGATCAGCGGCACGCGCCCGGCCAGATGCAGCACATAGCCCGCCAGCGTATCGATGGTTTCCCGTTCTTCAGGGCTCAACAAAACGCCGACCCGGCTTTCAAACGCCTCGATCGTCATGCGGGCATCAATTAGAAGCGTGCCGTCGGGCCGCGCGATCACGTCCGGCGTCGCAGGATCGTCATGTTCGTCCTCGATCTCGCCAACAATTTCTTCCACCAAGTCTTCAATCGTCACAAGGCCGTCGATGCCGCCGAATTCATCCACCACCATCGCCATGTGCTGGCGCGTAAGACGCATCTGCAAAAGAAGTTTGGAAGCCGGCATAGAAGGCACCACAAACAGAACGGGACGCAAAAGGTCGCGGATCCGCGGGGACTCCTGCCGCGCGAAGCAAGCAACGACATCTTTCATGTGAATCATCCCCACCGCCTCGTCCAGCGTGCCGCGATAGGCGGGGATGCGGCTGTGGGCATGTTCCGTCATCACGTCGACGAGCTGCTTCATATCGCTATCGACATCGACTGCCACGATGTCCGCGCGAGGCACCATGCAGTCGCCGACATGCCGTTCGCGCAATTTCAGGATATTGGTGAGCAGCATTTGCTCGGCGGTCGGCACGCCGCTTTCGGCAGTCGATTCCTCGATCAGCTCCTCAACCGCTTCGCGTAGGGCTGCCGTTTTCGAATGCCGCGGCCAACGCGCGCGCGCAAAGCGCCAAGCGCGGCGCCACCAACTTCGCGGCTCGTCGCTTTCGCCAAGGGGAGCGGTTTGAGTTATCCGAGAGTCGCTCATGCCTGTTGCTGCGCATAAGGATCGGGAAGGCCAAGCTTGGCCATAATTCTTTTCTCCAGTCGTTCCATCCGCATAGCTGCGGCGTCCGTATGATGATCATACCCGAAAAGATGCAAAATGCCATGAATCATAAGATGCGTGACGTGATCCTTCAAATTCTTGTGTTCTGCCTTGGCTTCCGCAGCGGCATAGTGATAGGCAGCAGCAATGTCGCCAACGTAAATCGCCTCCCTTCCTTGTCCTATTTTCCTTAACGCGTTGCGCGAGAGGTGGGGAAAGGACAACACATTAGTCGGCTTATCCATGCCGCGAAAATCGTGATTGAGACGACGCACTGCCGCATCCGACGTCAGCAAAAGCGTGAACACCGAGCGGCGCGCTAATGGCTTCAGGGATTCAGGCAATTGACCAAGCGTCACTCCCGCCGCTTTCTCAAGCTGCCGTTTCAGGCCACGCACCTTGCGCCATGGCGCAGCATCAATTTCGATGTGAAGAGGCGATTTATTGGTTTTTGTTGGGCTCATGGCACTTGCATCCTGTTCTTTACTATACCTTTTTTGGCTCTAGCTTCCCAAGTCCCTATTGATTACCATGCCGCGCATGAACTGGCTTACAAATTTTGTCCGTCCGAAAATTCGCGCTCTCGTCGGCACGCGGAAGGAAATCCCGGATAACCTCTGGGAGAAATGCCCCGGCTGCAACGCGATGCTCTTCAAGCGCGAGCTTGAGGAACGGATGAACGTCTGCCATCACTGCGGCTTTCATCTGAAGCTGGATATCGCAACCCGGCTGAGGATGTTGTTCGATGACGGCGTTTACTCCCTCATTGACGTGCCGCGCGTCGAAGCCGATCCGCTCAAATTCCGCGACCAGAAAAAATATGTCGACCGCCTGAAGGACGCCCAAAACAAGACGGGACGGCAGGACGCCATCGTCGTTGCCGAAGGCCTGATGGGCGAAGCCGAAACGGTGATCGCCGCCTTCGATTTCAGTTTTATGGGCGGCTCGATGGGCCTGGCCGTTGGCGAAGGCCTGATAACGGCAGCGCGCCGGGCTGTCGCGAACAGAGCGCCCCTTATCGTCATTCCGGCATCGGGCGGCGCGCGGATGCAGGAAGGGATTCTCTCCCTGATGCAAATGCCGCGCAGCATCATCGCCGCCAAGCAAGTGAAAGAGGCCGGGCTGCCCTACATCGTCGTTTTCACCAACCCGACGACGGGCGGCGTGACGGCCTCGTTCGCGATGGTGGGCGACATTCACATTGCCGAAAAAGGCGCGCTGATCGGCTTTGCCGGGACGCGCGTCATCGAAAGCACCATTCGCGAGACGCTGCCTGCCGGATTCCAACGCTCGGAATATCTTCAGGAGCACGGCATGGTGGACATCGTCGTCACGCGCAAGGAACTGCGCGATACCCTGATCCGCGTTCTCGGTTTTCTTCGGAAAGAACGCCGCAGAAAAACGGAAGGACTGACAGGTCCGGTGCCGCATGGGGCGCATAGTCGTTGAACGCCCCAGGCCTTGTTCATGACCAAATCCTCCGCCTCCATTCTCGAACGCTTCCGGCGCAGCAGAGCTACGGATATCGATCTGACGCTGCGCGCAGCTTACCGCAATCTGCTGGAAAAATTAGGTAATCCAAACAACAGGTTACCTCCCGTTATTCATGTGGCAGGTACGAACGGCAAGGGCTCAACGTGCGCTTTTCTGCGCGCGATGATCGAGGCGGCGGGATACAAAGCGCATGTTTATACTTCGCCGCATTTGGTGAGTTTCCACGAACGCATTCGAATCGCAGGCGAACTTATTGGCGAAGCCGAGCTTTGCGAAATCCTGAGCGACTGCGAACGTCTGGCCGAACCGGCAGGAATCACTTTCTTCGAAGCCGCCACAATCGCCGCTTTTGTCGCGTTCGCGCGCTATCCGGCGAATGTTGCGATTCTCGAAGTCGGTTTGGGCGGAAGGCTGGATGCGACGAACGTCGTTTCACATCCCGCTGCTACGGTTATCACGCGCCTGTCGTTCGATCACCGCGATTATCTCGGCGATTCGCTGGATCAGATCACGCGCGAAAAGGCCGGGATCATGAAACCCGGCACGCCCTGTTTCACCGCGCCGCAGCCGTCATCGGAAGCATTGACGGCACTACAGGAATCGGCCGCGAAGCTTCATGCGCCTCTTATCGTCGGCGGTAAAGATTGGCGCGTTGAATCCCTCTCCGACAACAGTTTTCGTTTTCACAGCCCCAATCGCACGATTGATCTGCCGCTTCCCGCGCTTGTGGGACAACATCAGTTGGAAAACGCCGGTTTGGCCCTTGCGGCACTCGAAGCATTGCCGTTGAAGATTCCCGATTCCGCACTCATCGCCGCTATGCAACGCGTAGAATGGCCTGCACGTTTGCAACGTTTGAACCAAGGAGCGCTTGCGGCGCTGATGCCGGAAGGCTGGGAGTTATGGCTGGACGGCGGGCATAACGATTCGGCTGGCGAAGCGCTCGCCGCGCAAGCGAAAGCATGGATACTTCAGGACGGCAATCATGCACATTCGTTGCACGTTGTGCTCGGTATGCTGAATACCAAAGCACCAAAAGAATTTCTGGCGCCGCTCGCACCTTATATTCAAAATCTTCGCACAGTGATGATTGAGAAAGAACCGCTGAGTCTCCAAGCATCCGATCTCGCCGCGCAAGCGCGCGCAGCGGGAATCGCGAACGCCGCACCTGCCCCCAACATCCTTCAGGCTCTTAAAGAGATTCTTGAATCGTCAACCGAACCGGGTCGCATCCTGATCTGCGGTTCGCTTTATCTGGCGGGGCGCGTGCTGAAGATGAATGGAAATTCTTTTTAAAATAAACGCACAAAAAAACCGCTGCGCGGCCTACGCCGGACGCAGCGGTTTTCTGTTTGCAAACAGCAGAAGCTTATTGAACAGGAACGCCAGCGGGCGCTGCTTTATCTGCGGGCGCTTTCTTGGCGTGTTTCTTCTTGGTGGTGGCCTTCTTCTTAGCCTTCTTGTGCTTCGTCGGCGCAGTCTTCGCCGTGGCATTGGCGGCCGGAGCCGTCACGCCGGTATCAGCGGGAGCAGCCGGTGCCATGGCATCTTGCGCCATGACGGGACCCGCCACCAAAGCAGCCAACACGGCGGCTACCGCAAAGAGTTTCAGTGAACGCATCTTAAGACCCTTTCCATGGAAGTTAGACTTTTGGCCCGGGTGGGCCGTTACGTTTCAGGCAAACAAAAAAGCATGGCAAAATAAGGGCGTCAATCAGGATTTCTTGTCGTTTCATAATCTTCTTGTCAGGTAGTTCCCAAAAGACACAGTCGATCCCGCCCCCACCCTTGCCGTCTCATTCTGGCCTTGTTTTGCCTCATTATGGCGCTATAAAGTTGGCAGGACAGTCAAGATTAGCCCTTGGCCGTATCTTTCTTCCTTAGCGCTGGAGAATCCTGATGTTAAGAGACGTGCATCCTGTTTCGCGTGCCGGTTTTTTGGCCCTAACGCTCGTTATTGTCACCCTCGGCGTCCCGGCGCCAGGCATGGCACAATCGGCTGCAGGAACGCCGGCGGCCAACACAACTGAGTCGGCGCAGGCCACGCCCCAAGGCAAGTTCATCCAGAACCTGGGAGACAAAGCCATCGCCATCCTTGCCGACAATAAGATCACGCCGGACCAGCGTGATGTTAAGTTCCGCGAGATGCTGCGTGAAACCTTCGATCTGGCCACTATTGGCCGATTCGTCATCGGCCGCAGCTGGAACGCGGCCACGCCCGATCAGCAGAAGGAATATATGCATCTGTTCGAAGAATTAGTGGTGAAGACTTACTCCGACCGATTCGCGCTTTACACCGGGGAGGGATTCAAGGTCCGTGCCGTTCATCCCGAAGGCGAGAAAGATTTCATCGTCAACAGCGACATCACCCATCCTGACGGTTCTCCCCCGACAACCGTTGACTGGCGCCTTCGCCAAAAAGGCGACAAGCTCGGAATTATTGACGTCGTCGTCGAAGGCGTTAGCATGAGCGTAACCCAGCGCCAGGAATATGCCTCCGTCATCCAGCGCAACGGCGGCAACATCGACGGCCTGCTCGATGTGATGCGCGATCATCTGAAAAATCCTGCGAACGCGCACCCGAATAACGGGTAATTTAAGTGGCATTCGGCATTGGGCATTTGGAAAGAAAAAATTTCTCTCCCTTAAATGCCGGATGCCGAATGCTGACTTCCCTCACCTACCGTTTTCTGACCGATATCGGCGCTCCCTTTATCGGGCTTTATCTGCTTGGCCGCCGCGCGCGCGGGCGCGAGGACGCGAACCGTTTTCCCGAACGACTAGGCCGCGCTTCACAACAGCGCCCCGAAGGCAAGCTCGTCTGGTGCCATGCCGCCAGCGTCGGCGAGGCCATGTCGGTGTTGAGCCTTATTGGGGAATTGAGGGAACGCTTTCCGTCATGGCGGATTCTGCTGACGACTGGCACAGTGACTTCCGCGCGAATGCTGGCGTCGCGTTTGCCTGAATGCGTCATTCACCAGTATATGCCTGTGGATCGATGGTCCTATGTCAGGCGCTTTCTCGATCATTGGCGGCCCGATCTGGCGTTATGGGTCGAATCCGAAATATGGCCGAATATGCTGACGGCGCTTGGAAAATGGCGGATTCCCGCGGTTTTGCTGAATGGGCGCTTGTCTGAGAAATCTTTTAGGCGTTGGTCGTTGATGCGCCCCTGGGCGGAAGCGCTGCTTGGCACGTTCGCTCTGGGGCTCGCGCAAACAAAAGTCGAGCAGGAACGTTTTGCGGCTCTTGGCCTGCGCGACGCACGCTGCATTGGTAATCTGAAATATGCCGCATCCCCATTGCCCTGCGACGAGAGCGAATTGAATCGCCTTAAGGTGCAGATAGGAAATCGCAAGGTCTGGCTAATGGCCTCAACACATCCGGGCGAAGATGAAACCGCGCTGGCCGTGCATGAACAACTGCGTGCGCGCTGGCCCGATATTCTCACCATCATCGTTCCGCGTCATGCCGCGCGCGCTGAATCCATCGAACATCTTATCGTGAAGCAAGGTTCAACCTGCACCCGCCGCACGAATCAACACATCCTGACGCCGGACACGGCTTTCTATCTGGGCGATACGATGGGCGAGATGGGATTGTTTTACAGGCTTGCCCCCGTTACCTGCCTTGGCGGATCGTTCACATGGGGAGGACATAATCCCATCGAGCCCGCGCAGTTGGGCAGCGCGATGGTCTTCGGCCCTTCCATGACGAACTTCGACGAAATCGCGCGTGAATTTGTCGCTGCGGATGCTGCCATTCAGGTGCGACGGCCTGACGATCTGCCTGCTATTATCGAACGCCTACTGGCTTCGCCTGAAATGGCGCCGCACATGGCTGCCGTCGCACGCGCCCTGGCCGAGCAAAAAAGCGGCGTTCTGGATGAGACGTTGCGAATTCTCAAGCCGTTTCTGACGGGGAACCGCGCATGAAAACGCCGAAATTCTGGTATTGCCCCGCTTGGCGCGGGCCAGCCGCTCTTCTGGAGCCGTTCGGTCAAATTTACCGTGTCGCCGGGAAAATTCACAGCGTCACCACATCGCCTTATAAGGCATCGGTGCCCGTGATCTGCGTCGGCAATGTCACGGCAGGCGGCGCAGGCAAAACGCCGACGGCGCTCGCGCTTGCGCGTTTGTTGAAACAGGAAGGGGCAAATTCGGCGTTCGTTATGCGAGGTTATGGCGGCCGGGAGGAAGGGCCGCTTCGTGTCGATCCCTTGCGCCATTCTTTCCGCGATGTTGGCGATGAGGCGCTTTTGCTGGCGCGGGCCGCGCCCTGCTGGATCGGACGCGATCGCGCAGAAGCCGTGCGCGCCGCCGAACCGCACGCCAGTCATATCATTCTCGATGATGGTTTGCAGAATCCTTCCGTTGTAAAGACAACAAGTTTATTGGCCATCGACGGCCCAGTGGGTCTCGGCAATGGCAGACTCATTCCTGCCGGGCCTTTGCGCGAAACATTGGGCGACGCATTGGATCGCGTGAATGCCGTCGTGATGATCGGGGAAGATCGGCATGAACTTATTCCGCGCTTCGCCAAGCCTGTTTTGCAGGCCAAATTGTGCCCTATCATCCCTGATGATTTCCCCAAGGCGCGCCCTTTTCTCGCCTTTGCGGGAATCGGAAGGCCGGAGAAGTTTTACGCCACATGCCGCCAAGCCGGATTGATGCTCAGTGAGACCCGCGATTTTCCAGATCATCATCCCTTCAAGGAATCCGAGCTTCAGTCATTGTCCCGCGATGCCAAAGCCTGGGGCATGCAACTGCTCACCACGGAAAAAGATTGGGTGCGTTTGCCGGATGCTTTCCGCGCGCAGGTTGCCGTTCTGCCGGTTGAATTGGTGTTTGATGAACCTGAGGCGGTGCGGAAGTTGGTTGGATAAAATGAGCCTTGACAAAAACGCCCCATTGGGGCATGATACGCCTATGCAGACAGTGGCAGAAACGCCGCATTATGAACATCGTGCAGCCAAGCTACTGTCGGCGGAAGAACAGGATGCGGTTATCATAATGATCGCCGATAATCCACTGGTGGGTGATGTCATTGTCGGTACGGGTGGCGTCCGTAAAGTAAGATATAGCCGAGGAAGCCGTGGTAAAAGCGGTGGTGTGCGTGTTGTATATTATTACTACGACGAAACCGTTCCCGTATATTTGCTAGAAGTGTTCGGCAAAAATGAAAAAACCGACCTAACAAAAGCCGAGCGAAACAATCTGGCAAAGCTCACAACGATATTGAAACGAAGTTTTCGGGAGACACGTCAATGAGCAAAAAAGCGTATGAAGGCATAGCCCAAGGTTTGCGTGAAGCCATTGCCTTTGCAAAAGGCGATGCCGTGCTAGCTAGCAAGACAAAGGTTCATCGTGTCAAGGGCGGTCGTCTTATTTCGCGCCCTGTCCACAGCCCCCGCCCTGCCGATGTTAAAGCAGCAAGGAAACAAGTCGGGTTAAGCCGTGACGAGTTTGCTCTCACCTTCGGCCTAAGCCCCGCAACCTTGCGTAAATGGGAAAACGGTGAACGCCATCCTGCCGGCGCCGCTCGCACTTTGCTGACCATTATCGCTCGCGAGCCCAAAGCTGTTTTGCGGGCTATTCGAGAGTAAGCGATATCCGCCAATGAGGCGTTATTTTGGCTTCTTCCCGCCGTTTTCCTCGTCATCGGGAACGACTTTCACCTGAACCTGCGGGATTGTTTTGTTGAGCCGAACCAGGACTTCGTCCGTGATGTCCATTGCCTTGTCGCTCCAAAGCACTTGCTGCTTGACGATGACCAGATTGGCGCCGTGTTCGTGCGCGACGACGCCAACGGCTTCCAGCAAACTTTTGCGCACGGTGTTCATGGAATCCGTCGAGGCCTGATCCAGCGCCTTGCGCCGCGATTGCACGTGACGTTCGACTGTGGAAAAGCGCTGCCGTAACTGCTGCTCCTTTTCGGCGTAGATGTCCGCGCCCACGTTGCCGCGCATTTTCGTCAAATCCTGTTCGGCCTGACGCAGTTCGCTTTCCTCGGCGGAAATCTCCGTCTGAAATTTGGAGCGCTGCGCTTCCAATTGCTTCTGCACGCTTTGCGCTGCCAGCGATTCCTGCAAAATCCTCTGCACGTCAACGACGGCAACGACGGGGGACGGCAACGCCGCCGCAGGCGGCGAGGTTGGCTTGGCAGACGAAGTTGCGTCGGCAGCGCGTGCGTTCGCGGAAACGAGCAACAACAGAATTAATGCAGAAAAAACGAGGCGTCCGATTCCAGTCATTTGCCGTCTGTCCTCTGTCTTCCGTTAGAAGTGCGCCCCAAAGCTGAAGTGAATGAGTTCAGGCTTATCATAATATTTCTTGAGAACAGGCTCCGCCAGATCAAGGGTCACTGGCCCAAAAGGCGATTGCCATGTCATGCCGACACCGGCGCTAACGCGGGGGCTCTCGTCATTCTTGAAAATGTCGCCCGGCTGAATTTTTTCCTCGTTTTTACCAAGCGTGCCCGCATCCGTGAAAATGTGTCCCGTGAAACCCAGTTCTTTCGGCAACGGGGTCGGCACGCTCAACTGCAATGTGCCGCGCGTAAAGCGGTCGCCGCCGAGCGCGTCATCCGTCCCGTTTGTAAGGTCACGCGGCCCTATACCTGCATATTCAAAACCGCGCAGCGTATCGCTTCCCAGGAAGAAACGGTTGTTGATCATGACCGGCTGCCCAAGGCCCCAGATTTCGCCGACTTCAGCCGTGCTGCTGAGAACATAATCGTCGGTAAAGGCCGTGTACTGCGTACCGCCAATCCGGACGCGGACGAATTTGGTGGGGCCGCCAAGCCCCGCCACATCCGTATTGAGATGCGTGACATAGCCCGCCTTCGGATCCAGCTTGCTGTCGCGCGTGTCGTAGGTCAGTTCCTGCCCGACCATCGACGTGAGGGTTGTTCCTTGTTGATCGAGGATGAAGTGCGATGCCGTGGAAGGCACATCGCTGACGGTATCCTGACGCAGCGTATAGCTAAAAAGCTGACGGAGTTCTTCGGACAACGGGTAGCCCATGCGCGTGGTGAAACCCGTGTTGGTTTCGTCGTAGGAGCTATAGGTTTGATTGTCCTGCATCACATGGAAAACATCGAAACCCGCCGACAAATTCCGTCCCAGAAAGTAAGGCTCTGTGAAACTGAAATCGAGTTGCTTGGTAATGCCTGAAACCATTGCTCCCAGCCGCACGTCCTGACCCTGACCAAGGAAATTGCGCTCGCGTATGCTGAAGTCGCCCAAGGGGCCGTCCGTGGTGGAAAAGCCGGCTCCGAATGAAATCTCGCCCGTGGATTTTTCCTTCACTTCCACCTTGAGATTGGCGCGGTCAGGCTGCGCGCCGTCCACCGGCGTTATCTTGACGTCTTCAAAGTAGCCGAGATCCTTGATGCGTTGTTCGGAACGTTTCATTTTACTTGTGCTGAAAGGATCGCCTTCCGCAAGCTGCATCTCGCGCCGGATGACATTATCGAGCGTGCGATTGTTGCCGCTGATATCGATGCGCCCGATGTAAACGCGTTGGCCCGGTTTGATATGATAGGTCAAATCGATCGTCAGGCTGTCCTTGTGCCGGTCAATGTCCGGCGTGATATCGACGAACGCATACTGCATGTCGCCCAGCGCCGCCGTCAGCTTGGCGATGGATTTTTCAGCCGCATCGGCGCTGTACCAATCGCCTTGTTTGGTCGTGAGATATTGGCGCAGATTTTCGGTCTCCAACCCCTTGATGTCGTTTTTGATGTTGATTTTGCCAAACTTGTAGCGCGGGCCTTCCTCAACCGTGAAGGTCAGAAAGAAATCCTCGCGATCCGGCGTTAGCTCGGCCACCGCCGAAAGCACGCGAAAGTCGACGTAGCCCTCGTTGAGATAAAATTTACGAAGCAGCTCGCGGTCGTAATTCATGCGATCAGGATCGTAGAAATCGGACGTCGAGAAAAACCGCCACCAGGCGCTTTCCCGCGTGTTGATCACATCGCGCAACTCGTTTTCGTCATAATGATCGTTCCCGATGAACTTGATGCGCCGCACGCCGGTATGCTTACCCTCAGCAATTTCAAAGATGATGTCGACGCGGTTTTGCTCTAAATGCACCAGCTTCGGCTCGACTGTCGCACCGAAGCGTCCCGAACGGCGATAAAGATCGAGAATTCTTTGCAGGTCTTTCTGCAGGCGCGGCAGCGTATAGACGAGGCGCGGTTTCAGTTGCACCTCTTTTTCAAGATCTTCTTTGGAGATGGCGTCGTTGCCTTCATATGTCACCCGGTTGACGATCGGATTTTCGGTCACCTTGACGACGAGGGTCGGGCCCTCCATCCCGATATTGACATCGGCGAACAGCCCCGTGGCATAAAGCGCCTTCAGCGACGCGTCGATTTTATCCGTCGTTGCGATGTCGCCTTTCGTCAGAGTCAGGTAAGACGTGACGGTCTCGCGTTCCAGGCGCTGGGTGCCTTCGATTTTAATGTCCTGGATCGCTGTGCCAGCTTCCGTCTGCGCGGACGCAGGTTGCACCGCCAACACCGACGCGGATTGCGCCGCAGCCCCGCCCGCGCTGAAACACAGCATCGCAACCGCAAGAACGGTAAAAACGAGGCAAGAAACGGGCCGATGCAACATCAAGAAGAGCCTTGGCGGGATAGAACTGATTCACCTGTTTCCGAACAGGCCCTAATGCTTAAAGCCTTGATTGATCTCTGTCATCATTTTTCGATGCACAGGCTTTAAGCCTAACATTTTGAAAACTTTTATGAAAATAGCCCCTGCAGCCAGGAGATAACCCGCAGGTGCACCAAGTCGTTCCATGTCGCGAAAAGCATGAGCGACACGACCAGAAAAATGCCAACCCTGGCGCCATATTCCTGCGCTCGCTCGCTTAAGGGCTTACCTCGTGCCTTTTCAACGAGATAAAAGACCAGATGCCCGCCGTCCAGCAGCGGGATAGGAAACAAATTAAGCAAGCCCAGATTGACGGAAATCACGACCAGAAACCAGATGAAGGCCGATACGCCTTCTTGCGCGATCTTCCCGGACATCTCGGCGATGCGAAGCGGCCCCCCCAGCTCATCCGTACCCCGAATGCCGATGATCATCTGCCCGACGGCCTTGAGGGTCGTTGCGGTCAGATTCCACGACTCAAGCGTCGCTTGCTGCAACGCGCCTGGCAGTTTGAGATAGCGGTATTCCATTTTCGTCGACGTAATGCCGATGCGTCCCATCTTGTGTTCACCGCCAAGGCGATCCGTCGAGAGAGCGATCTCCGGGGTTACGTGAATTGTTTTGCGCTCACCATTGCGTTCCAACGTGACATCGACCGGCGTGCCGGAATTCATTGATATAATTCGCTTGATATCTTCAAAACTGCCGATGGCGTTGCCGTCCAGAGCAAGAATCCGGTCGCCCGGCTTAATTCCCGCCTGAAGCGCCGCGCTTTTCTCCATGACTGTATCGACAACTGGCGACGTGTAGGGCTGTCCGTTGAACAAGAACAATCCCGCCAGCACCAAAATGGCGAACAGATAATTAGACAGAGGCCCCGCCGCAGCGATGGCAAAGCGTTTGCCGACTGTTTGAGAAAAGAAAGCGACTTTCTTTTCTTCGTCCGTCATATGTTTTACGTTTTCGTCAGGCAGCGCGCTTGTCGGATCGCTGTCGCCGAACATTTTGACGTACCCGCCGAGCGGAAGCCATGCGACTTTCCAGCGCGTGCCATATCTGTCGTTCCAGCCAAAAAGCTCGTTGCCGAAGCCGATGGAAAAACTCTCAACGCGCACGCCGCAGCGCCGCGCCACCCAGAAATGCCCGAATTCGTGCACGAACACGACGATGCTGAGCACGACGATGAAAGGCAGGACGTAGCGCGCGGCATCAATGATGCTGGGTAAAATGTGTTCCATTATCTTCTCGCCGCTATAAGTTTTACTTGTTCCTCTGCAAACTGTCTTGCGTCGGCATCGGCTTCCCGCAGTACGTCGAGATCCGTTAGCGGCGCAACGGGGCCGTGGTTCAAGGTCGCTTCGATCACGTGTTCGATATCGAGAAACCCGATGCGATGATCGAGAAAAGCCTGCACCGCAATCTCGTTCGCGGCATTGAGTAATGCGGGTGCCGTTCCCCCTTGCTGCAGAGCCTCGCGCCCCAGACGCAAGGCGGGAAATTTAACCGGATCAGGCTCTTCGAACGTCAACTGGCCAAGTTTCGCCAGGTCGAGTTTCGCCGCCGGTGTCGCCATGCGTTGCGGCCATGCCAGCGTATAGCCGATAGGAGTCCGCATGTCGGGCGTGCCGAGCTGCGCCAACACGGAGCCGTCCGCGTATTCGACCATGCTGTGAATGACTGATTGCGGATGAACGAGAACGTCGATTTTTCTGCTCGGCATTTGAAATAGAAACGCGGCTTCGATGACTTCCAGCGTTTTATTCATTAGCGTCGCGCTATCGATGGAGATTTTCGCGCCCATGTTCCAAACGGGATGCTTGACCGCCCGCTCAGGCGTCACCACGGCCATTTGCGCGCGGGTAAGCGTGCGAAACGGGCCACCCGAAGCCGTGATGATAAGGCGATTGATCGCCTCGCGGTGCTCGAAATCGAACACCTGCCAGATGGCGTTATGCTCGCTGTCCACGGGTAAAAGCTGCGCGCCGGATTCGGCTACTAGCTTCATCATCAAAGGCCCCGCGCAAACAAGCGTCTCCTTATTAGCAAAGGCAACGATGGCCCCGCGGCGCGCCGCCGCAAGTGTTCCCGGCAAACCCGCCGCGCCCACGATTGCCGCCATGACCCAGTCGCTATCGGCTTCGGCGGCTTCAACGACGGCAGCCGCCCCGGCCATGACATTGATGCCGGAGCCATTCAGCGCGTTTTTCAATTCCTGATATTTACCTTCGTCCGCGATAACCGCCATTTCAGGCCGGAGTTGCCGCGCTTGTTCGGCGAGCTTTTCGACATTGCGCCGCGCCGTCAGCGCCACGACTTGATATTTCTTGGGTTCGCGCGCGATTAGGTCTATCGTTTGACAGCCGACCGACCCCGTCGAACCTAAAATCGTCACGCGGCGCGGCTCGCTTGCCGCCAGTGGTTTTCGTTTTGTCGCTCGCGCGGAAACATTCATGATTCTGATACCTGTCTTTTGACTTATCACTGCAAGCTGTTCCCTATCGTCGATAAAAACAGCGCGAAAATGATGGCCGCGAACAAAAGGCCATCCATGCGATCCAGCACCCCGCCGTGGCCGGGGATCAGGGAACCGCTGTCTTTCACGCCGGAACGACGCTTGATCCAGGATTCGAACAAATCGCCCATTTGCGCGACGACTGCCAGTCCCAATGCCAGCAAAGCCGCTATGACAGGTCGAATCGCCGTGAATCCATAGGCGTAACCATAACCAATGAGCGCGGCGAATGCCATGCCGCCGAACAAACCTGCCCATGTTTTTTTCGGGCTAATGACCGGCGCCAATTTAGGCCCGCCGACCAGCCGTCCGACAAGATAAGCCCCGATGTCCGTCGCCCATACGACAGCGATAAGATAAAAAGCCAGCGCCATGCCATGCTCCGGCATCGCGCGCACGAACAACAGCGCCAAACCGCTTCCCGCAAGATAAGGGATTCCCAGCACAGCCCAGCCGTTTCCCGTCAATGAAAATACGATCAATCCGAGCGCTAACCCCAGCATACCCCCTAACGGCATCGAAAACGATGCGCCGACGCCAAGCGTCAGAAAGACGGTAAGAAAGACGAAGACTTTGACCCAACTTGGCGCAGCGGGCGTGGTGATCCGCAACCACTCGTAAAGCCCCAGCATCATAAACAAGATCACGACGAAATCATAAAGCCAGCCGCCGACATAAATGCACAGCAAAACAACCGGCATCAGCACAAGAGCGGAAATCAGGCGCTCCCGCAGATTGGCAGAGTCGAGTTTGGTGGTTATGTGTTCATTAAGGTTCAACAGTGTGTACTCCGAGAGCACTTCATCTTCTGGTGGGAAACGACTTCATATTTTTAAAATAGGTCGGAATGCGTGCCCGTTCTTGACAACTTCACTGCATCGTTTGTCACTTCGTAAATGAGAAGCCAGTCCGGTTCAATATGGCAATCCCATTTTGGTTTCCAGGCACCTTTTAGCGGATGTGGCCTATGCCGAACTGAAAGAGGTTCGCCCTTTGCCAGACACTCAACAACCGCATAGAGCCTGGACAAATCCTTGCCTCTCTGCGCCATTTTGCGAACGTCACGCAGAAACGCACCGGACTGGATAACATCCTTCATTCTTCATTTGCTTTCTTTAATGGCTTTCAGAAACGTCTTGAATTCCTTTAGGCTGGATATCTTGCCCCCCCCTTCATCCAGTTCCTTAAATGCCGCAAGCGTTTCGGCATTAGGAATCCTGGCAGGAAAAGGCAACCCGCGTTGCATGGCAACTTGCCTGTAGAACATCCTGATGGCGTCCGTTGCAGAAAGCCCCAAAGTATTAAAAACACCTTCCGCCGCCACCTTGGTTGCATGGTCGATACGGACGCTGATCTGTTCGTTTATCATAGCCCCCTCCTCTTTCCATAATGTGGCATTATACAGCAAAAGACATACAATTGAAAGTAATTTTTCTTTGTTTATCAGCCACGGCCCACCGTATCCCCATATCGCCGTTCGCGTCGCCGGTATTCGGCAATCGCCTCCGTGAGATGTTCGCCCGAAAAGTCAGGCCACAGGACATCGAGAAACACATATTCGGCATAGGCCGACTGCCAGAGCAAAAAGTTTGAAATGCGCTTTTCGCCGCTGGTGCGGATCACCAGATCGGGATCCGGCATCCCGCCTGTGAAAAGGAAAGATTGCACCACATGTTCGTCGATCGCATCGGCGCGCAGCTTGCCATTCGCTACGGCCTCGGCAAGGGATCGCGCCGCGGCGGTGATTTCCTGACGCCCGCCGTAGCTCAGCGCCAGCGTCAGCGTCAAAGCCTTGTTGGCTTTCGTCAGCTCTTCAGCGTGCGAAATAAGCTTGATAATATCGGCAGGTAAGAGCTGACGTTCGCCTATTACTTTAATGCAGACGCCCTCCTTATGCATCGATTCTAACTCGCTGCTCAGGTAGGTTCGCAAGAGCCCCATCAGGTCACTTATTTCCGTCTTGGGGCGTCGCCAATTCTCGGATGAAAAGCTGTAAAGCGTCAGATGGCTTATCGGCAAATCCCGCGCCGCTTTCAGCGTGCGCTTGACCGCCTCGATCCCCGCCTTATGCCCCATCGTGCGCGGTTTCCCGCGCGCAGCCGCCCAACGCCCGTTACCATCCATGATGATAGCGACGTGGAGTTTTTGGTTGGGTGTGCTTTTGGGCGTCACGATACGGGTCTTTCTTTTAAGCCTTGCCGACCTTAACCCGATTCTGTTCATCGACAAGAATGACAGCCGATTCCGTTTTCTCTCCGGCCTCAGGCCAGCACCAGGATGCAATGATGACGATGTCGCCCACAACCGCGCCTCGCGCCGCCGCGCCGTTCAAGCCGATTTCACCGGATCCTGCCGGCGCTTCCATGACATAGGTTTCCAGCCGCGCTCCCGTACTGACGTTCCAGACATGGACAGACTCGAACGGCTCCAGATGAGCCGCGGCGATCAAATCCTTATCGATCGTGATGCTGCCCTCGTAGTCAATATCGACTTTCGTCAGCCGCGCGCGATGGATTTTCGATTTTAGTTTTTTGATGATCATGAACACCTTTCCTGCTTTTCCTCTCCCCTTGAGGGAGAGGATAGAAAACCTTAGTTTGCGAAGCACTTGCGAAGCAAACTTTAGGTTTTCTTGGTGAGGGGTAATACCGGCTACACCCAACAAGAGACCCCTCACCAAGTTTTTCTAAACTCGCGCAAGAGCGCTCGCTAAGAAAAACTATCCTCTCCCTCAAGGGGGGAGGAAACTTCTAAACCGTCGTAATTTCTTTTTCCTTGTGCGCCAAGGCTTCATCGATTTTCTTGATCGTTTCGTCGGTCAGTTTTTGCACCTTGTCGCTTTGGGTCTTGAGTTCATCTTCGGATATTTTTTTGCCTTTTTCCTGTTTCTTCAATTCATCCATCGCGTCGCGCCGGACGTTGCGGACGGCAACGCGGGTTTGTTCGGTGTATTTGCCCGCAATCTTCACAAGCTCCTGCCGGCGTTCCTGGCTTAATTCCGGAACAGGCACGCGGATAATGCCTCCGTCGGCCTGAGGATTAAGGCCAAGACCCGCTTCGCGGATCGCCTTTTCCGTCGCCTTCACGAGGCCCTTGTCCCACACCTGCACCGTCAGAAGGCGTGGCTCGGGCACGCTGATGGAGCCAACCTGATTGAGCGGCATCGTGCCGCCATAGGCTTCGACCTGCACGGGATCGAGCATCGACGTCGAGGCGCGGCCCGTGCGCAATCCAGCGAATTCCTTGCGAAGGGCTTCCAAAGCGCCTTCCATGCGTTGCTTGGTTTGATCAAGGTTCATGGCCGTTTGTCCTTGTCGGTGATGATCGTAAACCTTCCCTTCCCCCGCACCGCGTCGGCGAACGCGCCGTGGGTGAAGATGGAGAAGACGAGGATGGGAATGCCGCTTTGCCTAGCTAACGAGATGGCTGACGTGTCCATCACTTGCAAATCCTGCGACAGAACATCCAGATAACTCAAACGCTCATAGCGCTTCGCGTTTTTCACTTTGGTGGGATCGGCGCTGTACACGCCATCGACTTTTGTTCCTTTCAAAAGCGCGTCGCACTGCATTTCAGATGCCCTGAGGGCTGCCGCCGAATCCGTGGTGAAGAAAGGATTGCCCGTACCCGCCGTAAAAATAACGACGCGGCCTTTTTCCATATGCCGCATGGCGCGGCGGCGGATGTAAGGTTCGCAGATAGAGGACATCGGGATGGCGGATTGCACGCGTGTCTGCACGCCCGCTTTTTCCAGAGCGTTCTGCATCGCTAGCGCGTTGATGACGGTGGCCAGCATGCCCATATAGTCGGCTGTCGCGCGATCCATGCCGTTGGCCGCGCCCGCTACGCCGCGGAAAATGTTGCCGCCGCCAATGACGACGCATACTTCAACGCCCCCCTCGACGACATCGCGGATTTCCGCAGCCACGCGATCAACTGTTGCGGGATCAAGGCCGTACTCGCGCTTTCCCAACAGGGCCTCGCCCGACAGTTTCAGCAGGACGCGTTTGTAGCGCGCTTTTGGGGTGGGCGTAGAGGATTTGGTGGATTTCTTCGCCATAGGATGGATCGGGGGCTAGGGGTCAGGGTCAAATCAAGGCATAGCCTAAATTTCGCCGGACGGGAAGATGGGCAGCGGAACGGTAGCGCCGCCCTCCACTTACCCCGCCATTTTGGCGACTTCGGCGGCGAAGTCATCGCCTTGTGGCTTTTCGATGCCCTCGCCGAGCTGAAAGCGTGCGAAACCGGTCACCTTCACAGGTGATCCAAGGGCCTTGGCGGCGTTTTCCACCGCTTTGGAAACGCGCGTTTCGCCATCGACCACGAAAACCTGCTCCATCAATACGACTTCTTCGTAGTACTTACGTAAGCGGCCTTCGACCATCTTGGCGATGATCTCCTCCGGCTTGCCCGACGCGCGAGCCTGTTCAGCCAAAATATTGCGCTCGCGGTCAAGCGCTTTGGTATCGACATCGGCAATCGTCAGAGCGTCAGGCCGCGCGGCAGCCACGTGCATGGCGACCTGCTTGCCGAATTCATTCAGCTTCGCGGCATCAGCCGTCGATTCCAGCGCCACCAGAACGCCGATCTTGCCCAAGTTCGGCGCCAGCGCGTTATGAACATACGTCGCAACGATGCCCTTCGAGACGTCCACATGCGCCACGCGGCGGAGATTCATGTTTTCGCCGACAGTTGCGATTAGTTGCGTCAATTCCTCCTGAACGGTGCGGCTCGTGCCGGGGTAAGGCTTCGTTTTAAGCGCTTCGAGATCGGCGCCTGTTTCCAAAGCGACTTTGGCCACCTGCAGCGCAAAAGCCTGAAATGCCTCGTTGCGCGCGACGAAATCGGTTTCGGCGTTGACCTCAACCATAGCGGCCTTGCCGCCGGACGAAGCCACTGCAACCAGCCCCTCGGCCGCCACGCGCCCGGCTTTCTTCGCCGCTGCCGACAAGCCTTTTTTACGCAGCCAATCGACGGCGGCTTCCATATCGCCGTTCGTTTCAACCAGCGCTTTTTTGCAATCCATCATGCCCGCGCCGGTTTTCTCGCGCAGGTCTTTCACCAGCGATGCTGTTATCTCGGCCATTTTTTTGCTCCTTTATTTATCTTGTCATGCCCGCGTAGGCGGGCATCCATCACCCCGTCTACTCACAAGCACAACATTTCCAAAGTTTCCCATGCGTCTTATTCAGGAGATGGATCCCCGCCTGCGCGGGGATGACGCATAAGTGTTAAGCTGTCGCTTTCGCCGCTTCCTCAACGGTCACCGTGGTCTCCGCGACCGGCACTTCGGCGGCAGCGCCGACGTCCTTGCCGCTGGCGATGACTTCGGCCTCAATGCCGTCGAGCACGGCCAACGCCGCGAAATCGCAGTACAGGTCGATGGCGCGCGATGCGTCGTCGTTGCCGGGCACCGGGAATGCGATGCGCGTTGGATCGGAATTGCTGTCGACAATCGCCACAACGGGAAGACCAAGCTTGGTCGCTTCTTCGATCGCCAGATTTTCCTTAAGCGTATCGACAACGAACAGAATATCCGGCAGGCCGCCCATATCCTTGATGCCGCCCAGCGCGCGCTCCAGCTTGTCGCGCTCGCGCGTCATCTGCAGCGTTTCCTTCTTGGTGAATTTGTTGGCCTGCTGTTCGAGCTTTTCCGTCAATTCGCGCAGACGCTTGATCGACGCGGAAATCGTTTTCCAGTTGGTGAGCATCCCGCCCAGCCAGCGGTGATTGACATAGTACTGGCCGCAACGTTTCGCCGCTTCGGCGATTTTTTCCTGCGCCTGACGCTTGGTGCCGACGAACAGGATGCGGCCTCCGCCAGCCGCCGTATCGCGCAACTGCTGAAGCGCGCGCTGAAACAACGGCACGGATTGCTCAAGATCAATGATGTGTACGCCGTTGCGCACGCCAAAGAGAAACGTTTGCATTTTGGGGTTCCAGCGGCGGGTGTTATGGCCGAAATGCACGCCGGCCTCAAACAATTGCCGCAAAGTCACGACAGGAATCGTCATGTGATACTTCCTTCTCCGGTTAAGCCACCGCGCGTCGTAAGAGCTGCTTTTGGGAAAGCAACACCGGAAGGCTGGCTGCGGGATTGACCGCAGAAGCCAAAACGCGCGTGCGTTTTTGTTGGTATGTCCCAGCCTCATGCCGGAGACATTGGCTTTATAGTCAAAAGAACGGGGAAATACAAGCCTGATGTAGGCTAAAAGAATAAACTGATTATATATTTTATTGTCAAGATTTTGATACTATATATTATATTTTAAAGATTTTTATACTAATTCTAGATTTTGATACCAAGCAAATATTATTTTAAATCGCAACAAATAAATACTGCTTTAGAAGCAACTGTTCCCCCAATTAATGGAGTATCTGAATTGGTGCAAGCGATATACCGTACTACGGTCGCATTTCCTGCTTTGTCGCTGCAGATAATTCGAGCAACCTGACTTCCATGAAAAGTGGTTGGTTTATCATCATCATCAACGGCGGAAACACTGGTATTATCAATCTCAACGATATTGGCCTGAATATCATTTTTATCCAGGCAACTCACCTTTGAGCCAACCCCTGATTTCATAACAAGTACAGGAACATCAGACGCTTTCCCAAGTTTGACCTTATTATCTCCCGCCTGAGCAGCGGCTAAGCCAAATAGAACTGATATGCCAAAAAAACCTAGCAGCACGCCGGCACATCGCCGAAACCATTTTCTCATTTTAAACTCCTGAATATGAAAGCAGCGCGTTAAAGCGTACTGCACGGCCTATATATCCTTTTGAAAAGTGGTTTCATAACAAAAAATCATGCTAGAATCTGTTAACTATAAAAAGTTTTGAAACACCCCCAATACGGTGAGTTACTCTCACCATATCTAATTGACGTTTTGCCGCTGGAGGGTTTTAGTCTGTCGTGAACACCATGAATTCCAAGGAACCGCCCTTGCCCGACACGCCGCCTTTAACTTTGGCCAATCAGGCACTCGCCCGCCTTCGCAAATATGCGGAAGGCAATGGCGTCGATCCGGATTCGATTCAAGTGGTCGATAGCAAGGAAGATCTTTATTCCATTCAGGCTCAAATTCGGCTGGTTCCTGAGTTCAACATTCAACCGAACCCGTATGCAGGCGCCGTCAGAGGCAAAGGGCGGCGCGTGCTGGGAAGTTATGCGGAGCTGCAGGAAATAGTCGCGCGAATGAAGCAGACATTTCTCGACTCCAAGGATTGGATGCCGGAAGCCATCAAAGACCTGCAGGAATCGCCGGGTCATGGCTGGGGGATGGAAGACGCCGTTATTCCTCTGAGCAACCCCAAGGAAACACTGGCGGCCACAGAAAATTGCCCCTCTTGCAACGGCGGCGGGAAATTGATCTGTCCACAATGCCAGGGACAAACCACCGTTATCTGTTCCTACTGCTTCGGCAAAGGGCAGGAAAATTGCTATCACTGCTTCGGGCGCGGCGAAGACCCTGTCAATCCGCAGCAGCCCTGCCCGATTTGCCGGGGTACGCGTTTTGCGCCATGCCGCTATTGCCAATCCAGAGGGCAGTTGCCCTGCCCCACATGTCAGGGCCATGGAGGCACGCCTTGCTCTGATTGCCACAGCACCGGATTGATCACGCAAGAAATCGCCATCAGCGCGCACGCCAAAGTCGAATTTCACATTTTGGGAAATCAAGATCTGCCGAGCGGCTTGCTTCGCTCTCTCGATCGTCTGGGCATCGTCAATCTTGTGAAGGGCCACGGCGACATCGAGCTTACCTTGCCTGACGCCAAAGCCCCCGACGCCGAAAAAACCACACTGCAATTACAGGCCAAAATGCCTTACGCCGACATCAAGATGCGCCTTATGGATAAACTTGTCATGGTCGCGTCTTTCGGCAAACGCGGGCTTTTGTCAGGCCTTCCCGCGTTTCTGGATGTCTCCCTACGGCCGTGGCGCGAACATTTGGAACGCGCCGCGCTGGGCGAGGAATCTCTGGAAAAAGCGCTTGAAGCGCGGGCGCTGCGCGAAGCGCTGATGCTGGCGCTTGACGGCAAGGACAAACCGAACGACCTGCGACGGCTTTATACTATAGGCCTGTCGCAAAACGCGGCGCAGGAAATCATGCGAAATATAGGATTGACTTTGCGGCACATAACTTTGCAGGAACGCGGCATTGCCGCTGCGCTTTGTTTTGTTCTGTGCGTTAGTTTGTTTGCCGGTTTATTCTTCACGCCGTTGTTCGCTTCGCTGGCGGCCTCGATGTCGCCGAAGATGCTTCTGCTTATCGAGGCTTTGGTGCCTGTTGCGGCGGTAGGCTTAAGTTGGACAGTTATTTCCCATGCGACGCGTTGGGTTCTGCAGCGGAAATATCCGAATGCCAACGTCCGGTTGACGCAAAAAATCGGCAAAATCGGCTATGGCGCGCTGGCGGGAATTGTCGCGGCCTATGGCCTTATTTTCGCCATTGTGAGAGGAAAGTTGGGAGGATGATTGGGGGATAGAAAGCACCCTCCACAGGCGTCATCCCCGCGAAGGCGGGGATCCATCTCCTGAGTTAGACGCAAGGGATATTTCGGAAATGTTGTGCTTGTAAGCAGATCGGGAGATGGATTCCCGCTTTCGCGGGAATGACGCATCCCTAGTTTCAGGATTCGGACTTACTCAAACCCCTTGCCGAAGTGTTCGAGGAACGCTTTCAGCTTGGCTTCCGTTTCCGGCTTGATTTGCTTGTCCTTGCGGATGGTCGTGAGGATTTCGGCGCCGCGCGTGCGCATCTCGTGCAGGAATTCCTTTTCGAAACGCGACACGTCCTCGACCTTCACCTTGTCGAGATAGCCTTTCACGCCCGCGTAAATCGCCGCGACCTGTTCTTCGACAGGCACCGGCGCGTATTGCGGCTGCTTGAGCAGTTCCGTCAAGCGGCGGCCACGGTTGAGCAACTGTTGCGTCGAGGCGTCGAGATCGGAGGCGAATTGCGAGAAAGCTTCCATTTCGCGGAATTGCGCCAGGTCCAGCTTGATCGAACCCGCCACCTGCTTCATCGCCTTGACCTGCGCGGCGGAGCCGACGCGGCTGACCGAAAGGCCGACGTTGATCGCCGGACGGACGCCTTTGTAGAACAGGCTCGTTTCGAGGAATATCTGCCCGTCCGTGATGGAGATGACGTTGGTGGGAATGTAAGCCGTTACGTCGCCCGCCTGCGTTTCGATGATCGGCAACGCGGTCAGCGAACCGCTGCCCTTCTTGTCGCTCATCTTCGCCGCGCGTTCCAGCAAGCGCGAATGGAGATAGAACACGTCGCCCGGATAAGCCTCGCGGCCGGGTGGGCGGCGCAACAGCAGCGACATCTGGCGATACGCCACGGCCTGCTTCGACAAATCGTCGTACACGATGACGGCGTGCATGCCGTTGTCGCGGAAGAACTCGCCCATCGCGCAACCTGTGTAAGGCGCAATGAATTGCAACGGCGCGGGCTCGGAAGCCGTTGCGGCGACGATGATCGAATACTCCAGCGCGCCAGCGTCTTCCAGAACCTTCACGATCTGGGCGACGGTCGAACGCTTTTGTCCGACGGCGACATAGATGCAATACAGCTTCTTGGATTCGTCGCCGTCCTTGTTGATGTTCTTCTGATTGATAAACGCGTCGATGGCCACCGCCGTCTTGCCGGTCTGGCGGTCGCCAATGATGAGTTCGCGCTGGCCGCGGCCAATCGGCACCAGCGAGTCGATGGCTTTCAAGCCCGTTTGCACCGGCTCGTTCACCGATTGCCGAGGAATAATACCGGGCGCTTTCACTTCGACGCGGGACATCTTGACGTCTTTCAGCGGCCCCTTGCCGTCGATGGGATTGCCGAGCGCATCCACCACGCGTCCCAAAAGGCCCTTGCCCACGGGAACTTCGACGATGGCGTCGGTGCGCTTGACGGTATCGCCTTCGCGAATAGCACGGTCGTCGCCGAAGATCACGACGCCGACGCTGTCGCTCTCAAGATTGAGCGCCATGCCCTTCACGCCGTTTTCGAACTCCACCATTTCGCCCGCGCGGACATTGTCGAGGCCGTACACGATCGCGACGCCGTCGCCGACCGACAACACCTGCCCGACCTCGGCGACTTCAGCCGCCGCGCCAAGATTGGAAATCTGCTGTTTCAATACGCTTGATATTTCCGATGCGCGAATATCCATTTACGCTGCCTCCTGTTTAGATTTCAGTTGACGCTCCAGCCGCATCAATTTGCCTTTGAGCGATGCGTCCAACTGACGCGATCCTACCTTGACCGTCACGCCGCCGAGCAATCCGGCATCCTCGCGCATGACCGTATGCACCTTGCCGCCCGTCAGCTTTTCAAGCTGCTTCGTAAGCGTTTCGGCCTGAGCCGGGGACAACGGCTTCGCCGTATGCACTTCGGCAATATGCTCGCCGCGGCGCGCGATCAGATCGGCAAGAAACGCGCCGATAATATCGTCCAGATGGGCAAGGCGCCTGTTTTTGGCCAGCCGCGCCAGAAAATTGCCCGTCAAATCGGACAAACCTGCCGCCGCCGTTACGCCTTGCATCGCCTTGACCAGTTGGGCGCGCGTTATGCGTTGATGCTTCGTTATGCGACGGAAGTCGGCGGAGTCGCGCAAGATCGTTTTAATTGCGCGTAAATCCGCAGCTATGGCTTCAATCTGCTTCTTCTCCGCAGCCAGCAGGTAAAGCGCCTTCGCATAACGGCGGGCAATAACGGCCGCTTCGCCTGCGATGATTTGAGGACTGTCAATTTCCGACACGTTCGTTTCCTGGTTTTTTCGTCAAGAATCCGTGACGGGGAGATAGCAGAGGTCGCGGCAGCGTGCAACTAGGTTAAGGGGAAAATTTGGCGTTTGGCATTTGGCATTTGGAAAGCTAGGCTTGTCCCTCCCAAACGCCTCTTACCGGTTACTTTTTCGCTTGACCCAGCCGCCGCCCAACAGCCCCGAAAAGACGCCGCCCGCGCCCGGCAAGCCCGCCGACGCGCCCAAAGCGCCGCAGAAGAAAAAGAGCTCGTCCCTCTTTCCGCTGATAGCATTGCTGGCCTTGTTGCCTTTGTTTCTGGTATTTTCGGCGCTGTTTCTGCCGGGACCGCTGGAAAAACCCCAAACCGTTATCATACCCCGCGGCACTACGGTTCATGACATTGCGACGTCGCTTGCCAGCAACGGCGTAATCTCGAATCCGTTTGTGTTCCGCGCAGCAGCCCGGATTCTGGCGGGAGATAGCTTACAGGCCGGCGAGTACCTGTTCCCTCCCCAACAGAGCATATCGGACATTGTTCTCATGTTGCGCGACGGCCATGCCGTCGTGCGTATGTTTACGGTCGCCGAAGGCCTGACCTCTTTTGAAATCGTCAGCCTGATGCGAAATGACCCTGCGCTGACGCCTGAAGTTACGGCAATTCCCGCCGAAGGCTCGTTGCTGCCGGAGACTTATCGTTACAACTATGGCGACAGCCACATGAGCCTCATCGAGCGCATGCAAAAAGGCCAGCGCGACCTGCTGAACGAGCTTTGGGCCAATCGGGATATGAGCATACCATTAAAGACGCCGCAGGAAGCCGTGATCATGGCTTCGGTCATCGAAAAAGAAACCAGCAGGAATGATGAACGCGCCCGTATTGCCGGGGTGTTCTACAATCGGCAGCGGCAGGGCATGCGCTTGCAATCGGACCCGACTGTTATCTATGCGTTGACAAAAGGACAATCCACGCTGCCGCGCGAGTTGACGCATGACGATCTTGCCATCGCTTCGCCTTTCAACACCTATGTGCACGATGGGCTGCCACCCAAGCCGATCTGCAATCCAGGCCGGGCTTCTCTTGAGGCAGCCCTTCATCCTGAAAAGAACGATTACCTCTATTTTGTGGCCGACGGCAAAGGCGGCCACGCCTTCGCCAAAGACATAACCCAGCATAATAAAAACATCACCCATTGGCTGAGCCTGTCCAAACCCTGAGGGAAAAGCTTGCATGTGCAAGCCACGGGCTATAAAAGGGCTGTCTTTCCAGGTGCCAAGTGCGGTATCCTGATCATATCTATCGCGGGGTGGAGCAGCCCGGTAGCTCGTCAGGCTCATAACCTGAAGGTCGTAGGTTCAAATCCTACCCCCGCAACCATACAAACTTGTCGTCTAAAGTTTGTGCAAAATCGCGTCCCCGCAACCAGTTTTCCCTCTCCGTTTGCCCCTTTTAACTTAATCGCGCCTGAGATAGGTTGGGGCGCGATCCGCGATACGTAGGGATCGTGAATCGTGTTTGTTCAACGTGAAGGGCCGCAAATGGCGGGAACCGAAGAAGTTTCAAAAGTTCTCAAAAGGCTCTCGCAGAACGGGATCGTGTCGCTTACAGCGTGGTCTTTTCTCGGCGCGGCAGTGTCGTTCCTCGTCACGGGCTTTGTTTTCGGCATCGATAATAACGTCTTCCATCTTCCCATCGTCGCCGCTCTTTACGACGAGCCCCAGTATGCAAACGACGCTTTTATCCAGTCGCTGCGCCATTATGCTTCGGGCTTTTGGCTATTGCTTAGCGGATCGGATCGCTTTGTCGATCCCTATTGGCTCTTCTTAATTTGCGCCTATTTTTCGCGCGTTCTCGCCTTCGTCGGATTTTTGTCGTGCGCCGAGTTGCTGGGAGTCAAAACGCTCCGGCAGCAGGCGGTATTCGTGTTTATTCTCGCGTTCACGCCATTACTGCTCTGGCTGTCCTTCGCGGGCAATGGCGGCCTTTTCCTCGACTACTTCACGCAGTCGGAAATCGCGAACGGGCTATCGCTATTATGCCTGAGTTTCATGGCGCGAAAACGGCTGATCCCGGCTCTTGCGCTTAATGGCGTCGTTTTTTTCACTAATGCGTTTATCGCGATATGGAATTTCGTCCCGCTTACGCTCGTTGCGCTCAACCTCTATGCAGGAAAGAAAAAAGATTCATCTAAGCTGTTTAACGAAGGCGTTATCGGGCTTTGCGTTTTTTTCGTTATCGCGCTGCCGGTCTTCGTGAACATTCTTTCGAACCCGGAATTCGGGACGACAACCGGATTTAACTATGAAAATTACTTGATCCAATATTTCCCGTATCATTCCCTCTTTTCGTACATCCCGCTCAACGAAAAAATAGCCGCGCTATTCGTTGTGTTACTGGGGTTTGCCGCTTTTCGAAAGCTGGGACCCCGCGCGTCGCCGTTTTTAGCCGCGCTATTGGGATATGTCATCGTTTACGGCATCGGGATTGCGGCGCCGTATGTTTCCCAAGCGCCCGCCGTATTGAATTTGCAGCTGCTGCGCGCCAGCACTTTTTTTCATCTCTTCGCCGCGCTTGCGGGCGCATCGCTTGTGGCGCAGTGGATCGAAAGCAAGAATGCCTACCGCAGCACAATTTTGGCTCCCTTGCTGGCGGCGCTTTTATGCCAGAATAAAATGGGAGTTTCTGCGCTTGTCTTCCTTTTGACCGTCTCCTCACGCTATATGGAGGACTTAGCGCAACGAGCGCGGATAAAAAGGTTGATCGAGTCCGGCAAGAAGTACGGATTGGCCTTCGGTTGCGCCGCGATTTTGCTCGCCGTCTCGATTCCAAACATGATCTCGGACGCCACCAGGGTTCGCGGCACGAAAAACGAGTGCGTCCGCGCATGGTCCTCGGTAGGGGATTGGGCCAAAAGCAACACCGCGTCCGATGCGACTTTTTTAATGCCGCAGCCGGAAACGTCGCCGAGCTCCATGTCCGACTTCGACGACAGTGCGATTTTCGAGCACGCCTCGCATCGCAAGGTGTGGGTTAATTTCAAGCGTGGCTCGGCCGTGATGTGGCTGCAGTCCTATTACGACGTCTGGTATCGCCGCATGAGGGAAGTTCTCGCGCTCACGGCGCTAAAGGACAAAATCGCCTATGCCAAGCGAAACGCGATCGGTTACGTGATCGATTATTGCGACGCTTCCGCAAATTTTCCGGCGCTGTATAAATCCGATAGGCTCTGCGTTTATGGGGCCAACAGCGATGCGCCGCCGCAAAACATAACCCGCCACAATAAAAACATCAGCCATCGGCTGAGCCTTTCCAAACCATGAGGGAAAAGTTCAATAAGTTTCATGGCGTCTCAGGGGATGAGCCTTTATGACAAAGAGGGCAATAATCGATGTGCCGGAACTGATGCGGTTTATTCTCACCGGCATTACCGCAACGATTGGCAATATTGCTGCCGTATGGCTGGCGCTGTTTTTTGTGCCTTTTAAAATTGCGTTGCTGGCAGGAATAGTTGCTGGCCTGACAATCTCTTTCACCCTTTCAAAATTTTTTGCATTCCAAACAAAGTCATTGAAGCGCGTCGGCAGAGAAGCAACCCGTTTTCTGATGGTCTACGCGGTGGGATCCATATGTTATTGGTCAATTGCAGTTGTCATCCGGCACTTTGCTCTTGCATACGGCGCACCGCCCAAAGTTGCGGAAATAGGTGGGGCTTTCATTGGCGCAGGAACAATGCTGTTAACAAGTTATCTCGGCCATCGATTTTTTACCTATCAATCTCACCAATGTGCTGCCGGGCACGGCGATAAACTACCGTGGGGAAAAAACAAGCAAGAGGAAGCTCGTTCACCGAAAGGCCCAAATCCCATTCATTGGGGAATGTTGATCGCAACTCTGGTCATTTCGTTCGTTGTTATCCTTCTCGCTATGCCGCGCGACATGAACATGTTTGATGAAGGAATTATCCTGTCAAATGCGCTGCGTATTTTAAACGGCGAGATCATTCACCGTGATTTTTATTCATGCTATGGGCCGGGACAATATTATGCCGTAGCTGCCTTATTCAAACTTTTTGGCAATAGCTTCATCGCAGCGCGACTCTATGATCTCGTCATTCGAGCGGCAATATTGACCGCGGTATTTTATATAATTCGCAGGGAAAGTTCTGTTTTTTTGGCGCTCGCCTTCACCGCAATAGGCGGCATGTGGTTCATGAGTATTGGCTCTCCTCTTTATCCTGTCTTTCCCTGCATTTTCTTTTCTCTGATTGGTTCGTATCTTGTCTTAAGGGCCGGTGAAGGAACCAACGTCTTGCCGATGATCGCAGGAGCTGGCGTTCTTACGGGGGTCACCGCGCTTTTCCGCTACGATGCCGGTTTTTTTCTGCTCACCGCGCACATCTTCTCTATGGGGGCGCTCATTTGGCTATCGGACCCTCGTAATACGAGGCTTCGGCGGATGCTGATTGCGACCGTTGTCTATGGAGGAGGCACAGCGATCGTGTTTATCCCTGCTGCGGTTCTCTTCCTTCTTCATGCGCCAATCAACGCCTTCATCGCTGATATTATTGATTATCATATAAAGTATTATCCGGTTATGCGTGGACTGCCTTTTCCGGGCTTGCCTGCCATTTGGTCTAATTTGGCGGACGGAGCCGTTTATCTTCCACTGATCGCCACATTATTGGCCTTGGTTGAACTGGCAAGAATCTCTCTGCGCCGATGGAGCAATTCTTTTCCATCGCTTCGCACCACCGACGAGGATCGCGTCGGTGCGTATCTGGTTGTGTTTGGCAGCACGGCTTTTATTTTATTTTTTAAAGGATGGGTTCGGGTAAGCCCCCTCCACATGATGTTGGGCATTGTGCCTGCACTCATCGTCTTTGCCATCGTGATTGAACTCTGGTGGCACCGGGGACGAGGAATGCGAACTGCGGCGGTGGTTCTCCTATTACTCGTTATGTTACCGGCCTGGACTCAAACAAAGAGTGAACTAAAACAAAGCGTTGCAATAGCAGACAGATCGATCGCTGGCTGGCTCGCGCTTCGAACTGGAATCATCACACCGCCTGCCGCCCAGGAGCAGTGCGAAACCGGGCCAGCTTCAGGCATCGCAAGGCTTAGTTCGGACTATGCGCGGATCACAAATTATCTCGACACCTACACTCGACCCGATGAGCGAATTTTCGCCGCGGCTGGCCGGCATGACAAAATATTGCTCAACTCGGTCTCTCTTTATTTCATTGCTGGCCGTCTGCCAGGCACGCACTGGTACCAATTCGATCCCGGCCTTGTATCACGCGCCGATATCCAAACGGAAATCATCGGTGATCTGCAGCGCAACCATGTGCGTTGGGTCGTCCGCGACGCAAATTTCGACGACGTGATGGAACCAAACGGCAGCGCGCAAAGCAGCGGCGTTACCCTTCTTGACCAGTACCTCGACAAAAATTATAGGCCTGTCGCTTTTTCCGGCAAAGTTAAGGTCTTGCTGGCAAACGACACTAAGCCAGTCGCTTTGCGTTCTCTTGATAAGTGCGAACCAACGCTGATGCCTTGATCATTTGATTAACTAGGCCTGACGGAACGATATGAAGAGCCCAATAAGAAAACTATACACTCTGATATCTGAACATCCAATTGCTGCGACATTTATCGTCGTTGCGGTTTTAGTCAGGCTAATATTCTGGCTTTATACGGGAAGAACATGGGAAGACGCATTAATGGCCTTAGCCCCTGCCAGAAATGCATGGCTTGGCAATGGACTTACCCATCATCTTGGCGAACCAAGAGTGCACAGTTTTACATCGCCCATAGGTGAAATGATTCCATTGATAGGAGAGTCCGTTCATCAAGGGTTGTTTTTGCTAAAATTTACGGCGCTTATCGCAAGCGCGATGGCTATTTATTATGCCTATAGGATAGGCAGCATCCTAAAATTCCACTGGGCTGCCCAGATTCTTTTATTAAGTTATTTGGCGACAGACCAACTTCAAATCTTCTTTGGAATGTCGGGCATGGAAACTCAAATTGCCGCGACAATTTTTCTGGCAACCTTGTACTATCTGCTGGAGGAAAGGTGGGAATTATTGGGTTTGACAGCAGGGCTTGGAATGCTCGTTCGACCGGAATTCGTCTTTTGCATAGCTGCGATTGGTTTGTTTATGCTAGCCAAGCATCCGCGAAAACTTCCAACGGTAATTGGGATATTCTTGTGCGTAATTACACCGTGGTATCTGTTTGCCTATTTTTATTATGGATCAGTAATTCCCAATACTATCCTCGCGAAAAGCGTAGCCGGCCGTTTTGGCCCCTTTAAGTCGTCACCTTCAGAAGTCTGGATTTATTTCAAGAATTCATGGGAAAATATCGCACCATTTAAAGAATGGTACTTTGAAGAAGAAGCTCCTGTGCCAGTATTTATTATTCAAGCCGCCGTTTTGATGGTTTTAGCGATGACAATTTTTGGGATAGTATGTGCGTTTCTTAAGAAGGAATGGCGGCTGGTAACGATCGCGGGGATCGTTATTTTGTTCTTTTTGTATCGCTCATTATCGCGATTGAGTGTGTATTTCATGTGGTATCTGCCGCCTTTTATGGCTCTGCTGCTTGTCATAGCCGCTTACGGACTTTCCGAGATAGGCTGGAAAAATAGCAAGGCAGCGGTGAGCATTAGCGTCTTCCTCGCCATTATGTACGCTATGCATATACCTTTTTCATTTGCCGGAGAGAGGGAAATTCAGGAGAAACTCGAGTGTGACGTCCGATATAAAACTGGCGCGATACTGAATTCCATGATGGGCGCTTCGGATACAGCTGTTTTGGAGCCGTTAGGCTATGTCGGTTATGCGGCCTTTAATAAAACTATTTATGATTATCCCGGGCTCAGTTCAAGACATGTAGTACAAGCGTATAGCCACATGAAGGGTTTTAGCTTGGTTGACCTCATTGATGAATTACAGCCCTCCTTCGTTGCCCTGCGCCAGCCTGAAGTTAAATGGCTTCAGGATCAGCATCCAGATACTGCGGCAAATTATGCCCAAGTTGCGGACATAAAACTGGCCGATGGAGTTACATTTAAAAAGTGGGGCTATTCAAGCGCAAAGGAATTTTACGATCAGGAGTATTTGATCATGCAGCGGGTTGCTCCGCCAACGGAACTGGGGAAGCAAATATCCCCCTTCCGCCTCGAAGCAACAGATGTTTACGGTATCTGCAAAAATATACCCTCAACAATCTTCTAAAGTAAGCCTAAGACAACCGTACCCTCTTTGATTTGTGCCTTCCAAATGTAATGAACCGATGACCAACAAAATTGGCCCCGGCTCCAAAACCAATTCCAATTGCATGTGCGATACCTTCCTGAACGGCAATCGACATAGGGACATCCTTGATCAATTCGGCTAACAATAGAGAAACTCCAATCACGAAACCAGCCGTTACGGCGTTCACTAAAAGAAATAATCCTATCTGAACGTGAAGAGGGCGAATCGATTTTGGGAAAACCCATGAAAAGTACAAGATAAACCCTACGCTCATGCCTACAATAGCGCTAACAATCAAAGCAACCGGAAATGGCATAATCCAGGAAGCAGCAAAACGCGTGCACCAATTTATTGATGATGCTAACGCTCCAGCTACAATAAATCTTCTTCCCTGATTGGCCGTTCGATCGTGCAATAAAAATTGACGCGACATGAATTTTTGAATCACGACGTTGCTTCCCTTGCCATTTGTCTGCCGAAACCGATGCTTTCCGATAGGCTCCTGTCCCCCGGATAATAATAGGAGGTATCAGCCACCCATAAACCTTTAACCGAAAGCGCAACCGGCGGCATTTTATCAAGATAGCCCGGCTCGCAAATCGGCTGCGCGTAACGATAACGGTTTGCACGTAATTCGATAAAATCCGCGTCCTTTAGCGCCGGATTGATTTTCTTCAGGGCGTGGCGGACTTTGTCGAGAAAGACTTGATCCGGCTCGGCGTATTTTGGGTGTTCCCCCGGCATGTAGAACGGGACGTAAATGATATGCTGATCCAAAGGCCGCAAGTTGGTGTATTCCACCAAACCGGGAATATCCATTTCTGGGTCGTTGATATTCAGCCAGAAGTTCTCCGTCAGCGCTTTCCGCAGTTTGACGATCACGCAGACAACCGCGATGTTTTTTACAGATTCAAAAATCCGCAGAATGTTGGCCGGAAGATCGGACATAAGGCGCGGCACATAGGGTAACGGTATAGTGCTAATGACCTTATCGAATGCTTCGCGTTGACCAGCAGCCTCCACGCCCTGCACTTTTCCGTCTTCAATGACAACCCGGCTAACCGGTGATTTCAGGCGAATTTCGCCGCCATGAGATTCAATATCCTTACGCATCGCCTGAAGCAGCGAATCAGATCCGCCTTCGAGATAGCCTAGCTTTTCGTGGAATAAACTGCTGCGCGATCTGCCGATCTGCCGAATGCGGCTCCAGATCCATGCCGCCGACAGGTTGTTGGCATAATCGTAAAACTTGTAGTCGAACAACCGGCGCCATAGGACTTCGTAAGCTTCCTCTCCCACCCAGCGGCGAATCCAACCGGTGGCTTCCAGCTGATCCAACGGCTTCCAGTCGTTGCGTTTGATGGACAAAAATGCGTGAAGACCGTAGCGGAATTTAGCTATCAGGCTTAAACCTCTAAATTTGAGGAGAGCCATTGGGTTTCCCCACGGCTGCAATAGCCCCTGATACCAATAACCCATTTTCGTTTCGCACCAGCGCATCTTGTTGGCCAGCATCAATTCGTCCAGCACCTTCAGGAACGCATGGTCAGAAAGGCAGTGAAAATGGAAGTAGCGTTCGATGGTCAAGCCGGAAAAATCGAACGCAGCCGCCATGCCGCCAATACGATCATCAGCCTCGAAAACAATCGGGCAATGCCCATCGCGGGCCAATTGATACGCGACCGCTAACCCCATTGGCCCGGCGCCTATGACTGCGATGCGTTGTTTGTTCATGCTTAAAATTCCGGGACCACCTTACACGAATTCTCACAGCGGCTTTTGAGCAACAATAAAGTACTGTTTACCTAGGATTTTCCAGGCCATTGGTATCTTGAGGTAGACCTTGACCAACCAAGGGCACAAAGACAATACGCCCCGTATTGTATAGGGGAGAAACCGATCCACACAAACATCGACGTTAAACCCCCTGAGCTGCAGCGCCTCACTCAGCGATAAATGAGTCAATCCTAAATGGTGATCATAAAAATCCCAGTACTCTCCGGGCAGATATCGCAGATTCGGGCCGAGGATGATGTACCTGCCTCCGGCCTTAAGGACAGCCATAACCTGGGCCAAAAATTTATCAAGGGTCTTCTTGTCCGGTAAGTGTTCCAGAAAATTTGAGGTAAATACAACGTCAGCTTTTTCTATGCCAATGGATCCAAGGTTAGTGGCCAAACATTGATGAAACTCAATCTCAGGGTTAAGAAGATTTTGTGCGTCCGGGTTGATATCAACAGCGATCTTTTTCCTTGCCTTAATGTTGTTCAAGAACTCCCCATACCCACACGCAACATCGACTACGGTATCCGATGTTTTAATAAACCTCTGAAGATAGTCACGGCAAATCACCCTCCAGGCTGCTTTTTTCCTGGAAAGTTGATCATCGGTAAAACGAATTTTGTAGAGTTTAGACAGATCACGACCGTCCATTTCCATGCCCCTCTGTTGATTGCTGCCAGTCATCAGCCATGCTTAAAATTCCAGAACCACTTTGCTGTAAGTCGGATCGGTAAAAGTTTCATCGATGGCTTTGGCGAAAGGCGTCCAGGTTACGCCAAAAATGCCGGGCCAGTCGATAACCTCAAACTCATCTTTGGCGCCGAGCGCCGCGAGTTGTTGGGTCGTGAATGGCGGGTTTTTGTCAAAAATCCCCCAGATCCAAAGCAATGCATAAAACAGGCCATAGGGAACGCCGGTGATAAGCGCTCTTGCGCCTGTCGCGCGCTTTATCTCGCGAATGATGTCGATGTAATCAATTTTTTCGTGGCCTGAAATGTTGTATGTGCCGCCTGTTATTTTGTTTTCGATGCAGCTGATGATGATGTTGCAGAAATCTCCGACATAAAGGGGCTGGCGCACGTAGCGGCCATGCCCCGGCACGGGAAACACCGGCACTTTCTTCATGAATCGCGACAGCCAGCCAAGATGTTTTCTGTCAAACCAGCCGAACATCAAAGTCGGGCGCAATACGGAACATGGAATGCCGCTCTTCAATACCATACGCTCCTGTTCTTTTTTGGAGTTCGTGTAGAAGTCATTAGCCACAGATTCCACGACCGAAGAACTGATGTGAACGAGATAAGGGACTTTGTTGGCTTTGATGGCATCGAGGATCAGGCGCGTGGCGTTTATGTTGTTGCGGACAAACTCTTGATAATCGTTGCCGCCGATCTGGGCCTGCAACATCACGACAGCTTCGGCGCCTTCAAAATGCCGTTGCCAGTCCCCCGGCTCAGCCAAATCGGCGTACTCAACAATTATGTCGGGTTGAACCCGTTTTAGAACATTTAGGTTAGCAACATGTTTGTCGAGAACGACGATATTTCCGTATCCCCTTGCTTTGAGCCGTGCAACGAGGTTCTGGCCAACAAGGCCTGCGCCGCCGGGAAGAATTATTTTCTGGTTTTTATCAATCATGGAACGCCCGGATTATATATTCATTCGATTGAAAACAAATCGCGGCAGAAACCGGATGATCGTCATGATCAGCGCCCATTTGGCTGGCGCATAAATAACAGGCCGGCCTTGATCGATTCCACTAACAATGACTCGCGCAACCTCATCTACATTGGCAAGACGCTCCCCTTTTTGCTTCAGATGCGCCGTCATGGGCGTATCCGTCGGTCCGGGCTTGATCAGAATAATTTTTACACCGGTTCCTGCCAGACGATGCTGAAGGCCTTGCGCGTATCTTTCGACCAATCCTTTGGCCGCGCCGTATACATAATTTGACTTGCGCCCCCTGTCGCCGGCCACAGAACCAATAATCGCCAAAGTGCCTTGATTGGCCTTTTGCATAGAACCGGCAAAAGCTTCCGCAAACAGTACTGGGGAAATTCCGTTGATGGCCAGCGCCTCTTGGCAAGCCGTCAAGTCTTGCTGGCAAACAGATTGATCGGGCAGCGAACCGTGAGCGATCAAAACGGTATGGATCGCACCCCCGGCAACAATGCCATCGACAAGTTGCCGAATAGCAAACGGATCAAGGAAATTTGCTTCAAGAACATGAATGACGGATTGCGGGCTGCGCACACGCAGGTCTGCAGCCACGCGTTCCATTTTTCCTTGATCGCGCCCAAACAGCGTTAAATCGACGGCAGAATCCTTGACCCACAAACGCGCGCAACGTTCGGCAATGGCCGATGTTGCGCCGACAATGACGATTCTTTTTTTGTTGTCCGGCATATTTAGCTCCCCATCAACCGGCGCGACAACGCGGAGCTGATGCCCGGATCGCGGAAGGACAGAAATTCGGCAAGGCGCGGATAGCTCGCCTCAAACAGGCTACGCGGCATACGCGCATCCTTGGCGAGATAAATTCGGCCTTTGGCCTCGCGCACAATGGCATCCAGCCGATCGAAAAGCTTCAGCGTTCGAGCGCCCTTATTGGGAAAATCAAGAGCCAAAGTTACGCCCGGTTGAGGGAAGCTCATCATGCCCACGGATTGTCGGTTGCCAAAGGTTTTCAGCACACCCAGAAACGATCCGTCTCCCGAACGGGCAATTTCGCCCAGCATCGCCTGCACAGCATCTTGCCCCACATTGCGCGGCACAACGCTCTGATATTGGAAGAAGCCTTTCGGGCCGTATATCCGGTTCCATTCCAACAGGTTGTCGAGCGGGTAAAAGAAAGGCTCGTAGTGGGCGATGCGCCTGCCCGCCTGATATTTTTGGAGATTGAAGTAAGCGATGTTGAACGGCCTCAACGATAGCCGGTTCACTAAAGATATCGGCGGCACAAAAGGCACGGTCAGATTTAAGCTTCGCGGTTCGGGGCGCGCGCCGGCATCCACAGGATTGCCGCGCATGAAGATCCCGCGTCCTCCGCCTCCCGAAATGCAATCAATCCATGATACGGTGTGCTCCCAGCCCGTTTCGGATTCGTCGGACAGATGAAAAAATTCGTCGAGATCGAAGTAAGGCATAGTTTCGGTATCGAGCCATGGGCCGGGCGCGCGGCATAGTTGGATTTCAACTTCGGTGATGACTCCGGTCAGGCCAAGGCCGCCAACTGTGGCGGAAAACCATTCGGGCAAAATGTTCGGCCCGCATTCAATGGATGTGCCGTCGGTACGGATCAGCTTTATTCGTAAAACATGATCGCCAAAGGAACCTAAAACGTGATGATTTTTGCCGTGAATGTCGTTCGCAATCGCGCCGCCTACAGTGACAAGTTGCGTGCCGGGCGTAACGGGAAGAATCCAGCCGCGAGGAATAACCAGCCGTTGAATGTCGCGCAATAAAACGCCGGCTTCGCACACAAGTTTCCCCGTGTTCTCATCGAAGCCGATATATTTATCCAATCCCGTGACGTTCCATAACGCGCCGCCCGGATTCAGGCAGACGTCGCCATAGCTGCGCCCCATGCCATAGGCAATCCCTGGCTTGTTGTTTTTTAGTTGATGGGCGACTTGAGAACGATCGGATAACGCACTGATTTTATGTTCCCATTTCCCCAGTCTTCCCCATGATGAAACGGCTACCATGGCAAACCCACCGCGCCGATCGTCACGACAAGAGCAAAAATCACCCCCGCCAACAGGCTTGCCTTGTCTTTGACCGCGAAAACCAGCGGGTCATGATGCATGACTCCCCGGTGCGCCTGCATCCACATCCAGCTTATCCAAAACAACATGACAGGCACGGCGCCCCATACGAACTCCGGAAAGCGATAGAGTTTCACAACGGCGTCGCTGTTCAGGTAGAGCGACAACACGAGAACGGCTGAATAGCCGGAAGCTATGCCCATGATTTGCACCAAAGGAGCATCCGACGCGTAATAATCGCGTCCCAAAGCCTTTTGCTTTCCATTGGGTGACTGCGCCTGCAACTCGGCATATCGCTTGACAAAAGCAAGCGACAAAAACAGGAAAACGGAAAAAGCAAGCAGCCAAAAAGACAAGGCCATGCCTGCTGCGGCTGCGCCGGAGACAATGCGCAAGGTGTAAAGCACCGCCAGCGTCAGGCAATCCACCAGCATCAAACGCTTAAGCCCCCACGAGTAAGCGCAGGTCAGCAGAAAATAACACAGCAGCCACGGCAAAAAGGCGCCATCTACATACCAAGCCAACGCCAGACTAGAGCATTACCCGTTTAGTTAGAATAGCCTGAGTTTTTGAGATAGGCGCCGCATTCTTCTGGGGAGAAGGCGTCGAGAGCCTTGGCGATGGCGTTCCACAGAGCCTCTACGGTGCGAGCCGCGGC
>Ga0326728_10004277_pt1 | contig 42568 bp, 32 predicted proteins | sample MB3enrmetagenome_FD_207602 | JGI IMG/M metagenome (GOLD analysis project Ga0326728, IMG submission 207602) | Lab enriched peat soil microbial communities from McLean, Ithaca, NY, United States - MB31MN | ecosystem: Environmental > Terrestrial > Soil > Wetlands > Peat | place: USA: New York... | reverse complement strand
AGACTCTGGGATGGAAAGCCCCCGCGGAACTGTTCCTCCCTGAAGGAGCTTTCGACTTCGTTCAACACTGGTCAGCTAAAATCACTCCTGTTGCACTTGCACCTTGAATCCGCCGTGCCCCATCCTTGCCGCGCAGTCGCCGCGGCGACCGGCAAGGGTGGGAGACCACCGAACCCAACCACCGGCCCCCGGATCCATCCCTTCTCCCGTCAGGGAGAACGCGAAAACAGCCCAGGGCGCCGGGGCCCCAGGTCTCGCATCTGAGACCGGCGATTTCATTCAGTCGGTATTCTCCCGCCCCAGCCCGCAAAACAGCAGCACCACCTCGCCTCTCGCAACATCGTCGCGTCAATCAGGCGCGTTTCACTGCGCGGCAGGAAGATACAAATCCAGATTCCTCGCCTGGTTCAGCTTGAGAGTCGCTGCGCGGTCCACCTCGCTCATGGAAATGCGCATGTGCCTCGCGTCGGGGTCGACGTAGTGCAGGCCATCGTCGGAAGCGAAGACCGCTACGGCGGAGAGGGTCGAACCGTTCTTGAGGACAATTGCAAAGGCTTGCGGCTCGGACTCGGAGCTTGCCGAATGTGCGGAAGGGGAAGAAGCCGCTGTCGTGGCTGGCCATGTGTATTCCGTGACAACAGCATGCCCCGCCGGCTGAACGACGGCCGGCGCAGCCGGCTGAACGAACAGGGGTGGCTGCTGAACTAAAAGGACCGGCTGGGGCGGATAGTCGTACGCGTCGCCATAGTCGTAGGGCAGGTATCCGTATCCGGATCCGTAAGGCGAGAAGGCCCGGGCGCGGCTGAAACCGTTGCTACGCCCGGCGAAGCTATGCCCGCCTCCGCCGCGGCGCTGGGCGCAGGCATCGTTCGCCGCACTCACAGCAAGAAGCGCAATTAGGCTGAACAGGATCGTCCGCCGCATGGCCACCCCTCGTGAAGAGGAGTCTACTACCCGGGCCCGCGCTTGTAAACTTCGCCGGGGCGCCTCATATCCCAAGACAACCGGGTGCCCCATCCTTGACGCGCAGTCGCCGCGGCGACCGGCAAGGGTCGGAGACCACAAAACCCGGCTGCCGGCCACCGGATTCCCTCTTTTTCCTCCAGCCAAAGGTCGGACTGCAACTGCAGTAACAACTGGATATTACCTGCGTGACCGCCTTCTCCGGGCCGGAGGCTCCCTATTCTCTTCATTGGACCTTGACACCCAGGAGGCTCGCACAATTATGATTCCCTCGCAATCCCAGTTGAAATCAGGCCCGGTTGGCCCAATGAAAGGAATTGGTGCGCCCTATGGTTCGCTGCATGGACGTTTGCAGAATGGTGGTTGTGTTTTGCCTGGTGGCAGTCGCGATGGTTTCGCCCAGGTTGCTCCGCGCGGACGTGCTCACCATCACGGTGGGCACTTATATTGACGGCCAGGATTCTTTATACATCCAGGGAGACACCCTGAAATGGCAGTACGGGGATTACACGCCGGTGGGAGCGCCGCGCGGCGATGTTCCCGACACCAATACGTACATATCGACAACGCTGAATGGCAGTCCGGTGATGAGTTTGACCCCTTGGCAGCCGGTATTTGCGAGTGGCCCAAGCTCCGGGCAGTTTTCTCTGCCATTCACCTCGCTGGACCCGGCCCTGCCAGGCAGCGGCATCGATTCCGTGAGTCTGGTCGTGAATGAGGGGCGTGAAACCCTCGATATCTCCCAGTTTCCAACACCAGGGAACGGCGAGACGCTCATCCTGAACTTCGACGATGACGCCGACGGCGGAGCAGGGTATTACAACGGGACCGTGACCGTGGACTACACCCCTGCCGGCGTCACCCCCGAGCCGGGAGCCATCGTGCTCGTTGGCAGCGGCCTGCTGGGATTGGTAGGCATTGCGCGCCGGAAGTTGAGCAAGAACGCGTAAGATTCCGGAACTGCAACTCAAACAAGAGGCCCGGGCAATTCGCCTGGGCTTTCTGTTTTGGGCGCGTGGCCAACGCCTCTTCCTTATTTCCTGTTCGACAACAGAATTGGATGGGAGACCACGAAACCCGGCCGCCGGATTCTTCCTCACCCCCACAGCTTTGCCACCATCATCAGTTTGTCTCCAGTTGCTCGCGCGGGGGCAACTTCGGAAACGGCGCATGGGGCTCGGTCTGGTACCAGAAAGCGACCGAGGAGATATCGTCGCTGAGCGGCAGGTACTTTCCGGAGGACTGCCACGCCAGGTCCTGGATGGTCACGCGCAAATCGTGGTCGAAGCGCACCGGATCGGCGATGTGCCAGCGATACAGGCCGAATCTCTGTTGCGACTGGTAGAGTCCGTCCGGCCTGATAACCTGTGCCAGTCCGGAGTAAGGGCTGGTAAACTCCTCGTACTGCTTCTTCTCGGCATTTACAAAGTCGTAGGAACCGTTGAAGTAATCTTCGGTTCCGGTCCCGTTTATGGTGGGAAAAGACTGGTCTCCGTCCATGTAAAACTTGATCTCGCCCTCGCCCCACCAGCCGTTGTTATGCACGCCCCACGCCATGTAGGTCCCCACGTACTGGCCTTTTCCCTGGATGCCATCGACTATGGTGTAGACCTGCTTCGGCGGCACTGGATTCATGCGCCGGAACTGGGCGTTGAAGTACGCGGCGTCCCCGGGCACGGGCGCCAGCGCGTAATCCACCTGGTAGTACAGCGTCATGGGCTGGCTGTCCAGGTTCTCCATGGTGATCCTGGCCTTGCGCCTGAAGGGCATGGGCCAGTAGGAGTTGAAGGCGCTGCCCGGGTTCACGCACACCGCGAGGGAGGATATCCTGGCGTACTTGCCCCACCCCATGGCGAAGAAATCGCCCACCGGCACTTCCACCGAGGGATCTTTCTCGTCGTCCCAATACATACGCAGGATGGAGAGGCGCCAGTTGCCCGTGGGCGTCATCCAGATGTGCTCGATCACGCCCGGCCCGTCGATCTCGGCCACCGTGTAGGTTGCTCCGGCGGCGATGACCACCGACGGACTCACCTTCCAGCCCTGGCCCAGATCCCGCGCGGCATTGGCTCCGGTGCCCTCGGTCGCCATGCCGCCTTTGCCCTTCTCTCCGGTGGGATTCTCCGCACTGACGGAACGAGTCTTGGCATCGGAGAGGCGGTACAGATTGCTCAGGTGGTTGTCGAGTCCGTCATACGCTGGCCCCTGGGCCGAACCCAGGAAAGGCATCGAGAAGAAGAGCGCCGCGATGCAGACTCTTTTCATCATTTTGAACCTCGCTTCAATCCTCTGCATTGTATCTCCAGGCGGGCGGCCGGGATGGAATGACGGCTTTCACACCGCCAATTCGGGTGACCCAGGTCTGGTCCTCCGCGGCGGAGAACTTGAAAGTCCACGACCTTCGCCACAACCGAACGGCAACCCGGGAAACTTGCATCCCGAAGAGTCCCTCCTGAATCCGATGACCGGAGGACTCGTTCGTTGCCGCAAGACCGGCGAAATACCGGGCGCCCCAGTCTCAACTTGAGTCGCGGCGGTTCAAGAAGCCAAATTCAAAATCCATCGGGAGGAACAATTCATGCGCCAGAGTATGGCCTTTCACTAGCAGATGAGGGATTCCATCAAGTCCGAGCTTGCCGAGCGCACGCAGGCTCACCAGGCGAGGATTGCCGCATTCCAGAGCAACCGCGCGCAGATGCTGGCCGCCGGCGCGGCGCCGCCAGCCAACCCGCTCGTTCTCCTCGCGCACGGCGATTCATGGTTCGACTACCCCCTCAACGGCAACGACGTTACGCTTGGGACCACCGATATCATCGCTCAGCTCGAGACCATGGGCGCGATCCATCCCCTGGTTCAGAACATCTCGCACTTCGGCGACGCCACGACCGAGGAGATGTCGCTGCCCAAGCAGCAGAGCCTGATCCAGAGCCTGCAGGATAAAGGGCATAAATATACTTGAAACACCACGCCTATGGTGTGTCTACTACACAGGAGCAATGGAGGATAATCCTGCGCTTCTTCCACTTGAGGCAGTCAACTCGCCATTGACAAACGATTGATTATGCTGCACTTATAGTGAATGGTGCCACTTGATGAACTAGTGCCGCGTGGAATCTCTATACACAAATCCACTCCGGTGTGTTCCCCTATAGTAGACAGAAGATTTGTCTATCGCGTAGGGGAAGTGCCAATGACGTTGCAGGTTGGAATGCTCGGAACAAACGGCGTGGTTCTCGCTGGCGACATGCGGGTATCTCGAAATCCACTAGCAGGCGTTCACGCGCCGAGACAAACCTATCAAGGCCCAAAAATCCAAATCAGCGACAATGGCAGAATCGCGGTCAGTTGTGCGCGCGACATGCAAGCGGGAAAAGATGTCGCGCGTGCCATATTTGATAACATGACACATGGGGATCATCCAAGTTGTGAGCGAGAAATAAAGGACATTGGCAGCGCAGCAGCGCAAGGTAGAAATGTTGAATGTATCGTGACATTTGCCGATCCATTACCGTGCCTATACATATTCCAATACATTAACGATGGAAATGATGTTGAGTGCCAAAGAATCATCAGTTGTATTTCTGCTGGGGACACGAGGAATCCAGCAGTGTTTTGGGGAAGTAAATACTACGAAATGTTTGACAATTTACCTATAAGCCAATTAAAACACTTAGCAGCTTGCATGGTAGTTTCGGCTGGCGATCTGAACAGTGCGGTAATTGGCGGGCTAGATGTTGTGTTCTGTACAACTAGCGAAGGCTGCAAGCCGTTATCCGATGATGCAGTGCGTGAATTAGAATCGAGCGCAAGGGATAAAATAAGACGTATGGGGGAGTTCATTTTTGGGGATACCACAGCATTATGAAGAAGCCCCCTGACAATCCCGAATTTGCCCGCTTTACGGCAGCCATGCGGCATATCGCAGGAGTGTCCAAAGCGGAACTACAGCGCCGCATGGAAGACGAGAAAAAAGGGAAACAGGCTAAGGTTTCGCCCGCTTCCCCCGATTCTGCCGCCTCAAGTTCCGTTTCCACTTCTCAGGTTTAGAAACTACTCGCAGGCTCCATCTTGCCGGTCAGTTCGGCATACGTCAGCCGTTTTCCCGCGATCTGCGAAACCGCCAAGGCGAATCTGTCCAGATCGTTGAGCGGATTATCCCTCGTTGCGCGATTGTTGTACCTGAACGCCTGTTCATCCACATAGCGGTCAAGGTGGAACGGCTCAACGGCAACGTATGTTCCCCGCAATCCCCGCTTGAGCAAGGACCAGAAATTATCAATTCCCTGCGTGGAAACCTGTCCCCGGACGTATTCCCTCGTGTGGTTAACAGTTTCGTGGATGTAGTTGTACTTGGTCAAATTGTCGGCTCCGAACGCGCAGTCAGTGTAGAGTTTGGCTCCCCGCTCTACGCCCTTGAGTATCTCCCGTTGGAGCGTTTTCCGGTCAACGTCTGGAACCATCATTGCCCGAACCTTCCTCAAATCGCGGTCCAACATGCCAAATACAGCGGTTTTCCCTACCGGCCCAAGTGTTCCCCCGTTCTGTGCCCGCACCTTGGCTTTACGGCTCTTGTGCATCTTGGTTGGATTCGGGCCGATAAACGCTTCGTCCACTTCAACAGGCCCACCGTTTTCCCCGCCGCCCATCTTGCTCCAGTTGCAATCCCTGAGCGCCAGCCGGATTCGATGGAGCATGAACCAGGCCGTCTTTTGCGTTACCTTCAAATCCCGCATGATCTCATAGGAGCTAACGCCGTTCTTGCAGTTGACGACAAGCCAAACGGCGGTAAGCCATTTGTCGAGCGGAATAGGCGAATCCTCAAATACGCTCTGCGTCTTGACGCTGAATTGCTGGTGACAATCCTTCGCCATGCACTTCCAGATGCGGCGGGTGGATAGGTAGGAAACCCGCTTGCTGTCGCAATGAGGGCATACAACCCCGTTCGGCCAGCGCATAGCGGCAACGAAATCAACACACACATCAGGGTCCGCGAAATACCGCGTTGCCTGCAAGAGGCTCTTCGGGAGTTTTTCTGCGCTTGTCTTCATAGCAAAACCATTCTAGCAAAAAGCGTATGGTGTGTCAACTATATTTGTGCCGGATAAAGCCAATTGGCTGAATGGGATCGGGCCGGACGCAATTCTCATTTCCGGTGGCGGCGATGACATTGCCGGCAACCAGTTCTGCATCTTTCTCAACTACGCCGCTCCCGGCGTCGATGGCTTGAATCCATCGCGATTCCAGGGCGTGCTGGACATGGTGGAGGCTTCGTACAACGACATGTTCGCGTTCCGCGACAAGAACGCGCCCGGCGTGCCGATCTTCGGTCATTGCTACGACTTCCCGGTCCCCAACGGAGCTCACCCTTTATGCGCCGGGCCATGGCTGCTGCCATCGCTCAATTTTGCCGGCTGGAATACGGCACAAGGCACGGCGATCCTGCATCAGGCCCTGCTCAGCTTCAGGGCCATGCTGGCGGGGCTTGCCGGCGACCCGAAGAATCTGTTCACTCTGGTTGACACGCAGGGAACGCTGGATGCAGCCGACTGGGCCAACGAGCTGCATCCATTTCCGGCCGGATTCAAGAAGATCGCGGCGAAGTTTGTGGACGCATTGCAGGCTCGTTTCCCAGGGAGAATTTAGGGACGGCAGGCAGGCCGCATCTGGAATCGGGATTCGAGGGAGTTGCGCGCCGGGCGCGGGAGGCCGGACGCGCGGCTTCCGGCCGGGGAGGCGGAGAGCCGGGAGCGCAGCCGCCGGGAACGGCCTGAACTTCTGCTCAGTCCAGGCGAAAAGGATTAGACTCCATACAACAGGAGATGTACTTGCCGGGGGACGGGCCGTGTTCGATATAGGTCAAAGAGTAGTCGTTATTACAGACAACGAAATCACCTTCGACGCCACCATTCTCGCGCGGGCCAAGGGCGACAGCGGCCCCGGAGCTTACAAGGTTGCTTTCCTTGACAGCGGTCCCGAGGAACCCGGCCAGTGGCATAAGGCCTGCGATGTCTTCCTTCCGGAGAGGACGGCGCAGGAAGAGCGGGATTCCTGGGACGGCTTCCTGAAGGGCTAGCCGGGTGCGCTCGAGGGCCGGCACATTTGAATCCATTGGGGAAAGGCAGCCTGGCCAGCCGGCAGGACGAAGGCTGCGCCTTGCGCCGCGAGCGCGAGGCATCTACCTTGGCCGGATCAGTTCGAAGCGGTCGCGGGTGCGGACCCAGGTGTTGCCCGCCATGCGGCCCGCGGCGTCCAGCCCGGCAGGATCGACGCGGAAGTTCTCGACCAGATCCTGGCGCACGTGAAAGCGAACCACTTCGCCCACCACGATGACGCCCGCGCCCGGCGCGCGGCTGACGTAGACGACCTGGAGCAGCTTGCACTCCATCTGCGCCGGCGACTCGGCCACCCGCAGCGGGCGCACGGCGTGGCTCGCCAGCGGCGTGAGTCCGGCCAATCGAAACTCGTCCACCTCGGGCGGAACCTCGGCGGCGGTGGCATTGGCAGCCGCGGCGATGGCCTCGCTGACCGCATTCACCACGAACTCGCCCGTCTCCTCGATGTTGCGCAGCGTATCCTTGCGCAGGTCGCGGCGCGGGTCCGCATCCGCTCCGGCGGGAACCCGGAGCGCGGGGCAGAACACCACCGCCGGAGGGTTGGCGCCCGCCTGGCAGAAGGCGCTGAAGGGCGCCAGGTTGGCCACGCCGCCGCGGTCCATGGTGGAAACCAGCGCCACCGGCCGCGGCACCACGATGCCGGTCAACAGCTTGTAAATCTGGTTGATGCTGCAATCGGAGGGGTCAAAAGTGTGCATGGGGCTGCGGGAAGAGCTGGCGGCGTTCATACCCATAGCCTAAGGCATCCTTCCCGCCCGCGGCGCATCCAAACCAAAGCGGGACAATCTGCCCGCGGGACGTGACTGTTTTGGTGCGCAGCCTGGAATTCGCACTGCGGTAACATTGCTTGATGCACAATCGTTGATGGTGGAGAATCCGTCGTGCCGCGAATTCATTTTCAACTCCAACTCGCCGAACTCAAGGACAAGCTCCTGGCCATGGCTGCCCTGGCGCAGCAGGCGGTCGAGTCCGCGGTGGACGCCTACCTGCAGCGCGACCGGGCTCTCTGCAAGTACGTAAAGCAGAACGAGATGGCCATCAATAACGCGCAGCGCGAGCTGGACGAGATGGCCTATGAACTGCTGGCCAAGGAACAGCCCATGGCCATCGACCTGCGCTTCATCCTCTCGGTGATCAAGATCAACGCCGACCTGGAGCGCATCGGCGACCAGGCGATGGGCATCGCGCGCCGCACCAAGGAGATTCTCAAGTTCGAGGAGGTCGATCTGCCGGTGGATTTCGCGGCCATGGGCGAGTTTGCCGGCCGCATGATCCGCTCGGCGGTGCAGGCGCTGCTGGAAGGCGACGCGCGGCTGGCCGACGCGGTCCGCGAGATGGACGACGAGATCGACCGCATGAACCGCCGCGCCCACGACGATCTGCTCAGGCTCATCGAGGAGCAGCCTCGCTATACTCAGCAGGCGATGCACGGCATCCTGGTGGCCAAGAACCTGGAGCGCATTGCCGACCACGCCTCGAATATCGCTACCGACGTAATCTTCTGGATTCGCGGCGCCGACGTGCGCCACCAGTTGAGTGTGGCGATGGACTGAGCAAGGGCGGGAGCAGGGAATAGGGAATAGGGAATAGGGAATAGGAGCAGCCCCCCTTTGCCGGTTCGCGTCCCGCGCTGACGAATCATCCCTTTCCCCGACGCGGGGAATCACAGGCGTCGTTTCGATTTCCAAGGGTGTTCCTGAAGGCCGGCGAGGGGTCTTCTCTTGGCAACAAAGTGGCAAAGAACTTCCACTGCGGCTGCAAAGTCTTGCACTTTGCCCGCAAGGGAATGGGGAAAAGCCCTTGATTTCCGCGGGTTGGCCGCGGCCCTCGAATTGCAACAAAACCAACGGGATTCCATCTCTGTGGTTAGCCGTGTGTTCGGGGTCTCGCGCTGAATCCGGTTTCCTGGCGGGAGCCGAGGAGGATTCATGAAGAGGTTCGCACTTTTCCTGGTTGCCATCGCGTTGTGCCTCGCCGCTGTGCCGATGCACGCTACCACTTTGCTCAGCGAGAATTTCGACGAGCTGACGGCCAATCTGGACCAAACCTCAGTGGGGGCCTTCACTGCCATCAACGGAACGAATGTCGACATTGTCGGGCCCGGCAACGACTATGGATACCTATGCGCTTCGCCCGAATCCGGCAACTGCGTTGACATGGGCGGCAGCGGCGGCAATCCTTACGGCCAGTTGCAGTCCAGCGCCATAGTTTTGGGCGCGGGCACCGTCTATCTCAGCTTCGACCTCGTTGGCAACCAGCGCCCAGATTACGAGTTGGAGTCGACGACAGATGTGACCCTTGGGCCGGCCGTCGGGGCGCCCTTATATAGCAATAGTTTTATCCTTTTGTACAATGACGATTCTTCGGGCATCGTGACGGACTTCCCCATCACCGTCACTTCGCCGGAAACCGTTTACCTGAACTTCACTTACGTTGACACCCCTGGTACGAATGGCAATGTCGGCGCGCTGCTTGACAATGTCCAGCTGACAGAGAACAGCAACTCGCCCGTGCCGGAACCCTCCAGCCTGCTTCTGCTCGGCTCGGGGCTTGCAGCTCTGGCGGGCGGTCTGTGGAAACGCCGCAAGATAGGCGCCTGAACCTGCCGATTTCGTCGCGCCCCCGGTTCTTCCCTCGATGGATGGCGAAGGCCGGGGGCGCGGTGTTTATGGCGCCCGCGCCGATGTGACTTTACTGGAGGATGGGGGCGGAGGATTCGGCGGCGTTCAGCCACACCCGCTCAAGCTCCGCCAGCGGCAGCGGGTGGCTGAACAGGTAGCCCTGGAACGAATGGCAACCGAGGCCGGCGAGGAACTCCCGCTGCTCCTCGTTCTCGACGCCTTCGGCGATTACCGGCAGACCCATTGCCCTGCTCAGGGAGAGGATGGTTTGCGCAATGGCCCCGCTGCCGGCATCCACCAGAATGTCGCGGACGAAAGAGCGGTCGATCTTCAGCACGTCCAGGGGCAGGCGCTTGAGATAGGCCAGCGAGGAGTAGCCGGTGCCAAAATCGTCCAGGGAGAATCTCAGGCCATGGGACTTGAGGTAAGTCATCTTGGCGATGACCTCCTCAATATTCTCGGCCAGCATGCTCTCGGTGAGCTCCAGATCGAGGTTGCGCGGGCTGGCTCCGGTGCGATCTAGGGCATCCAGCACCCGCTGAACGAAATCCGGCTGGCGGAACTGGCGGGCGCTGATGTTGACCGCAATCACGACGTGATCACTCGCGCCCCGGTAGGCCAATGCCGCAATCAGCTTGCAGGCGGTTTCCAGAACCCAATCTCCCATGGGCAGGATGAGTTCGGTTTCCTCGGCCAGGGGAATGAACTCACCAGGGAGCAGGAGGCCGCGCCTGGGATGATTCCATCGAATCAGGGCCTCGGCGCCGATCAAGCGGCCGCCACTTACTTGAGGCTGATAGTAAAGAACGAACTCGTTGGTCTTGATCGCCAGGCGGAGGTCATCCTCCAGCGCGGCGCGGGCATTGACGGCAGCCTGCAAGGCGGGGGCGAAGAAGTGGATGGTGTTGCGGCCCGCCGTCCTGGCCCGATCCAGGGCAATATCGGCCTCTTGCAGGATCTCCTCCGCACTCTGGGGACCATCGCCGACAACGGTGATTCCAATGCTGGCAGTGCTGCTGCAGGAACGGCCCGCCAGCAGGTAAGGCTGGCTGAGGACGCTGAGGATGTTCCTGCCGGTCGACTTCACCTGCGCAGCGGCCTCCTCCGCACTGGGGCTCAGGTTGTCGAGCGTGACCACAAACTCGTCTCCGCCCAATCGCGCCACGCTTCCGGCGTCTCCAAGGCAGGAGACAAGCCGCCGGGCGGTCTCCTGCAGCAGCAAGTCGCCGGTTTGATGGCCGATGGTTTCGTTCAGCATCTTGAAGTTGTCAAGATTGACGAGCAAGACCGCGTGCCGGCGGGCGCCGGGGGGGCTGGCGGCCAGGGTTTCCCGCAGCCGTTCCAGCAGCAGCCGGCGGTTGGGCAGGCCGGTCAATGGATCGTAGAGGGCGAGACTCTTGATCCTGTCCTCCGCGGCCTTGGCCTGGGAGATATCCCGAACCACGGAGAGAATGCAGGGCACGCCGTCAAGCTCAATCAGCGACGCCGAAACCATCACCCAGAAGACCTCCCCATTCTTCTTTCTGAACTGGACCTCCAGATCGCGGCAAGTTGAGTTCTGGCGCAGCATCTCAACCAGTCTGTGCCGGTTGCGGGGGTCGGCCCACATCTTCAGTTCCAGCGAGGTCCGCCCTATGACCTCCTCGCGGTCGTATCCCGTCATATCGAGGAACGCCTTATTGCACTCGATATACATCCCATCGCTCAGGCGGTTGATGTTGATGCCATCCAGGCTGGTCTGGAATGCGGTGCGGTAGCGCTCTTCGCTTACGCGCAGCGCCTCCTGGGACGCGGCCAGGCGCTCCGCCGCAGCCCTGGCTTCGGAGATATCGCGCGTCATGGTAAGAAAGCAGGGAACGCCGTCAAGCTCAATCACCGACGCCGACATCAGCCCCAGAGAGACCTCCCCGTTCTTCTTTCTGAATCGGGCCTCGAGATCCCGGCAAATTGAGTTCTGGCGAAGAGTTTCGGCCAATCTCTGCCGATCCCGCGGGTCCGCCCAGATATTCAGCTCCAGCGTAGTCTTTCCTATCATCTCTTCGCGTCTGTATCCCAAGAACTCGAGGCATGCCTTGTTGCAGTCGACAAACATCCCGTCGCACGCGCGGCCGATATAGACGGCATCCAAACTGGTCTCGAAGGCGATGCGATAGCGCTCCTCGCTCAGCCGCAGCGCCTCCGCAGCGGCAGCCAGGCGCTCCTCGGCAGCCTTGCGGTCGTTGATGTCTTCAACCACAGCGATCGAATGCACCGGGCGTCCCTCGGTGTCGCGTTGCGTTGAGATCGTTAGCTTCACCCAGATGGGGCTGCCGTCCTTGCGGATGTAACGCTTCTCTACGACCACGGTGGCGACGGCCCCGCTACTGGTCTCTTCGAAGGTTCGGCGGCTTCCGGCATGATCCTCAGGCAGAGTGATCTGCCAGACGGTCATGCCGGGAACCTCCTCGGCGGCGTAGCCGAGAATCTCGGCGAAGTGTCTGTTGCAGCGCAGGATTCGACCCTCGAACGAGGTGTGGACTATGCCTACCGCCGCCTGCTCGAAGGTAGCCCGGTAACGCTCCTCGCTCTCGCTCAGCGCTTCCGACGCCGCGGCCAGCCGTTCCTGGGCGGCTTTGCGGGTATTGATGTCTTCGGCTATGGCGACAAAATGGAGCGGGCGCCCCTCGCCGTCGCGCTGGATCGAGACCGTCATCCTGGTCCAGGTCAAGCTTCCGTCCTTGCGGAGATGGCGCTTCTCCATGCTTTCGCTGGCGGCGGCACCGCTCCGCATCCGTCCCAGCGCCTCGGCGGTTGCAGCCAGATCCTCCGGCGCCGTGAGTTGCCGGATGGTGTGGCCGGGAAGTTCCCCGGCTGTGTAGCCAAGCATCTCTGCAAAGTGGGCGTTGCAGTGCAGTACAACGCCCTCGAACGAGGCATGAACGATCCCTACCACGGCCTGCTCGAAGGTCGCGCGGTAGCGCTCCTCGCTTTCGCGCAACCGCATCTCCGCCTGCTTGCTTTCAGTGATTTCCCTGATAGTGCCGCGCATCCTCACCGGCTGCCCCTGGGCATTGAAATCCAGCCGTCCCAGGCCATGCACCCAGCGTTCCTCCCCGTCCGTCTGGCGGACGATCCGGTACTCCTTGTCGAATGCCTTGCCTTTACCGACTACTTCTTCGCTAAGATAGGCCGCCATCATAACGCGATCATCGGGATGGATCAGTGCCGTCCATCCCTCTACGGTGCGCTCGTATGCCGGGCCGATGCCGAAGATCTCATCCAGAACCTCCGAACTGCTCCAAACCCCGGTGCGGATGTCCAGAACATAGCTGCCGATGCCGGCAATCCGCTGCGACTCTCGCAGAGATTCCTCGCTCTCGCGCAACCGTATCTCCGCCTGTTTGCGCTCTGTAATGTCCTCAATAAAGCCTTCGAGGTAGAGCATCCGCCCATCGGCCCCGGAAACCTTTCGGGCATTCAGCGCGGCCCAGATGATGGTTTTGTCCTTGCGCCGCAGCCGGCACTCGAAGCCCCGAACGGCCCCGCGCTCTTCGAGTCGTCGCAGGTAGTCTTTGCGATCATTCGGGTCCGCCCACTGATCCTGGGCCAGGTCACTGACTGTGGAAAGGATCTCATTCGGCGAATCGTAGCCCAGCATCTTGGCCAGCGCGAGATTGGCGGTAAGCGGTTTGCCATCAACGGACGCCTGGAACATCCCTTCCATCGCCCCGTCGAAGATGGCCCGATACCTGGTTTCCGCTTCCTTAAGCGCGCTCTCGGCCGCTTTCCGTTCGGTGATGTCCTTGCCGAAGACGGAGATGCCGGTCGTTTCGCCATCGACGACGATGGGGTTGAAAGCCAGCTCCAGGATGCGGTGACGGATCAGGGCATACTCGACCCGGAAGGGGCCTTGATGCAGTACATGCTCGAAGAACGGAGGCCAAAGCGCCGATCTGTCAGGCGGAAGCAACTCATGCAGCCGCATCCCCGGCTCAAGCCGCACACCAAAGGTCTCCTTGATGTTCTCCCGCAATGCCCTGTTGAAGGCAATTAACCTGTACTCCAGGTCCACCGACCAGATCAGGTCTTCGGTGCTTTCGATCAAGGCCGAGAGATTGGCTTCAGCTTGATCGTGCCTCCCGGCCTTTCCTGAACCCGGCAACTCTCTCTTTGGCATGGCGGAACCCAACGGCCCGAGGGTGGACATGAGCGGCCCACTCATGGAGCCCATCTTCCCGGAATGCCTCAAGGCGCGGTCTCATCCCGATAAGACCCATCTCCATCGTCTATCGGGGAAAGACGGGACGGCCTTTAGGAGCCAGGAAGAAGCCGCTAAGAACTGCATTAGAGTGTACGCCTCGCGCGGCGCCGGTGTATCTAGTTCTTTTGGGGCAATGGCCCTACAGGCGGCACCAATCCGCCCGCGAGGGGTGATCTGCTTCTGGCGCATGGAGGGATTCAGTTGCTCCTATTCGCCGCCACAGAGTTAGTTTCGGGCTTCAAAGGCAGCCGGACCTCGATCGTGCGGTCCGATCCGTCAGCGCGTCCCGGACCGCCAATCGGATCCATGCCGCTCTCGGAGGCGCGTCCAGTTCCTGCTTCACGCGGAACAGCGCCCCGGATTGATCGACTCCCGCAAACACAACCAGCGCGCGGGTTACAATTCTCTAATGATTGCCGGAGTGCGGACCGCCGCAAGACCCGGCCCACGGAGGTCAAAGGGATGAAGACGAATCAACCTGCGACAGAAATGCCTATCGAGGTGAGCGCCGCCGCCGGCGAGGAAGCCGCTCCATTGGTGAAGGCGCTAAGACCCGTCAGCGCCAGGAAGATCGATGAGCTCACCGACGCGGCTCTCGCGGCCATGGAAAGCCGCGCCGCCGAGCTCAACATCATCGGAGTCGCGGTGGTGGCCTATGCCCCGGGCGAGAGCATTCAGGACTGGACCTCGAAGATGGCGGTGGTGGGACGAATGAAGATCGCCCCCTCGGCAACCGCCAAGGGCACCAACTTCCTGGCCATCGCTTACGCCAAGGCCGCGGAGATGGCCGACACGCTGGAGAACAGCGGCGCCGCCAAGCGCCCGCCCATGATGGGCGAAGTCGGCTGGCGGGGCGGCCTCGTTGCCCGCGTGAAAACCGGCTATGCGATGGCGGCGTTCAGCGGCGCTTCGGCCGACCAGGACGTGGAAGTCTCCCAAGCCGGCCTGGAAGTGCTGAAGACAGTTCTATAGTCTTCCCGAACGCCCATGGCCCCGTCCTGAGCCTGGCGAACAGTCTCTTCCTTGAGACCCGGGAGAAGCCACGGGCGCCCAAATTGAGGCCGCCCTGGCATCGGCCGATCTCTGACCTCAGAACCCTGTCCTGGTGATTTGCATCACAGTATACTTTTCATTTGCACCGGTAAGGTGAAGATCGAAATGTATCTCCTTTGGCTCCGAGTTGCGGCTATCCTCTATGCCGCGGCGAGTGTCGCCGTCTTCCCGGCCGTGCTTTACGGGCTGGCGCGCTGGCGCAAGACCTGCGTCCACCTGGGCGGAATGGCGCTGTTCTTCCACTTCGTCTCCGTGGTCGAGATGCTGGTGCAGGCGCATAGCTGGGTGCCCGTAGGCGCGCGCGAGGTAGAGTCGCTGCTCGGCTTGGCGGTGGCCGCGCTGTTCTTTCTGGTCTGGTGGATTTACGACGCGGTTTCCCTGGGGATCTTTGCCTTGCCGGCGACATTCTTCCTGGTTTTTGTGCCCGCGCTGGGGCCGGATCGCTACACATTTCCCTCCGCGGGCGTGCGCACAAGTTGGCTGGTGGCCCACATTGCCGCGCTGCTGGTGGCCTACGCGGCGCTCTGCTTCAGCCTGCTGGCCTCCGTGCTCTACCTGATCCAGGAGCGCCGCATCAAGACCAAGCCCAGGCCGGGTGAGGACTCCTGGTGGGCGCCCTTCGAGTGGCTGCCGCCCCTCGATACCCTGGAACGCATCGCCCACGCCACGCTCGAATTCGGGTTCCCCTGCATGACCGTCGGCCTCGTCATCGGCTCCGTGCTGGCGCAGGAGACGCCGCTCGGCGCGGCCTACTTTCTCGATCCCAAGATCATTGCGGCCTTCGTCAGTTGGGCCGTCTATGTGCTGCTGCTGCTGGTCCGCCGCAGCGCGGGACTGCGCGGGCGCAAGGCGGCGTATCTCTCCGGCGCCGTCTTTGTAGTGGTGGCGGCGGTGTGGTTTGCCAACCTCTTCAGCCACGTCCACAGGTACGGTGCGCGATGACGCTGGCACTCATTGGAGTTAACTACAAGACCGCGCCCATCGAAGTGCGCGAGCGAATCGCCATCTCCCGCGAGGAGCTGCCCGAAACCACGCGTGCCCTGGCCGCCGTGCCGGGGGTTCTGGAATGCATGATCGTTTCCACCTGCAACCGCGTGGAGCTGCTGGCCGCCGTCGATTCGCCGGACGCCGATCTGGCCGGCTTCCTCCACCGGCAGTTCGGCCTGGACCCGGCGCTGCTGAGGCCGCACCTTTATGCGCAATACGACCGGGATGCGGTGTGCCATCTCTTCCGCGTGGCCGCCAGCCTGGACTCGATGGTGGTGGGAGAGCCGCAGATTCTGGGCCAGGTCAAAGAGGCCTTCTCCGTGGCGCGAGCCGCGGGCGCCGTAGCTGGCCAACTGGAACACCTGCTGCAAAGCGCCTTCGCGGCGGCCAAGAAGGTCCGCTCCGAGACCGGGATTGGCTCCAGTTCCGTCTCCGTCGCCTCCGTGGCCGTGGACATGGCGCGCAAGATCTTCGGATCGCTTGCCGGGCGGACGGTCTTTTTGGTGGGCGCGGGCAAGATGAGCGAACTGGCTGCGCGCCACCTGGTCCAGCAGGGAGCGGGAGCCATCCTGGTCACCAACCGCACCCTGGCCCGTGCCCGAAGCATGGCTGAGCCGTTTCAGGGCCAGGTGATTCCGTTCGAGAAGCTGTATGAGGCGGCCAGCGAAGCCGACATCGTGATCAGCTCCACCGGCGCGCCCCACCCCATCTTCCGCCGCGAGCATGGGCAGGCATTTCTGCATCGCCGCCGCAACCGGCCCATGTTTTTCATCGACATTGCCGTGCCCCGCGATGTGGACCCGGCGATGGGCAAGCTGGAAGGCATCTTTGTCTATGACATCGACGACCTGCAGGCGGTGGCCGCGGCCCACATGGCCGAACGCAGCCGCGAGGCCTGCGACGCAGAGACTTTGATCGCCGCCGAGGTGGAACGCTTCCATCAACGCCAGCGGACAGTAAACGTCGCGCCAGCGATTGTCGCCCTTCAGCGCCAGGCCGAAGAGATTCGCCAGTCCGAGCTGCGCCGGGTCCAGGCTCGCCTGGGCTCGCTCAGCGCGGAGCAGGCTGCCGCCGTTGAGGCGCTCACCCGCGGGCTGGTGAACAAGTTTCTTCACCCGCCCATGCAGGCCCTGAAGCAAGCCGCGCGCGAGAACGATTCCACGCGCCTCGATGCGCTGTGCGAGGCCTGGTCGGTCTCCGCCGCCGCACTTCAGCAGGCGGAAGCGGAGGCTTCGGCGGCTGCGGCCGGTCCGGCGGCATCTGAGGCGGAGAACGGTGAAGCGGTGAACCACGCCGAAACCGGCGCGGAGACTCGCCAGTGAACCTGCGCATTGGAAGCCGCGGCTCGCAGTTGGCCCTGTGGCAGGCCGGCTACATCGCCGGGTTGCTTCGCGGCCAGGGTCATTCCGTCGAGATCGAGATCATCAAGACCACCGGCGACCGCCTGCAGGAGGTCGAGTTTGCGCAAGTGGGTTCGAAGGGCATGTTTACCAAGGAGATCGAGGAGGCGCTGGCCGAGGGGCGGGTGGACCTGGCCGTGCATTCGCTCAAGGATTTGCCAACGGAATTGGCGGAGTCCTTCGCGCTGGCAGCCACGCCTGCACGGGTCGATCCGCGGGATGCGTTTGTCTCGGCGAAGTATGGGAGCTTGGCTGATTTGCCCCAGGACGCGCGCGTGGGAACCAGCAGCCAGCGGCGGCGCGCGCAGTTGCGGGCGCTGCGGCCCGACATCGAGGCCGTAGAGTTCCGCGGCAACGTGGATACGCGCCTGCGCAAGCTGGCCGAGGGGCAGGTAGATGCGATTCTGCTGGCTGCCGCCGGCCTGGACCGCCTGGGGAAGACCGAGTGGGTGCGGGAACGGCTGGAGCCGGGGGCTTTTTGCCCCGCCGCCGGACAGGGATCGCTGGGGATCGAGACCCGGAAGGACGATGAGGCGACGATTGCGGCGGTTGCTTTCCTCGACGATCCGGCGACCCGTTTTGCCGTGACCGCCGAACGGGCTGCGTTGGCCGCGCTGGGCGGTGGCTGCCAGGTGCCGATCGGTGTTCACTGCCGGGTAGAGCCGCCTGGGCAGGAGTCCGAAGCCGCTAGCCGGACTGGACCGGGCGTTGAAATCTTCGCGGTGGTTGCCGGCGAGAAGACGGGTGCGGCGGTGCGCATTGTTCATCGCGAGCCCCGCGCAGATGCGGACCCGGCGGCGCTGGGACGGCTGGCGGCCCGAATGCTGATCGAGGCGGGAGCAGGTCCGCTGCTCGAAGCGGCGGGTGGAGGCCTTCGGTGACGTCACTTCCGTTGGCAGGCCGCCGCTTGCTGGTGACCCGCGCCGTTCATCAGGCCGGCAAGCTAAGCGACGGCTTGTATGCTCTGGGTGCAACTGTGGTTGAGGTTCCGGTACTGGAGATCGTTCCGCCGGAGTCTTATGCGGCGCTCGATGACGCTCTAAAGCGCCTGGATCGGTACGACTGGCTCGTTTTGAGCAGCACGAACACACTGGATGCGCTTTGTTGTCGCTGCGCACGTTTTGGTGTAAATCCGGCCAAAGCGGAGGGGTTGAACGTGGCCGCGGTCGGCCGGGCAACGGCTGAGTCGGCGCGACATTACGGATTTCACGTGGCCGTTGTGCCTGAGGCCCAGGTGGCCGAGGGACTGGTTTCGGCGCTGGGTGAAAAAGTTCGCGGCAAGCGCGTGCTTTTGCCTCGCGCGGCGGCTGCAAGAGACGTGATCCCCGACGCGTTGCGCGAAGCCGGCGCAACGGTGGATGTGGTGGACGCCTACCGGAACGTCCTGCCCGAGGCCGCGCCGGAGCAACTTCGGCTGGCGCTCGACGGCGGAATCGACGCTGCGACCTTCACCAGTTCATCAAGCGCCAGCCGCTTGGCCGAAGCGGCCCGGCTAGCGGGAATTGCGTGGCCGCTTGCGGGGGTTCCTGCTGTCTCGATCGGGCCGATCACCAGCCGGACGCTGCGGGATTTGGGTTGGGAGCCCGCCGCTGAAGCGAACCCTTACGATATTCCCGGCCTGATCGCCGCTGTGGTCCGCCTGCTGAACCGGTAAGCCGCAAACCCCGCCAGCACCACCGCCTTGGCTGCTCCCCTACGACTGCCAGGTCTTGTCCCCGGAATGGCAGATCTGCTCCAGGTTGCAGCGGTCGCATTTGGGTTTGCGGGCGTCGCAGACCTGGCGGCCATGGTGGATGATCTGGTGGGAGAAGACGATCCAGCGCTCCCGAGGCAAGACCCGCATCAGCTCCTGCTCGACCTTTTCGGGCGTGTCGCCCTTGGCCAGGCCCAGGCGGCGGGCGATTCGGAAGACGTGCGTATCCACCACCACGCCTTCGGCCTTGCCGAAGCAGACGCCAAGGACGACGCTGGCGGTCTTGCGGGCCACGCCGGGGATGGTGGTCAGCTCGGCGAGGGTCTCGGGAACCCGCCCGCCGAACTCCCCGGCCACCTTGCGGGCCGCGCCCTGGATGGACTTGGCCTTGTTGCGGAAGAAACCGGTGGTGCGGATCAGGGCTTCGAGTTCGGGCAGCGTCGCTTTGGCCATTGACTCCGGGGTGGGGAAGCGGCGGAACAACTCCGGCGTCACCATGTTGACGCGAACATCGGTGCATTGGGCGGAGAGAATCGTGGCCACCAGCAGCTCCCACGCAGAGCGGTGGTTGAGGGCGCATTCGGCGTGAGGATAGGCTTCGTCCAGACCTTTGAGAATCGCGCCTACGCGCTCCGGGGCAAGATCGCGCTCCATCGCGCGCCCAGCGGCTCTTGGCCTGGCGGTCCTTATCGTGGTCTTTCCATGAGTTGTACTCCCGGAAGGCGTCATCCTTCGGAGTGTATCGCGGTTTCCTTTTGATGCCATCTGGACCCGATCCTCGTCTCTACGGAACCGCCTGGGCTTCCTCCCCGACGCCGAGGGTTTCCGGGGTTACTGTTTTGTGGCGGACGTAGTTGTAGGGAGGGACGGTGTAGCCGCGCAGGAGAGCAATGCCGAGCTGGATGAGGCGGGGCCCGTAGGTTTCCACTTCGTGGGAGATGGAGCCGACGATGGCGCTGCTGCCTGAGCGCATCTCGTCGAGAACCTCCGGGATGCAGTCCTGGCCGACGATGGCGAAGTCCGCTTCCCGGCCCGACTCCCGCGCCGCATCGAGGACGCCGAGGGCGCTGGAATCGGTGGCGGCGGCCACCAGGATGTGCTGGCCCTTCGGCTGGTTGCGGAGGAACTCGGCAACGGCCAAGTAGCTGGGCTGGCGCATGCCCCGGCCCTCGATTGTCAGGAAGCTGTCCGCGGGAAGATCCTCGAGCAGAGCGCGAATCCCGTCGAAGGCGCCGGCGATGCGGTTTTGGACAAAGCTGCCGGCCTCGGCGAATCCGATGCCGAGCACCAAGTCCACGTTACCTTTCCATTTGCGCAGAGCGCGCCGGCCCAGCACGGAACCGGCTTCGACGCCCACCTCGAAGTTATCCACTCCAAAGTAAGTGGCGTTGGGGTGGGGCACATCGATAGCCACCAGCGGGATATCGGCTTTCTTGAAGATGTGAGCGACCCGCGGCGCCACGTGCTCCTCCACCTGGAACTCGATCGCCAGGTCCACGCGCTTGGCGACGAACTCTTCGGCGTTCCGAATGGCAATGTCGGCGTCGTACTGGTTGTCGAGGGTCAGCAATTCGACGCCGGAAGCGGCGGCGGCGGCGGTGACGCTCTGGGCCACCGCGACGGAGAAGGGCATCTCAGCGCTCTGGGCGGCAAATCCGAAGCGTAGGCGCCGGGGGCGCGAAACCAGCCGGTAAAGGCCGTTCTGCGACTGGGCCACATAGCCGCGATGCACGAGGGTCTTGAGGATGCGATAGACGCTGGTCTTGGAGATCTGCGTCCTCTGGTAGACATCCTCGAGGGCGACAGGGGCGCTGTTGTTCTCCAGCAGTTCGAGGACGTCGAGCGCTTTGGACAGAATCGGAATCAGGTACAGCCGTTTGATCTTAGCCTTCGGCAACCGATGGCCTCCCACGCGCAATTTCAATAGCGAAACCGCGCCTACATAAAGATAACGCCTTTCAGGCGTAACTGCTAACGGCCGAATGGCGACCGCCGCGTTCGCGGCCGATGCGTTCGACATAGCCGCCTTCGCGCAGGGCGGCCAAGGGGTCGCGGGGCAGTTCGCGGGCTGCGCGCCAAGCCGCGGCGAGCGGGCGGACATCGGCCCAGAATGCGCCGCGGAAGAGCTCCTCGGCTGCGACAATGTCGCAGGATTGCTGGTGAATGGCCAACTGCTCGCGATCGACGAGGGCAGCCTTGAGCCAGAGTTCCTGGGCGGTGACCACAGTCTGCACGGTGGCCTCGATCTTGCCTTTCAGGTTGTGGCTCTGGTCGATCATGAAGGCGATCTCCAGATCTGGTTTCTCGGCCAGGGCGGAGTGAATCTCATGGAAGATGCGGAAGATCTGGTAGGGGTCGATGGAGCCGAGGGTGAGGTCGTCGTCGGCGTAGCGCCGGTCGTTGAAGTGGAAACCGCCCAGCAGGCCCGTGTGCAGCAACCAGGCGACGATCTGCTCGATATTCTGCGAGAGATAATGGTGGCCGGTATCGACCAGAACGCGGGACTGAGGGCCGGACTGGCGCGCCAGGTGGGAAGACATGCCCCAGTCGGCGATATCGGTGTGGTAGAAGGCCGGCTCGAAGGGCTTGTATTCGATCAACTGGCGCTGGCCCGGCGCCAGGTGGTCATGAGTGGTGCGCAGAGCTTCCTCAAGCCAGCCGATGCGTTTGCGAATGCTCTGGGTGCCGGGATAGTTGGAGCCATCGGCCAGCCAGATGGAGAGATCGCGGCAGCCCAGGCCCTTGGCGATCTCGATCGAATCCAGGATGTGGTTCACAGCCTGCTCCCTGATCTTCGCCGAGGGGTTGCAGAGGGAACCGAACTTGTACTCCTGGTCCTGAAAGAGGTTGGGATTGATGGAGCCGGCGCGAATGCCGAAGCGGCGTTCCAGTTCCTTCACCTCGGGGACATCGGCGACGCCGTTGGGGAGATCCCAGAGCACGTGGAGAGCGAGCGTGGGAGTAACGCCGGTAAGGCGGTTGACCTCGGCCGCGTCGGCGAACTTCTCCTCGATGGTGGAAGCGGCTGCAGCCTGCACGAACTTTCCAAACCGCGTGCCGGTGTTGGCGAATCCCCAGGAGGGAATCTCGATCTGGAAAGAATCCAGAGCTTTGACTGCCAGCTCGTAAGTTGCGGATTCCGAATGCGCCATGGCTGGTTACTCCTTGCGAGCCGTTCTCTTCATCGGTCTCAATCCAACGTTCGCCGCGGATCGGATGTCATCGCGCGCCAGGATCACATGGAGGAAGCGTGGTCCGTGGACGCCTTTGATGCGTGTCATCTCAATGTCTGCCGTGGCGCTGGGCCCGGAGATGGTTGTGACCAGAGAGGGCGGCTGCCGGCAGCTGTCGAAGTACTCGGGCAGGGTTTGGACCACCTGGCTGGCGCGCAAAATGCAAAGGTGCCAGTCGGGCAGCAGGGTGAGCACTCTGCGCCCTTCAGCCGGAGAGTGGTGGAGGATGATGGTTCCCGAGTCGGCGACGCCGCAAGTGGCCGCGGTGACCACGCCTTCGGCCTCTTCGATCTCGGCGGTCGCAAGGCCACGATCGATCTTCCAGTCAAAGCCATCGCCAAGCCACTCGGCGGGCAGGCCTTCCGGGGCGACAGAAGTGCGTTTACCGCTGGCTTTGAGCTGAGCGGCAATGGCCGCGGGCAGGGCCTCGGGCGTGCATTCAACAACCTCGGCGTCGTACTCGTGCAAGCGCTCGATCATCAGCTCGACGCGGGCCGCGGCGGAAAGGGAGCCGCGGCGGATATAGGCGCGGGGCAGAGCCCGATAGGCATCCGCCAGTTGAGAGGCATCCTTCCTGGCAGATTGGGTCGCGGCGGCGATGCGGTCCAGGATCAGTTGCCGCGACTGGGCCGGGACGGGGACAGGCGCGCTCATTTCGCCTCCTTGCCCGATGCCGGGCTTGACTGCCGGGCGCGGGCCGCCCACCAGCCATGGAAGGTCTGTTTGGGAAAGCCGCGCAGGTCCCGGGTCTGGGTCCATTTGCCTCCCACGCCGGGCAGGGAGTGAATCCATCCGTCTCTGCGCGTGAAGAAACTCAGGCCGATGCGCCCAAAGAATTGTGAGGCATGAAAGAACCAGGCTCTCCAGAACAGGAGATTGGCGATGCGCAGCCCCAGGTACATGGGGTCGAAGAAGCGGGCAAGATCTTTGCGTTCCTGGTCGACAACCTGGGAGCGCAGTTCGAGCAGCACCTCGGGAATGTCGATCTTGACCGGGCAGACCTCGTAGCAGGCGCCGCATAGCGAGGAGGCAAAGGGGAGCGACTGCGCGTGCTGCATCTGCATCAGCTGCGGGGTGAGAATGGCTCCAATGGGGCCGGGGTAAACCGAGCCGTAGGCGTGGCCGCCGGTCTGGCGGTAGACCGGGCAGGCGTTCATGCAGGCGGCGCAGCGGATGCACTTCAGGGTCTGGCGCTGCTTTGGCCGGCTGAGGATCGAGGAGCGCCCATTGTCGAGCAGAACCACATGGAAGCTTTGCGGACCGTCGCCAGGCGTGACGCCGGTCCAAATCGAGTTGTATGGGTTCATGCGCTCGCCGGTGGCGGAGCGGGCCAGCAGTTGAAGCGTGACCTCGAGGTCCTGGAAGCGGGGCAGCACCTTCTCAATGCCGGCCAGCGTAATCATGGTGCGGGGGAGGGTAAGGCACATGCGGCCGTTGCCCTCGGATTCGACCACCCCGACGGCTCCCGTCTCGGCGATCAGAAAGTTTGCGCCGCTGATGGCGGTAGGGATGGTGAGGAACTTCTGGCGGAGATAGGTGCGGGCGGCGGCTGTAAGGACCTGCGGGTCGTCGGAGAGATCCTTGAGGCCCATGCGCCGCGCAAAGATCTCCCGCACCTGACTGCGATTGATGTGCAGAGCCGGGACGACGATGTGGGAGGGCTCCTGCTCGCCCAACTGCAGGATGATCTCCGCCAGGTCGGTCTCGAAGACGTTCACGCCCGCGGCCTGAAGAAAGGGATTCAACTGAATCTCGGCCGAGGTCATGGTCTTGATCTTGATCACATCGCTCGCGTCTTCCTGGCGAAGAATGTCGAGAATGATGCGGCGCGCCTCGGCGGCGTCGGCGGCCCAGTGGACGGCGCCGCCGGCGGCGGTACATTTGGCTTCAAATTCTTCGAGATACGCGCCCAGGTTCTCGATGGCGTGCATGCGGATGGCCGACGCCGCCGAACGCAGCTCCTGCCAGTCGGTCTTCTCGGCTACCAGCTTGGCGCGCTTGGCCTGGATCACGTCGATGGCGTGGGCCACGTTCTTGCGCAGTTGCGGATTGCGCAGAACCGGCAGCGCGGCCTGCGGAAACGGAGGCGCGAGCGTGGGGTCGAGCACCGGATGGTAGGCGGCGTGGCTCATACAACCCCCTCGGCGGGAGAAGCTTCCGTGCTGGCCAGAATCTGGGCCATGTGAATGGTCTTCATGCCCAGATATTGGCGATGCATGGCGCCGCCCAGGTGCATGAGGCAACTGTTGTCGAGGGCAGTGCAGAACTCGGCGCCGGTGGAGACGACGTCCTGGAGCTTGACGGCCAGCATGGCGGAGGAAACCTCGGCGTTCTTGACCGAGAATGTTCCGCCGAAACCGCAGCAGCGGTCCACATTGGGCAACGGCGCCAGTTGCAGGCTGCGCACTTTGGCTAGCAGGCGGTAGGGACGGTCGCCGAGGTGCAGCCCGCGAACGCCATGGCAACTGGCATGGTAGGTGACGCGATGGGGGAACCAGGCGCCCACATCCTCCACGCCCAGGCGATCGATGAGGAACTCGCTCAACTCGTAGACCCTGGGCAGGAAAGCGGCGAATTCCCGGCGCAGCGAGTCGTTGCCCAGTTCGTCGATCAGCCCGGGGTATTGATCGCGCATCATGGCCACGCAGGACGAAGAGGGAACAACGACAGTCTCGGCGTCCTGGTAAAGGCGGACCAGGCGCTTGGCCTGCGAAAAGGCCTCGGCGCGAAAGCCTGTGTTGGCATGCATCTGGCCGCAGCAGGTTTGCATGGGATGGAAGTCTACGTCCACCCCCAGCCGTTCGAGCAGGACGACTACCGCCTTGCCCGTCTCCGGGAAGAGGGTGTCGTTATAGCAGGTGATGAAGAGCGACGTGCGCATAGGCCGCCCCAACAGGATACCCATTCAAAGGTTGTATCGTATTCGATAGAAACACCATTTGTCTATTGCACATCGGTTTTCCCTGCGTCAGGCCGGTCGGAGCTAGGCAGGCCCTGGCTACAGGGCGCGCCAGCTTCAACGCTTCCATCTGCGGGAACTGCGTCACCAGCATGCGGCGAAGGGGTTTTCGATGAATCCGGCGCCTTTGGCGGTGGGTCCATGCGGACGAGCCGCGCGTCTTACTCAACGGGAGCCAAGGCATCCTTTCCTGGATGGCCGCGAAGGCCTGCGCCGGGCGGAAGACGCTCTCGATGAATCTCGCACGGAGCACGGAGGCTCGGCCTGCGGGCTAAAATTGTTCAGTTTGGTTTCAGGAGGCAATATGCAGCAGGCTTTTCAAGCGAGATGGACGCGCTGCGTCCTTCCGGCCCTGTTTCTGTCCCTTGCCGTCATGGTTGGCGGCTTGGCAGCTCGTGCGCAGAACGCGGACGACGAAAAGAAGATCGACGATACCATCGCCAAGATGACCCTGGAAGAGAAGATTCATCTGCTGTCGGGGTCAACCATGATGTCCTCGACGGGGCTTCCCAGGCTGGGGATTCCGGCCTTTCGCATGAGCGACGGGCCGATGGGTGCGCATGTCCCGCCCCCATCCACGGCGTACGCGGGCGGCATTGGGCTGGCTGCCAGTTGGGACCGCGACCTGGCGGTGAAAGTGGGAACCCAGATTGGGCGCGATGCGCGCTCACGCGGGGCCAGTTTCCTGCTGGGACCGGGAGTGAACATCTACCGCGCGCCGCTGAATGGCCGCAATTTCGAGTATTTCGGCGAGGACCCGTTTTTGGCTGCGGAGACGGCCGTGGGTTACATCAATGGCGTGCAGTCGCAGGGCGTGAGCGCCACCATCAAGCATTACGCGGCCAACAACTCCGAGTATTTCCGCTTTACCGAGGACTCGGTGGTAAGCGAGCGGGCCCTGAGAGAGATCTATCTGCCCGCCTTCGAGGCCGCTGTCCGCAAGGCCCATGTGGGCGCCATCATGGACTCGTACAACCTGCTCAACGGCCAGCACTCCACGGAGAATTACCACTTGAACGTGGAGATTGCGAAGCAGCAGTGGGGCTTTGACGGCGTGATGATGTCGGACTGGATGGCGACCCACGACGGCGTGGCCGCCGCCAACGGGGGTCTGGACCTGGAGATGCCCTTTGGCCTCTTCATGAACCAAAAAACTCTCCTGCCGGCGGTGAAGGACGGCAAGGTCAAGGAGTCGGTGATCGACGACAAGATCCGGCGCCTCCTGCGCGAAGGGTACCGGTTTGGCTGGATCGATCACGACCCGCTGGATATTTCGATACCCCGCTACAACCAGCAGGGACGGCTGGTGGCGCTCGAAAGCGCGCGCGAGGCGCTCGTTCTGCTGAAGAACAAGGACAACTTGCTGCCCCTTGACCCGGCCAAGGTGAAGACGATTGCGGTCATCGGGCCCGATGCCTTTCCGGCGATTCCGACCGCCGGCGGCAGCGGACAGATTCCTGTCTTCACCGAAGTCAGCGCTTTGAAGGGGATAAGCGACCGGCTGGGCGTGAACGCCAACGTGGTTTACGACCGGGGCGTGTCCAAGCTGTCGATCCTGGCCGTGCGCTCGGGATTCATGCTGGCTCCGGACAAGTATGCGCTGGGGCTGACGGTGGAAACCTTCGATAACCTGGGTTTCACCGGCAAGCCGGTGGCCACCAGGACCGAGATGTTCGCCAACAGCGGTCAGAACATGTTGGACAACCCGGATATGACGGACTTGATCAACAGCGTTCCCGCCCAGATGATGATCGGCTTCATGAGCGCCAACGCGAATCCGAGATATGACCGCTGGACGGGCTACTACAACGCCCGCGCTCCAGGAAACTACGTCGTCTTTGCCGAGAATCAGGGCAAGTACCGGCTGAAGATCGACGATGCGACGGTGATCGACCACTCCGAGATTCCAAAGTTTGCTCTCGCGCAGCGGGTTGTGCCGCTGACGCCGGGGCCGCACAAGGTGGTGATGGAAGTTCTGGGATCACCTCAGTTTGGCGAGGCGCAGATCAAGATCGGCATCGCCCCGGAGGGCACGCTTGTCAATCAGTCGGCTATCGATCTGGCCAAGAAGGCGGATGCGGTGGTGGTAGCCGTGGGCTGGGACGCGGATATCGAGAGCGAAGGCGCCGATCGCGAGTTCCAGTTGCCCCCGGGACAGGAAGAGCTGATCCAGAAGATTGCCGCCGTGAATCCGAATACGATTGTCACCGTGACCTCAGGCGGCAGCGTGGACGCTTCGCGCTGGATCGATCATGTGGCCGCGCTGCTCGAGAACTGGTATCCGGGCCAGGAAGGTGGGACGGCGCTGGCCGAGGTTCTCTTCGGCGACGTCAACCCCTCGGGGCGGCTGCCGATCAGCTGGGAGAAGAATCTGGCTGACAATCCCTCCTATGCGTACTACTACCCCACGCCGGGGACGCTGACCATTCCCTATAAGGATGACGTCTTCGTGGGCTATCGCGGCTACGAGCATAACGGCGTCAAGCCGCTCTTCCCCTTCGGTTTCGGGCTCTCCTACACCAGCTTCAAGTACGCCGGGCTGAAGATTCATCCGGGAGCGGCGCCGGGGGCTTACGAGGTCAGTTTCGAGGTGACCAACACCGGAACCACGGCCGGGGCCGATGTGGCCCAGGTCTATATCGGCGAAGATCACCCTCAGGTTCCGCGGCCTCCGCAGGAGCTGAAGGGCTTTGCGCGGGTGGTTCTGGAGCCGGGTCAGAGCCGCCGCGTCACGGTGCCGCTGGATGCGCGCTCCTTCACCTGGTATGACGAAAAGTCCGCGGCCTGGCATGCCGACGCGGGATCCTATACGGTCCATGTGAGCCGGTCATCGGCCGATCCGCAACTGGAGGGCAAGATCACGCTGGCGCAGGCAATCGTGCTGCCGGTCAAACAATAGATGACAAACGGCCGGCAGTTGACGGTTGTCACGCTGCCGGTCAAGTTGCCTGTCCAAGCCGCTTCAGCGGGCTGATCCCTCGTTTTCCGGCGCGGCAGCCCGCTGGAGCTTTTGCTCTGTTTCCTTTCGCAGGGTCAACTTTTCCCCCTGGGTTGCGTCTAAAGAGGTTGTCTGGTTTCGCCGTCAGGATCGCCAGAGATACGGACCCGCGATTGCCTCTTTCTTCATAGGGCTTCAAATTGTCTGCAGCAGCGACTTTGGTAGGCAGCCGGGAAGCGGGGCGGGAGTATTCCCGAATTGAGCCTTTCGCTTCCATGTTTGTTGATAGCCACCGCAACTTCTTGCGTTCTCGGGGGTCCTCTCCGAAGGAAAGGTCCAGGAAAACACTATGCGTCTGATGCGTTCGCTTCCCCTTTGTGTAATAGCCAGCGCACTGCTCTGCGGAACGGCGGCGATGGCCCAGCGGTTCGCACCCACCGTACGGATCGTCGATAAGATCGACGAAAGCCAGCTGGTGACGCTCAAGGGCAACACCCACCCGGCGGCAAACGCCAGGAACGATCTTGGCCCGGTCAGCCCCGACCTGCCCATGACGGACCTGATCCTGGTGCTGAGCCGCAGCCCGGAGCAGCAGGCAGCCTTTGAGAAGTTTGTGGCCAGCCAGTACGACCCGGCCTCGCCCGATTTTCACCAGTGGCTCACTCCCGAGCAGGTGGGCGAGAACTTCGGCCCCTCGCAAATCGATATTGCGACCATCTCCAACTGGCTGACCGGGCATGGCTTTACCATCACCGAAGTGACCAAGAACCGCCTGTCGATCCGCTTCAGCGGCACGGCCTCGCAGGTGCAGGGCGCCTTCCACACGGAGATTCACAACCTGAACGTGAAGGGCATGGCGCACATCGGCAACATGAGCGACCCGCAGATTCCTGCGGCGCTTGCGCCCGTGGCAGTGGGTGTGAAGGCGCTGCACAACTTCTTCCCGCGGCCGCTTCACCGGACGGGCAGCGTGGTGCAGCGGGACGCCGCTTCGGGGAAGTGGAAGCGGGCCGCGAGCGCGTCCGGCACGGCCAGATCGGCGCGTCCGCAGTTTGAGACGACCGATCAGTATGGCGACGTGATTGAGGACGTTTCGCCGTACGACTTTGCAGCCATCTATAACGTGCTTCCCCTGTGGAATGCGAGCACGCCGATCGACGGGACGGGACAGACGATCGCCGTCGCCGGGACCAGCGATATCAACCCCAGCGACGTGGCGGCTTTCCGGTCGGACTTTGGCCTGCCCGCCGGTCCGGCGGTGCAACAGATCCACCCCCCCGGTCAGGACCCAGGGATATGCACGAACTCAACAAGCATTACGCTGTACGGCTGCACCATCGACGACCTGATCGAGAACTCGCTGGACGTGGAGTGGTCGGGATCGATTGCCAAAAACGCGCAGATCATTCTTGTCTCTTCCGCCGCTCAATCGGCAACCGACGACCCTATCTACGATTCGGCAAATTACGTTATTGAGCACCAGACGGCGCCGGTCCTGAACGTGAGCTACGGCGAGTGCGAGTTGGGCGTGGGCACCGCGGGGAACGTGGGCTATTACAACCTGTGGTCAACGGCGGCCAGCGAGGGGATTGCCGCTTTTGTGGCGGCGGGCGACTCGGGCTCGGCCAGTTGCGACGATGGAATGGATAGTTACCTGCCTTACGCGTCGGAGTACGGGCTTACGGTGAGCGGGCTTGCTTCCACGCCGTACAACACCGCTGTGGGCGGTACGGATCTTTACTGGTGCCCGATTGCCGACTCGAGCTGCACGAGTCCGGCGGCCCAATACTGGAACACCTCGAACAACGCGACTACCGGGGCCAGCGCCAAGGGCTACGTGCCCGAGGTTCCCTGGAACGTTACCTGCGCCGGCACCTTCGGATTTCAGGTCACGCAGCTCATCGCGAATGACCTGGGAGTCCCGGGCGTGAACGACGCGGAGCTGGGATGCAATTTCGCTGCCTCCGCCTACTATGACAGAGAGGTCTACTACTATTTCGGCGGATACGAAATGGCGTATCTCGTCGATATTATCGGCGGCAGCGGCGGCGCCAGCGGGTGCGTGGTCAGCACCTCGACCGACGCCCAAACGGGAACCTGCACGGCCGGGTCAACGAGCACGGGCGCGGCCAACGGCTCGATTCCCCTTTACAACAACGGCTGGGTGAAGCCGGCGTGGCAGGCGGGAGTTCCCGGAATCCCGTCCGACGGGGTGCGCGACATACCGGACGTCAGCTTCTTCGCATCGGACGGGTTCCTGGGCAGCGCGTACCTGATCTGCGTCTCCGAGGGCGGCTACTCCTGCACCTATTCCAGTAACTCCGAGCCGTTCGCGCAGGAAGTGGGCGGAACGTCGGTGGCGACTCCGGCGATGGCCGGGGTGATGGCGCTGATCAACCAGAAGAGCGGCGTGGTCACGGCAAATCCCAAAACCTGGCAGGGAAGCCCGAACAAGGAACTCTATGCGCTGGGGGCTAAGCAGGCCGCCAGCCCCGGCTATTCGAGTTGCAGCGCGGAGACCGTATCCGCCTCGAGCAGTTGCTTTTTCAACGACATCGACGCCGGCTCCTTTACGCCGCCGTACAGCAACGCCGTTCCCTGCGACTTTGGCGACGGGTCGCCCAACTGCTTCGCGCTGCATTCGGGAGATACGATCGGCATCATCGGGACCGCCGCGGGCACACCGGGCTACAACGCGAGCACGGGCTACGATCTGGCCACCGGGCTGGGATCGCTGAACGTGGCCAACGTGGTGAACAACTGGACCTCGACATCGACGACCGGGACCGGAAAGACCACCGTGACGGTGACGCCGACACCGGGGACCATCGCCGTGAACCAGAGCCTGAGCGTGGCGGTGACGGTGGCCAGCTCGCCGTCGGGCGGGACGACGCCCACCGGAACGGTGACGCTTTCCAGCGGCGGCTACACGTCCAGCGCGGAGGCGCTCAATTCCAGCGGCAGTTACACCTTCACGGTTCCCGCCGGCAGCCTGAGCGGGGGAACCGATACCCTGACGGCGAGCTATACCGGAGACTCGAACTACGCGCCAACGAGCGGAAGCGGGAGCGTGATAGTAACGAAGCTCACGGCGACCGTCTCGGCCACGCCTTCGGCGACCAGCATCAATTCGAACCAGACGCTGGTGGTGACGGGCACGGTGACGGGAGCCGGGCCGACGCCGACGGGAACGGTTTTCGTTTCGTACGGAACCTATACTTCGCCGGCGGCCACGCTGACCAGCAGCGGGAATTATTCGGTAACCATTACGCCGAACTCGCTCACCGGTCCAAGTGGGACCGATACTCTGACGGTTCAGTACGGCGGGGACGCCAACTACAACGAAGCGACCGGTTCGGCAACTGTCAACGTGACTTACGTAGCTGTACTGAACCCCACGGTGATGGTGACACCAGCATCGACGACGGTGGACTCGGGCTCTCCGTTGACGGTGACGGTGACCGTGACCGGCCCGCCCGCTACGCCAGCGAATCCCACGCCTACGGGAACGGTGAGTCTGGCGGGCAGCGGCTACGCTTTGACAACGCAGACGCTTGCGAACGGGGTCGCCACCTTCAACATTCCCGCCAACACGCTGGCCTCAAGTCCCACCGCCACGGTAAGCGATACGCTGACGGCGAACTACCAGGGAGATCCGGCCTACGCGCAAGCGGTGGGTTCGACGACGCTGACCGTGACCCAGTCAGGCTTCTCGCTTTCGGCGACGACACCGGCTGCCGTGGCTCCGGGATCGACAACCACCTCGACGGTCTCGGTGAGTTCGCCCACCGACTACACGGGCACCGTGACGTTCACGTCCGCTTCGTGCGTGCTGACTAAGTTTCCCAGCGGGGCGGTCAGCCTGCCCGGCTGCGCGCTCACCGGGAACGGGGCGGTGACCGTGACGAACGGCTCGCCCAGCGGAACGGTCACCTACACGGTGAGCACAACGGGAACAACCACGCCTTTGGCGGAGCTGCAACTGCCCAAGGTTGGTGGAGACGCCCGGCAGGCGGGCAGCGGGCCAACCCTGGTCCTGGCGAACCGCACGGCGGACACTCACACTGCAAGAGGGAGCGGTTCGGGGTGGTTTGAGACCGCCGGTGGAACCGCTCTTGCCGCCTTGTTCCTCTTCCTGATTCCGGGCGGCTCCCGGAAGTGGAGAAAGATGCTCAGCGTGCTTCTGCTGATGGCGGCCGTCACCTTCGCGGGCGTGGGCTGCGGCGGAAGCGGAGGCGGAGGCGGCGGGGGATCCACGCAGGCAACTCCGACCGTCACCGTAACGCCGTCTCCAACCATCGTGGCCGTCAACAGCCCGCTATCCGTCTCCGTCTCCGTCACGGGATCCTCCGGCACGCCGACCGGTACGGTCAACATAAGCGGAGGCGGCTATACCTCTCCGCAGCAGACGCTCTCCTCGGGGAACGCCACGTTCAACATTCCCGCCAACTCGTTCACCACTGTTGGGAGCGTGACTCTCACGGCCAGTTACAGCGGCGACTCCAACTACTACTCCGGGAGCGGAACGAGCAGCATAACCGTGAACAATGTGCTTACAACGGCAGGCACATATACCTTTACGGTAACCCCAACCAGCAACCCGTCGTTTACCACCGCGGCGCCGTCAACCACCTTCACTGTAACCGTGATGAATTAGTCCGCGCGAGCGGGCGCGGCGCGCTGGCCCTTCCTTCGGGAAGGGCCAGCGTGTTCTTGGGGCCGGGCGGGGAAGCCGGCTTGGGGGAGGCTACTTGGCGAGCTTGTCGAGGTCGAGGTTGAGGAGGAGGACATTGACGCGAGGTTCGCCGAGCACGCCCAACTGGCGCTGCGTAATGTGCTGCCCGATGAGCTGGCGGATGCGGTCTTCGGCTATGCCGCGGGCCTTGGCGACGCGCGGCGCCTGGAAGTAAGCGGCGTCGGGGGTGATGTCGGGATCGAGGCCGGAGGCGGAGGTGGTGACCAAATCGATGGGCACGGGTTTGCCGGGATTCTCCTTGGAGAGCTTGTCGATGGAGCCCTGAATGCGGTCCACCAGAGCCTTCGAGGATTGGGCCAGGTTCGATCCGCCGGAGTTCTGGGCGTCGTAACCGTTGCCGGCCGCCGAGGGGCGGGGATGGAAGTATTTGTCGGAGGTGAAGCTCTGGGCGAGCAGCTCCGAGCCGATGACCGTGCCGTCCTGGAGCTGAATCAGGCTTCCGGCGGCCTTCTTGGGAAAGATCACGGCGGCGATGCCGGTGACGACGAGCGGATAGCCGATGCCCAGCAGAACCGCTGTAACGAGGGTGAAGCGAATCGAGGTCTTCCAGACGGAATGCACGGCGAATCTCCTTGGAAACATCCCTCAGGGGCTAAAGCCCGTGGTCCAGTTGCCGAATGAATGTACGGGCTAAAGCCCATACCCTTCAACCGATTCCCGGCAGTTACGAAAGATGCACGGCTACCAAAAGCAGGTCGATGGCCTTGATGCCGATGAACGGAATAATAATGCCGCCCACGCCATAGATCAGCAGGTTGTTGCGCAGCAGAATGTCGGCGGCTTTGGGCTCGTACTTGACGCCCTTGAGAGCCAGCGGAATGAGGGCTACGATGATCGCGGCGTTGAAGATAACCGCCGAGAGAATGGCCGACTGCGGCGAGTGCAGGAACATGATATTAAGCGCGCCCAGCACCGGAAAGACGCCGGCGAACATGGCCGGAATGATGGCGAAGTACTTGGCCACGTCGTTGGCAATGGAGAAGGTGGTGAGCGCGCCGCGCGTCATCAGGAGCTGTTTGCCGATCTCGACGATCTCGATGAGCTTGGTGGGATTGGAGTCGAGATCGACCATGTTGCCGGCCTCCTTGGCGGCCTGAGTGCCGGAGTTCATGGCCACGCCCACGTCGGCCTGAGCCAGGGCGGGAGCGTCGTTGGTGCCGTCGCCGGTCATGGCCACCAGCTTGCCCTTGCCCTGCTCGCGCTTGATGAGGTCCATCTTGTCCTTGGGCTTGGCCTCGGCCAGGAAGTCGTCGACGCCGGCCTCGCGGGCAATCACAGCGGCGGTGAGCGGGTTGTCGCCGGTGATCATGATGGTGCGGATGCCCATGGCGCGCAGGCGCGCCAGGCGCTCCTTGAGGCCGCCCTTGACGATGTCTTTGAGATAGATGACGCCCAGGGCGGCGGCGTTTTCCGCCACCACGAGCGGAGTGCCGCCGGCGCGGGCGATCTCTTCGACCTGCTCGCGGACCTTCTGGGGCAACTGCGATCCCTGCTCCTCGAGGAAGCGGGCGATGGCGTCCACGGAGCCTTTGCGGATGCGGGTGCCGGGCAGGTTGACGCCGCTCATGCGTGTCTGGGCGGTGAAGGGAACGAACTCGGCGTGAATGCCGGCCAGGTCGCGGCCGCGCAGGTTGTACTTCTCCTTGGCCAAAACCACAATCGAGCGGCCTTCCGGGGTTTCGTCGGAGAGCGAGGCGAGCTGCGCGGCGTTGGCCATGCGCTCCTGGCTGACGTCTGGCGCGGGAAAGAACTCGGTGGCCTGGCGGTTGCCCAGGGTGATGGTGCCGGTCTTGTCCAGCAGCAGGGTGTTTACGTCGCCCGCGGCTTCGACGGCCCGTCCGCTCATGGCCAGCACGTTGTACTGCACCAGCCGGTCCATGCCGGCGATGCCGATGGCCGAGAGCAGGCCGCCGATGGTGGTGGGAATGAGGCAGACGAGCAGCGAGACCAGCACGAAGACGGATTGCGGAGCCTTCGAGTAGATGGCGAATGGCTGCAAGGTGACCACGGCTAGCAGGAAGACAATGGTCAGTCCGGAGAGCAGGATGCTGAGCGCGATCTCGTTGGGGGTCTTCTGGCGGGAGGCGCCTTCGACCAGGGCGATCATGCGGTCCAGGAAGGTTTCGCCGGGGTTGGCAGTGATGCGGACTTTGATCCAGTCAGAGAGAACCTTCGTCCCGCCGGTGACGGCGGAGCGGTCGCCTCCGGCCTCGCGGATGACGGGAGCCGACTCGCCGGTGATGGCCGACTCATCCACTGACGCCACGCCCTCGATGACCTCGCCGTCGCCGGCGATGTAACTGCCGGCCGCCACGTAGATGACGTCGCCCATACGGAGCAGGCCGCTGACGACCTCTTCAAAGCTGCCGTCGGCGGTGTAACGCTTGGCGATGGTCTCGCCCTTGGCTTTGCGCAGCGTGTCGGCCTGGGCCTTGCCGCGACCTTCGGCCATGGCCTCGGCAAAGTTGGCGAAGAGCACCGTGAACCAAAGCCAGAGGGTGATTTGCAGGTTGAAGCCGAAGCCGGGGCGATGGTGGACGACATTGTCGATGAGCAGCGCCGTGGTGAGCACGCTGCCCACCTCCACCACAAACATCACCGGGTTCTTGACCATCCAGCGGGGATCGAGCTTGCGCACCGAGTCCAAAAGCGCCTGACCGATGATTTCCGTATTCCAGAGACTCTTATTGGAAGCAGCGGCCACACCAGGCACGCCGGTAGTGAAGGTTGCCTTGACGCGCTTCGACTCTCTCCAATATGGGATCCAGACCGCTGCCACAACGGCCACGGGAATGACCCCGAGGAGCGACCGGAGCGTGTCGTCTACGAGAAGGAGAAAGTATCCCGACACGAAGACATTGGCCAGAAGGAATTGGACCATTGTCCCAGGGACGGTGCTGCGCTTCTCAAAAAAGTGCTTGGTTGCGACCCAACTCCATACATAAATCCCGGCAAGGACAGGGAGCGATGGGAGCAGTACAGCGGCGCTAACGTGATTGGCAGAGAATATCTCTATTAAAAATACAATGAAGATAACGGTGGCGGCTATTACGTACGCGGGGAGACCGATCGCCCAAAGGATCAGCCATCCCCCTATTCCAACTGGGCCTTCACTGGACCGGACGCTTGCGGCGATTCCTTCCTTCATTTCCTATCCTTTCGGCGCTGCCCACGACATTCTCAAGCTTGATATCGGTTAGAAGAGCTGTCCAACCTTGAGCAGCAGGTGTTCCAATATCGGTCCCAGGCTCAGCGCCGGGAAGAACGTGAGGGCGCTCAGAATCACGATCACGCCCACCAGCAGCACGGCAAACAGGGCTGTGTTCACCTGGAAGGTGCCCGAAGAGGGCGGAACGCTCTTCTTCCGGGCCAGGTTGCCGGCCAGAGCGATCACCGGAATCATCATGAGCAGGCGGCCGGCGAGCATGTCCCAACCCATCGCCACGTTGTACCACCAGTTGGGGCTCAGACCGGCAAAGGCCGAGCCGTTGTTGCCCGCTCCCGAGGTGAAGGCGTAGAGAATCTCAGTGAGCCCGTGCGGCCCCTGGTTGGCCAGGCTCGACAGGCCGATGGTTGGTGACAGAACGAAGGCGGCGGTGAGCGAGAGGATGATGAGCGGGAAGATGAGCACGTAGAGCATGGACATCTTCACGTCAAAGGCCTCGATCTTCTTGCCCAGGTACTCCGGTGTGCGGCCCACCATGAGGCCGGCGATGAAAACCGAGAGCACGACCATGATCAGCATGCCGTACAGGCCGGAACCCACACCGCCGAAGACAACTTCGCCGAGCATGATGTTGACCAGCGGCACCATGCCGCCGAGGGGAGTGAGGCTGTCATGCATGCTGGTGACAGCGCCGCAACTGGCGTCGGTGGTGATGGTGGCGAAGAGAGCGCTTTCGGCGATGCCGTTGCGCACCTCTTTGCCCTCCATGTTGCCCGCCGGAGCGGTGGCCGTGCCGGTCTGCGCGGCGCCGTGAAGGAGCGGATGGGGCTGCGACTCGGCCCAATAAAGCGTGACGAAACCGGCTGCAAACAGCACGTACATGGCCGCCAGCACCGCCCATCCGTGGCCCGGCGAGCCGGTCATGCGGCCCAGCGTGTAAGTAAGCCCCGCGGGGATGATGAAGATGGAGAGAATCTGGAGGAAGTTCGAAAACGGCGTGGGGTTCTCGAAGGGGTGGGCGCTGTTGGCGTTGAAGAACCCGCCGCCGTTGGTGCCCAGCATCTTGATGGCTTCCTGCGAGGCCACAGGCCCTTGCCCGATGGTCTGGACCTGGGCGGGCTGTTCCAGGGGATGGGCCGTGGTATAGGCGTTCAGGTTCTGCGGAACGCCCTGGCCGATCAGAAGCAGCGCGTAGACAAACGACCCAGGCAGGAGCACGTAGAGCAGCGTGCGCGTCATGTCTACCCAGAAGTTGCCGATGGTGCCGGAGTTCGTTCGCTTGATGCCGCGTATGAGAGCCACGGCTACCACGATGCCCGCGGCCGCGGACCAGAAGTTGTGGGTTGCCAGGCCGGCCATCTCGGTGAGATAGCTCATGGTGCTCTCGGGCGTGTAGAACTGCCAGTTGGTATTGGTGGTAAAGCTGGCGGCGGTGTTCCAGGCCAGGTCGGGACCGACTGCGGCCAGATTCTGCGGGTTCCACGGCAGGTGGTTCTGCAGGCGCTCAATCAGGTAGGTCAGGAGCATGGTGACCGCTGAGAAGCCCAGCACTGCGAAGGCGTACTCGCGCCAGTTCATCTCCTCGGCCGCGTTCACGCCGGAGAGCCTGTAGATGAGCCGCTCAAAGGGACGGAGCACCGGATCCAGCCAGGTGCGCTCCCCCTCCAGCACGCGGGCCAGATAGACGCCCACCGGACGAACGGTCGCCAGAAGGATCAGGGAGTAGATGGCAAACTGCAACCAGCCGTTGGCTGTCATGTCAGAACTTCTCCGGGAAGAGCAGGGTGAGGGTCAGGTAACCCAGCAACAGGACGGACAGAACCAAAGCCACTGCCGTGTAGATGTCGATTTGCATGGGGCTACCTCAACTTCTCGCAGGCCACGACGTATAGAAACGCCAGGGCGAAGAAGACTGCCGTGAACAGCAACATCACCAAATCTTGCATCGCGGGTCTCACATTTCCAGCCGGAATTTGGCCGGCCAGGCTCGGTGCGGGAAATGCCCTCCAGCTTGGACCCCGGAGCGGCTGTTTGCGAGCGAACCAGCTTCGCCGCACAAGAACGATTCTGGCTCACGCCTCGTTTGAGTATCGAAAAGGTTCCCTAAATAAAGCGTAAGGGCATCGAAGGAGCGGAAAAAGCACCCTCGAAACCTGTAAGGAGCTGAAGCTTGCATCGCAGCGGCCTCATGCGATTCATGCCTGGGCGTCACTCCTCGTTGCCGCTCCAGCCCTCGGGGATGAAGCGGTAGCCGACCCAGGGCTCGGTCTGGATGTACTGTTTGCCGGTTTCGGCCTCAAGCTTCTTGCGCAACTGGCCTACGAATACGCGCAGATATTCCGGCTGGTGGGCCGACTGCGCCCCCCAGACGGTGGTGAGCAATGCGCGGTGAGTCATGACCTTTCCGGCGTGGCGGGCCAGGTGGAGCAGCAGGTCGAATTCCTTGGGGGTGAGGTGGATGGGTTTGCCCAGAACAGCGATGGAGTGGGCGGTCGAGTCGATCACAAAGTCGCCGGCCTCGATGGCCGCCGTGGTGCGCTCCGGGGCGCGGCGCAGGTGGGCGCGGACGCGGGCCAGCAGCTCCTGGATGCTGAAAGGCTTGGTGACGTAATCGTCGGCGCCGGCGTCCAGGGCCTCGATCTTCGACCGCTCGTGCTCGCGGACGGAGAGGACCAGCACAGGCGTGGCCGCGCGGCTCCGGATGGCGCGGCAGACCTCGACTCCGGAGATGCCCGGCATCATGAGGTCGGTGATAACCAGGTCGGGCGCCCAATCCCGGAAGAGCTGGAGGCCCTCCTCGGGATCGTTGGCCGTGCGCACGTCATAGCCCTGCGCGGAGAGCGCGGCGCGCAGTACCCGCGTGATCTGCGGTTCGTCGTCGATAACCAGAATTCTGCCCGGCATGTCGGTTTTCTTCCAACAAGAGATTACATCATCCGGCTGGCCCGGTATCATTCCGATGGGATGAATATGGACGCGCAATCGTATGCGGGAAGGACCCTTCGCTGGCTTGCGGCCACGCTGGCGGTGGTGCTGACTACGGCTCTGCTGGTCTGGCTCGGCGCTAACCCGACTGCGGCGGGCATGGTCTTCCTGGTGCTGGTGGTGTGGTCCGCGACGCAGGCCGGACTCTGGCTCTCCCTCTACGTTGCGGTGCTTTGCGCGTTCTCCTTCGACTACTTCTTTCTGCCGCCGGTTGGCACCTTCCGGCTGGCGGGCGCGCAGGAGTGGGTAGCGATGCTTTCGTTCGTGGCCTGTTGCCTGGTGGTGGGCCGGGTGGCGGAGCAGGCCCGGCGGCAGACGCGGCAGGCCGAACAGCGGCGCGAAGACGTGGAGCGGCTTTACGCGCTGAGCCAGGAAGTGATGCTGCACGAGGACGCCGTGGGGCTGATTCACGATCTGCCCCGGCTAATCGATCGCATCTTCGCGCTGGATGGGGTGGTTCTGTATGTCTGCGATCGCGACGAGTTCCACGCCTCGACGGCGGATCTGCCGGAGAGTGTGAAGGAAACCTTGCGGGTGATGACCCAGGGCCCGAATCCCACCATCATTCCGCAGGCCGGCTTCTTCACCACGGCGCTGATGCTGGGGATGCGGCCGGTGGGAGCCTTGGGATGGCGTCCGGCCCGGCTATCGCGCCAGGTGGCCACGGCGGTCAGCGCCCAGGTGGCCATCGTGCTGGCCCGCGCCATCGCCATCGAGGCCTCGGCGCGCATGGAGGCGGCGCGCGAGGGGGAGCGGCTGCGCACGGCGCTGATCGACTCGCTAACCCACGAGCTGCGAACGCCGCTGACCTCGATTCGCGCCGCCGCCACCACGCTGCTGGAGACCGAGGGGCTGGACGAAGCCGGCAGGCGGGACTTGGCGGCCATCGTCGACGAGGAGGCCTCGCGGCTGGACTTGCTCATCGGCGACGCCGTGGAGATGGCGGAGATCGACGCCAACGTGGTCAAAGTGCACCTGGTCCCGCAGCATCCCCGCGCGCTGCTCGAACAGGCCGTCGAGGAGTCGCGCAAGGCGCTTGGCTCGCGCCGGGTTACGATCTCCGTCGAGGAGCCTGGCAACCTGGATGAGCCCGCCTGGTTCGATCCCCACCTGCTGGGCCGCGTCTTGCGCCATCTGCTGGAAAACGCCGCCACCTATACTCCGCCCGCCAGCCGCGTCACGCTGAGCAGCCGCAGAGCCGGCGACCGGCTGGAGTTCGCGGTCGAAGACAACGGCCCCGGCATCGACGCCCTCGATCTGCCGCTGATCTTCGAGAAGTTTTACCGCGGCAAGCCGGGCGCAATTCAAGGCAAGGGATCGGGCATGGGCCTAGCCATCGTGCGCGCCATTCTGGCCGCGCACGGCGGAACCATCGAGGCGGCGAGCGTTCCGGGCAAGGGAGCCAGCTTCCGCTTCTGGGTGCCGCTGGTGGAGAAGGAACCGGCGAACGAGCGGTCCGGCGCACAGGCCCGCGCGGCGCGGGGATCGGCGGAAGGGCTCGACGGTGATTTACCCAAAGTGAGCGATGCCCCGCCTGAAACGATGGGCCGCTTATAACCGCGATCCATGCAGCTTCGGCTCTTCGCTCCAATCACAGGGGATTTCGCGGCGCTGTTCGGAGCTTTCCACAGCCCATTCGAGAAGCCGGGCTACGCGCCATGCGGCCACGGCCGGCACCGGAGCGGGAGCCTTGCCCAGCAGCGCGTCGCGGACGCCCGCGTAGTAGAGGCGGTAGTCGCCGGGAATGGTCTCTATGGGGCGGGTGACCATGGCGCCGTCCACGTCCACGCTCAATGTGCCCCAGTCGGCAGGCGGTTCCTGGCCCCAGGCGGGATCTTCTATGCGCGCGATCCTGTTTAGCGCGGCCTCCTGCGGGTCGAGGCCAATCTTGCAGTAGTTTCCCTGGTCGCCGCGCAGATGGAAGCGCGGGCCGGGCGGCGAGGAGAGGCTGTTGGCGCCCAGCACGACGGAAAAGTCTGGATAACGCAGGCGGAGCGTGAAGGCGTCGTTGGCGCGCGCCCAGCTTCGCTCGCAGAGGACCTCGGCGGCAACCGCTTCCGGCTTGCCGAAGAGCGCCAGCGCCTGGTCGGCCAGGTGGGTTCCCAGGTCGAGCAGCACGCCGCCGCCGGCGGATGGGTCTTCCTTCCAGAGGCGGTCGGACGGCGGATTGGGACGCCAGCGATCGAAGCGGGACTCAAGGTAAACCAGCCGCCCCACGGAGCCTTTGCGCAACAGCTCTCGCACCGTCTGGAAGTCGCCGTCCCATCGGCGGTTGAAGAATGGCACGAGGAGCACGCCGCGGGCTGCGGCCAGCTCCATCAACTGAGCAACTTCAGCCGAGGCCACGGCCACCGGCTTGTCCACGACAACATTCCTGCCGGCTTCGAGAATCTGCCGGGCGACCTGAAAGTGCGTTCCGCTGGGAGTGGCAACGACGAACAGATCGAGCGCTGTGTCGGCCAGCATCTCGTCGAGGGTGCGGCAGGTGACGATGCCGGGATAGCGCCCGGCGGCCTTGTCGGAGCTGCGCTCGACCACCGCGGCCAACTCCAGGCCTTCGACGGAAGAGATGAGGGGAGCATGAAACACCCTCCCCGCCATGCCGAAACCGACCAAACCTACGCGAATCATGGGATACCCCCGAAAACCGGCTTATGCCCTCATCAGGGCATCTACGCGCCTCACGCGCCCGCGCCGCCCTCGAACCGAATTCCCTTCGAGAGCGTTTTGCGGACGGGACAGGCGCTGGCGGCGTGGGATAGACGGTCCCGCTGCTCCGCCGTCAAGTCGCCGTCCAGTTCGACATCGTATCGAAACACAGTCTCGTCGGGACGGGTTCTGTCCAGGGTCACATTCGTAGTCACGCCGCGCAGAGGAATGCCGTGGTTGTCGGCATACATGCGCACAGTCATGTTCACACAGGCCGCCAGGGCTGCCTCCAGCAGGTCGTGGGGCCGAAACCCTGAATGCTGCCCGCCTTTGTCGGCGGTCGTGTCGGAGATGCCCTCGTGCTGGCCGTCGGAGAACCGGGTTCGATATCGAGTCGACTCGCTTATTGCGCGGATCATGTCTCCATTATCGCCGGGCCCATTGAGCCGATGAATCCTCCATCAGCCTTCGAGTTTAAACTTCTTCTCGGCCAGCCGGCCACCTGCCCGAAAACACCTCCCAAAACACGGAGAATCCCACATCGCGGCATGGGGACCGAAGTGGCCCTTGACATGATCTCGGTGCAAGTCCCTGATTCCGTTCTGGTTATTTCCGAGCTTCACGAATCGGCAAATTATACGCAAGGCTTCGAAAATATGGGAGGGGGTGGGGGGTATTTATTTTCCGGTTAACAGCAACCAGCCCGGCTGATGCCGGGGCAATGCGGTAAGGAACTTGGCTTGAGCGGGATGTTCGGCAGCCTCCTTTATAGGATGGAGAAGATCGTCAGGGCGGCAAGCTATAAGCCGACC
>Ga0326728_10004276_pt1 | contig 42569 bp, 33 predicted proteins | sample MB3enrmetagenome_FD_207602 | JGI IMG/M metagenome (GOLD analysis project Ga0326728, IMG submission 207602) | Lab enriched peat soil microbial communities from McLean, Ithaca, NY, United States - MB31MN | ecosystem: Environmental > Terrestrial > Soil > Wetlands > Peat | place: USA: New York... | reverse complement strand
GGTGGATATCCGGCTCCGGTGCCGCCGCCCGGCAACGTGACGGGTTCAATCGGTGGATATCCGGCTCCGATGCCGCCGCCCGGCAGCGTGGCGGATTCAATCGGTGGATATCCGGCTCCGATGCCGCCGCCCGGCAACGTGGCGGATTCAATCGGCGGATATCCGGCTCCGATGCCGCCGCCCGGCAACGTGACGGGTTCAATCGGTGGATATCCGGCTCCGATGCCGCCGCCCGGCAACGTGACGGATTCAATCGGTGGATATCCCGCTCCGATGCCGCCGCCCGGAGGGGTGACGAATTCAATCGGTGGATATCCGGCTCCGATGCCGCCGCCCGGAAACCGGGCTGGTCATTAGCCGGGCTCTTTGCCTCTGATTGCTTGACGGCTGAGCGATCCGGAAGAGGGGAAGAGGGCTCGCTGAACTTTCTCCGGAGCGCCCATGCTTGACAGGCTGCTGAGTTACGGGCTGCAGTACGGCGTAGACTTCTTCGAGGTCATCCTGCTGTTCGTGTTGATCAAGCGGGGCCACGCGAAGCGTCTGATCGAGGTTTGTCTGTACGTTGTCTTCTTCCTGTTCGTGGATGGACTAGCCCGCCCGTACTTGGCTTTCCGCTGCGGGGCGCTGGAATTCTATTACATCTACTGGCTGTCGGACGTGGCACTGGTCCTGGCGACCTTTTTGCTGATTTGCTCTTTCTTCCGCCGCGCCTTCCTGAAGGCCAACCACATGTGGCCGCAGGTGCGGCGGATGCTGCTTGCCGTGTTCATGCTGGTGGTGGCCATCTCCTGCATTTCTCTTTTCCGCCACTTCAAGCATTTGTTCAGCCAGTTCATGCCGGACTTCCAACAGAATCTTTATTTCGCCTGCCTCGTGCTGAACACCCTGCTCTATATCTGGATGCAGAAGGTTGACGCTGCGGATCAGGAGTTGGGCCTGCTGGTTTGCGGAATTGGGATCCAGTTTGCCGGGCCAGCGGCAAGCTTGGCGTTGGTGCATTTGACGCATGGCGCCCGGATCAGCAACCTACTTTTTGTGCACGTCGCCCAGATTTGCACTTTGGGGATGCTGGTGACGTGGCTCTACGGTGTCGGGAAGGCGCCGAAGTTGGCGACTGAAGGGGCGCTGGCTCAGAAGCTGGCGGCCAAGTCGGCGCTGGCTCAAGTTGCAAGTGGCTAGAAGTTTTTTTTCGAGGTTGAGATATGATTATGTCGGTTGTGATCCTGATAGTCGGCTCTGCGCTCGCGCTCTTCTATCTCCAGACGGCGTGCCAGAAGATCCTGGCGCGGAAGTTCAGCGAGGAGTACTTCCAATCGATCGTCAACGCCAACCGCCTCGAGTTCCCGTTCGTCCGCAAGGCGCTCGAGGAGTTTGACACGCCCGTGGATTATCCGTGGATTCGTATGACCGTGAAGTGCGACTACCTCGCTCTCACTTACCTGCTGAAGAACGCCGCGAATGCCAAGCAACGGTATTCGCGCAATGAGATCCTGCTCATGGCTTATTTCCGCTCGGTCCTTTTCACGCTGTCCCTGCTGCACCTGTTTGGGCTGCGCGAGCAACCGGCGATCCTGAAGCTGACCGCCATCCTGCAGCACTTCGCGGATGTGGTCGGCGAGCGGGTCAGCAGTGTTCGCTTCGGCGACCTGAGCGCTTCCGAGTACCTCTTGAGCCTTTAGATTCGACTCCCAGTCGTCTCCGGCGGGGCCCTTCGACAGCGTGCCTTTCGGTCGCTGTGGGAGGGGCCTGCGCGCGTCTTCCCAGTCTATTACAAGCCGCAGGTTCGCCAGCCTCCCTCAACTGACATCCATGGCGCAGATCACCGTGAGCCTTCGGCTGGTGTGCTCCACCCCTCGCCCGCCGGAAGCAGCCGGCAAGGCACGGAAGGCAGCACGCAACGAGCGATCCCTGGGACGGGATTTATCGGTTGCCTTCTGCTCTACGCTTTCGGGGGTGATCGCGTCCCGCCAGGCGGGAGACCGGGTGAGGGGTTTCGTGCAGCACCGCCGATCGTCATCGCAGTCTCACCTTCTGCTTCGCGGTTCGGCCTTCGCTCTACTCGGCAGGTATATTGAACCTGATGCCGGCGAGGAAATTCAGGTGCAGCGCCGGATATCCGAAGGACTCCTCGTATTTCTGATTCAGGAAGTTGTTCAGCCTGCCGTAAATCTCCACGCCCCGGTGGACTCGATAGGAGAACCCCGTGTTGGCAAGCACGTAGCCCTTGTTCCGGAAGAGTCCTTCCGAGATTCCGTAGTTGGGTTCCACATCCAGCACAGGCCCCCGGATGTAACTATTGAGGTTCAGCATCAGGCGCTTGTGCCACCAAGTGGCGTTCCAGCCAGCGGAGTCACGCGGGCGGCGGAGCAGCGGTTGGCCCACCTGGAAGTAAGTCGGCGGGAGCGTGCTTCCGGCGAGGGCGAGAATGGCCGTGTCGTCACGCGTGTACTCGCCGCCCAATTCGAAGGCGGACCAAGGTCGGAGCCGGAACGACGTTTCCAAGCCCCGGGCGCGGGAGCGGGCCAGGTTAGCCGATTCCCAGTTGCTCAGGTTGGTCAACGAACCTGTCAGCGTTACGATCTGGTCTTTGAAGTGGTTCTCAAAGTAAGTCGCCTCGATCACGGCGCGATCTCCGAAAAACCGTTGCTCGATGCCGGCATCGAAGCTGAGGCTCTCCTCTGGCTTCAGGTGGGGGTTGGTAGTAAAGGCGAGCTCGAAGCCGTTGGGGGGGCGAATGCCGGTGCCGAAGCTCCCGTGGAGTCGAGTAGATCCCAAAGGGCTGGCGGTTCCGGTGTCGCGCATCAAGTAGGCCACGGAAGCGCGCGGATTGACTTTGTCGATGGTGGTCGCAGGCAGCCCTGCGGGCAGGGGCAAAGCGCGCGTCTCGATATCATCCACGCGCAGGCCCGTGGTGACGAACCAGCGGCGGGTGGGGTTCCATCGATTTTCGAGAAAAGCGGCGAGGCTGGTGCGCGGCAGGAGGAACGGCTCGCCGTTCAGGTCAGCGATATAGGTATCCTTGATCTGCTCGCGATTGTACTCGAAGCCGGCAACGAGGAAGTCTTTGCTGGAGACGGCCACCTCGCTTCGTGTGTTGAGTACGGCGCGCAGGTTGTCAGAGAAGGAGTCCCCGTAGGGCGTGTGAAAGAACTCGTTGTTGGTGGCGATGCTCGCGGTGGTGACCTGGCGAAAATGCGAAGCGAGTTGCTCCGTCTCGCTCGCCTGGTAGGTAAACAGGTTCTCCTTATCGCGGGAGATCCGGTCGATGCCCGGGTAGAGCCCCAGCGGGTCTGATCCGAAGGGCCCTGGGTCTCCGGCATCGTTGGAGTCACCAAAGAAGTGGAAGTTCACTTCCCGGCGCGGGCTTCGCGAATAGCCGAGGCTCAAGAATGCGGACTGGCGGCGGTAGTTGTCGTTGGGAACGACGCCGCCGAAAGTGAGGCGCGAGAGGTCGTAGGCCCATCCCAACCCATCGGTGAGGCCGCTGCCGGCGGTGGCGAATCGGCGGGTCGTGAAGCTGCCCGCCTCGGCGAGGCCGGAGAAGTGCGGGGGGCCTTCGCCGCGCTGGCTCACAATGTTGATGACGCTGGTGACGGCATCCGGTCCGTAGAGGGCGCTCTCCGGACCTCGAATCACCTCTACTTGCTGGACGCCGTCGGCGGGCAGCGACGAGAAGTCGAAGGCTCCGCCAAGCTCGTTGAGCTCGACTCCGTCAATCATGACGAGGTTATAGTCGGAGTCGCCCCCGCGGATGAAAACCCCGGTAACGCCGCCGTCGCGCCCGGTCTGATTGACGTCCACTCCGGGTACGCCGCGGAGGACTTCCAGGACGCTTTGGGCATCGCGGCCTTCGATCTCTTGCTGCGAGACGACGCTGACGGACGAGCCCACTTCCGGGGCCAGAGCGCCTCCGAGCGCAGCCGAGACCACCACCTGCTGCTGGACGGCGCCAATCTCAAGCCGGAGGTCCCGGGTGAGAGTTGTGTTTCCGCCGGCCAGCTCGACGGGGGCGGAAGCAGTAGAGAAGCCGGGAGCGTTGGCAACCAGCCGGTACCTACCGGGCCGCAAGTCCCCGAACTCGAAGTGGCCCCCCGCGTCCGCCTTCCGTTCCTCGGCGGCAGCAAGCGGAGTCAAGAGGGTAACCTGTGCCCCAGGTACGGGGCGGCGGCTGGGATCGAAGACAGTCCCTTCCAGCGTGGCGCCCTGCGCCGCAGCCGCGCAGACTAACGTTGCGAGAACGCACACCAGATGTGCTATGGAAGAGCATGGAGCCGGCGCGCTCGCCGAAAGGGCACGGTCGGCCTTCGAAATGCGTGGGGTTGAACTTTGTGGTTTTCGACTGTTACCTGTACTACTAACCCCCAACTTCTTCGCAACGCGCGAAGATTCTTCTTGCTCGTCACTCGCCACTCGCCACTTGCCACTCCCAGCCACTTTTGTTGCGGCCACAGGCCGCGCCGGGGACTCTTGCCTTTTGACTTTTGACTTGAACAAGACGCACTCCTTCTCCCGCTCTCGCGGCGGGCGTTGCAACGGAAGGAGTCCGAGAAGGTGGAGAATTTCCTCAAAGCGGAATCAGGGGCGTGGCGGACTTGCAGGACTCTCTCCGTCGAAGAGTTGAAGTGAAAGTTCCCGGGCAGGCTTCCTGGCTCTCGGGTCGTCGCCGGGCCCTCAGCCTTCCCATCCCGCATTGCGGGACAGTGGCTGGCGTCTGAACGCCGAAGAGGGTTTGGCTCGCCGATCACAGTGGCGGGACCGCGGCCGATTCTAACGGCCTTTCCTTTTATCCGCCGGACTCGATTAAGGCGGACACCACAGGAACAGGAGTTTTCAAAGAACGAAGTTCAGGAGCAACCGTAGCACCGAGGTGGCAACCTGTCAAGGCAGGTAATCGACCCGGGAGCCGATGCGGCTCAGGGACTCTACTTGCAATCAAACGCATAGTTGGGCGTACGCGTTTCGGTAGGGGTAACCATTTTCCAAGGCACTAAAGATTCTCTCCGTCCTTCGACTTTTCGCAAGAGCAGCTTGACATCACTCAGCCCAGCTTACCGGTTGACAAGTGGGCGAAGATGCGAAACTCTGAACGGGATGCGAACGCAGGTGCTACAGGCGCTGAAACTGCTCCACGGGCGGCAGCCCAGGGCCTTAGACCGGGCCCTGGAGTTGCTTCAGGGGACTGTGACCTCTTTTGGCATGAAGGTCTGCGGCCATCGCGAAGACGCCGAAGACACCGCACAAGAGGTCTTGCTTAAAGCGATTCCTTATCTGGCGCGGTTCGATAGCCCGCAGGCACTGGCGGTGTGGCTGTACAAGGTGGCGAAGAACCAGTGTTTGATGAGCCGTCGCAGGAGCAGATTCGCTCCGCAGCCGGAGCTATCGCTTGACGAGCTCATGCCGGAGGGCGACGAGCTCGAACGGCTGGCCCGAGCGCGCCAGGACACTCCCGAGAGCGCTCTCGTTCGGGCTGAGGACGCCGAACACCTACATGAAGCTGTCCTCTGCCTGCCGCTGGAATACCGCGTGATTCTCGTCTTGCACGATATGGAGGAGCTCTCCACGGCGGAAGTAGCCAAGATCACCGGCTTGCGCGAGGGGACGGTCCGCGTTCGCCTGCATCGCGCGCGTCTGTTTCTGCGCAAAGAACTGGCCGGGCCATCCCGATCGAGCGGACGGGTGAAGCTGAAGTCCTGGGCGCGCAGGCCCACAGAGCACGCCCGTGGCCAGCGTCCGGGGCGCTGCCGGCAACTCTTCGCGAAGCTTTCCGACTACCTCGACGGCGCCCTTGACGATTCGCTCTGCCAGGAGCTCGAGAAACACCTTGACGGATGCGCTCCGTGTGAAGCTTTTCTTTCCAGCCTCGAACAAACCATCGAGCAGTGCCGCAAGTTTCAGACTCCATGCCAGCCGACCGAGGAAGCTGCGAGAGTGCGGCAGCGGCTGCTCGAACAGTGTTACGAAGCAATAAAGGCCTCGCGAACCTCCTCCACTGAGCCGGCCATCGATGCCCGCCTCGCGGAAGGCTTGGCAGACATCGACGCCGGACGTACCTTCGGCCCCTTCGCGAGCGCCGACGAGATGATCGCCCACATTGAGGCGCGAGCCACCAAGAGAGCAACTACTCCAAGGCCGAAACCCTCTCGATGAAGGTTGAGATAATCCCCCCACCCCAAGTGAGCTTCCGGGGCGCTCCCTCAACCCATGCCTCTGCCCTGTTCCGTAGCCCCGTCTGGCATTGAGCCAAACCTGATTGAGCTGCGAAACCAAGCGGTGACCGAGATCACTGAATTCTGTAACGACTTGCCGCATCTTTGCATTTGTGATGTGGAGGCTGAGAACAGCACCCTGAAAGGGAAGAACAACCCATGATCCAGGCAAAAGTCGTATTGACCCAAGCGCTCGGGAATCACCGGCAGTTCGTTGCCGAAACCGGCACCGGACACCATCTGTTGCTGGACGACGCGGCCGGCGGGACAGGCGCCAAGCCGATCGAACTGGTGGCCGTCGCTCTCGCCGGGTGCACGGCGTTCGACGTCATCAACATCCTCCGCAAGAAGCGCCAGCGCGTGACCGGCTACGAGGTTCGCATCGAGGCGGAGCAAGTGCAAGAGCCGCCTCAGGTGTTCAGCCGCGTCCGCATCCGCCACTCCATTCGCGGCTGCGCCATTGATCCCGCGGCGGTCGAGAGCGCCATCCGGCTGTCGGAAGAGAAGTACTGCTCGGTCGGCGCGATGGTGAGCAAGACGGCTGACTTCGAGACGACGTACGAGATCATCGGCGAGGACGCGGCCGAAACCGCACCAGCCGACACGCTGGTGGAAGCACACGCCTGAGCGCGGCTTTGCGCCAGCTCTGCCAGAGACCGAATGCGAGTCCGCAAATTCGGGCTTCGCCCTGATCCCAAGGAGCTATCATGTCCTTTCATCTCCGAGGCTGTCGGATTGCGACCCTGGCGCTGGCCGCCGTGGCGTGGGCCGGTCTCGCGGCAGGACTTCGCGCCCAAGCCGCTACGCCTTTGACGCTGGCGCAAGCCGTCAGCATCGCGCTGGAAAAGAATCCACTCCGCAAGGCTGCGCTCGCGGAGGGCAAGGCCGCCCAAGCTGGGGTGCGCGAGGCGCGCTCCGGCCTGTTTCCTCAACTGACCTTCTCAGAGGAAGGCTTTCGCAGCAACGATCCAGTGTTCGTCTTTGGGACAGAGCTTCGGCAGCACCGCTTCACCCTCGACGACTTCAACCTGGGCAGGTTGAACACCCCGACACCCATCGGCAACTTTGCCACGCGCTTCAGCGGCAACTGGAACCTGTTCGATTCTTTCACTACCCGCCTCAACGTACAGCGCGCCGAATACTTGAAGGACGCCGCCGACCGGCAAACAGACCGCACCGACCAGGAGCTGATTTTGCACGTCATTGAAGCCTACGACGGGCTCCTTCTGGCCGAGAAGAATCAGGAGGTGGCTGAGCAGTCGGTGAGCACGGCGCAATCCATTCTCGAGCAGAGCAAGACGCGCTTCGAGAGCGGCCTGACTGTGGAGGCCGACCTGCTGAGCGCCGAGGTGAATCTCGCCGAGCGTCAGCAAAGTTTGATTCGCGCGCGGAACGATGAGGCCTTCGCGCTGGCCCAGCTCGACAACGCGATGGGCGTCGCGGCGAGCGCGGCGTATCAGCCGCAAGAGACGTTGACCGAGCGCAAGGTCAGCCTGGAGGAATTGGCTCAGCTCGAGCAGCGGGCGATCGAGAACCGGCCCGACCTGAAGCGGATCGCCTCCGAGGAGGCGGCGCAGGCCAAAAGCGTGGCGGCGGCGAAATCTGCGTTCGGCCCGCGGGTGAATGCCGTGGCTTCCTGGGAGGCGGACAACACGACCTTCGTGGGCAACGGCGGCAACAACTGGCTGGCCGGCGTCGAACTGGAGTTGGACCTTTTCGAGGGCGGCGCCAAGGCGGCTCGCTTGGGGCGGGAGCGCGCGATCGAGGAACGGCTCGATGCCATGCGTCGCGCCGCCGAAGACGCTGTACGCCTGGAGGTCCGCCACGCCTACTACGACGTGGATGCCGCCCGCCAGCAGATGGACGTGGCTCGTTCGACGCTGGCCCAAGCCCAGGAAAGCCTGCGCATCAATCAGAACCGTTACAACGCCGGCCTCTCCACCATCACCGACCTGCTCCGCGTGGAGGACGCCGTGCGCCGCACGCGAACGGATTACTGGCAGGCCGTCTATCGGGTGGAAACCAGCCTGGCCCACCTGGAATATGCGACCGGGATCTTGAGTTCACAATCCTCGGCGGTGACACGATGACCGATCTACGAAGACTCTGCTGGCTCTCACTGGTTCTGGCTTCAGCCGCGACGCTCGCGGGCTGCGGCCGCAACGAGCATCCCGCCGCGGCCACGCCGGAAACAGTGCGGGGGCTTTCTGTTTTGGAGGTGAAGTCTGCCTCGGTGGCCGATCGGCTGGAGGCAGTCGGTACGGTGCGCGCCGCCTCCACCAGCGCAATCTCGAGCCGGGCGGTGGCCAACATCCTGGAAGTGCGCGTGCGTGAAGGCGACCGCGTCCGGCGCGGGCAGGCGCTGGTGGTGATCGATTCCGCGCAGCCCGCTGCGGCGCTGGAGGGCGCACAGGCAGCGCTGGCCGCGGCGCGACAGCAAATCAGCGCCGCCGCCGCCGACTATGGATTGGCGGATGCCACTTTCCGGCGCTACCAGGACCTCTACAACAAGAAATCAGTCAGCCCGCAGGAGTTTGACGAGATCAAGGCCCGGCGTGAGATGGCGCTTGCGCGCCGCGAAAGCGCGCGGGCCGCAGAGGCCCAGGCCCAGGCAGGGGTCCAGCAGGCGCAGGTGGGCGTGAATGATACCACGCTGCGCGCCCCCTTTGACGGCGTGGTGATCCAAAAGACCGCCGATCCGGGAATGCTGGCGACGCCGGGCCTGCCTCTCCTGGTGATCGAGGACACTCGAAGCTATCGGCTGGAGGCGAGCATCGATGAAGGCGAAATGCACTGGGTGCGCCCCGGGCAAACGGTGGAAGTGAGCCTCGAGGTTCCCGGCGGCGGGACTCTGAGCGGACAAGTCACCGAGATCGTTCCCACCGCCGACGCCTCCAGCCGTACTTTCACCGTCAAGGTTCAACTGCCGGCGGACTCGCTCATCCGCTCGGGCTTGTTCGGGCGGGCGCGCTTCCCCCGCGGCGAACGGCAGGCGGTGCGGGTGCCTCGCAGTGCCGTAATCGAGCGCGGCCAGCTCGAAGCCTTGTACGTGATTGGTTCGGACGGGATCGCCACGCTGCGTTACGTCACCCTCGGCAAGCCGTCCGGCGATCAGGTGGAGGTGCTCTCCGGGCTCGTTGCGGGGGAGCGCATCGTCGCCGCGCCGGGAGGCCAGGAGCTGGCTGGCAAACGCATTGAGGTGCAACCATGAAGGCCGCTCCGGACGCCACCAGCGAGCGAGGCCTCGCGGGCCGCCTGGCCCAGACTTTCATCAACTCCAAGCTGACGCCGCTCTTCATTCTGGCGGCTCTGGCGCTCGGCGCTTTCGCCGTGCTGAAAACGCCCCGCGAGGAAGAGCCGCAGATCGTGGTGCCGATGCTGGACGTCTTCGTCGAGATGCCGGGGGCGTCGGCGGAAGAGGTCAAAGAGCGGATCACAATCCCGATGGAGAAGCTCCTGCGCGAGGTGTCCAACGTCGAGTACGTCTACTCCATCAGCCGTCCCGGGCTCAGCCTAGTAATCGTCCGTTTCTACGTGGGCCAGAAAGAAGAGGACGCGATTGTCCGCACCTACAACAAGCTCTACTCCAACTTCGACCTCATCCCGCCGGGCGCCTCGAGGCCGCTGATCAAGGTCCGCTCGATCGACGATGTGCCCATTCTCGCCCTGACCCTCTGGGGCCCGCATTACGATGCTTACCGCCTGCGGCAGATCGCCGGCGAGCTGGAGCACGCGCTGAAGCAGATCGACGATGTCGCTGAGACGCGCATCATCGGCGGCCAGCCGCGCCAAGTGCGCGTGCTGCTCGATACGGGACGGCTGGCGGCCTATGGGCTAAACCCCGGAGCGCTGGTGGATCACTTGCAGCTCGCGAACAGCAAGGCTCTCGCGGGCAGCTTTGCCCACGGCAACCAGGAGTTCGAAGTCGAAGCGGGGCGATTTCTGGCGAGCGCCGCCGAGCTGAATCAGGTTGTCGTGGGCGTCGACCAGGGCCACCCCGTTTACCTGCGCGACGTGGCGCAGCGAATCGAAGACGGTCCAGCCGAGCCGGACAGTTACGTGCTGTTCGCCAACGCGGCCGGAGCGGGCAAGAAGGCGATGGCCGGCGAATACCCAGCCGTCACCATTACGGTCGCCAAGCGCAAAGGAACTAACGCCACCATCATTGCCGGAAGGGCTTTGGCCAAGGTCGATTCCCTGCGCGGATATCTGCTGCCCTCAGACTTGAACCTCACCGTGACGCGCAACTACGGCGAGACGGCGAAAGATAAATCCGACGAACTGCTCCGACACCTCTTCATTGCCACACTCTCGGTGACGCTGCTGGTGGCCTTGGCGCTGGGATGGCGGGAATCAGGGGTGGTGCTGCTGGCTGTGCCGGTGACGCTGGCGCTGACCCTCGCTATTTTTTACCTTTACGGCTACACGCTGAACCGCGTGACCTTGTTCGCGCTGATCTTCTCCATCGGCATCCTGGTGGATGACGCGATTGTGGTGGTGGAAAACATCGTGCGCCATTTTCGCTTGCCGGAGAATCGCGGCCGGCCGCTTGCCCAGGTGGCGGTTGAAGCTGTCGACGAAGTGGGCAACCCGACCATTCTTGCCACTTTCGCGGTGATCGCGGCCATCCTGCCCATGGCCTCCGTGCGCGGTCTGATGGGACCTTACATGCGGCCCATCCCGGTCGGGGCGTCGGCCGCCATGGTCTTCTCGTTGATTGTGGCCTTCGTCGTGTCGCCCTGGGCCGCCCTCCGTCTGCTCCGTCACTCTGCTCAGGCGGACACGTCCGGCCATCACCAAGCCGAGGGTTGGACCACGCGATTTTACCGCCGCTTGATGGAGCCGCTGATCCGCCGCCCGGCGCGCCGCTGGATCTTCCTGGCCAGCGTGGTAGTCATGCTGCTGGCCGCCGCGGCCTTCGTGCCGCTCAAGTGGGTGCACGTCAAGATGCTGCCTTTCGACAACAAGAGCGAGTTTCAGGTGATCATCGACATGCCGAACGGCACTACGCTGGAGCAGACCACGCACGTGGCGCAGGCGCTCGGTGAGTACCTGGGCCGCCAGCCGGAAGTGGTCAACTACCAGGTCTACGCCGGAACGTCGGGCCCGTATAACTTCAACGGCCTCGTGCGCCATTACTTCCTGCGGCGTGAGCCCTACCAGGCCGATATCCAGGTGAATCTGCTGCCGCTAAACGAACGCAGCGCGCAGAGCCATGAAATCGCGCGGCGGCTTCGGCCCAAGCTGGACGAAATCGCCGCACCTTTCGGGGCCCGCATCAAGGTGTCGGAAGTGCCGCCCGGCCCCCCTGTCATCTCAACGTTGGTGGCGGAGATCTACGGTCCCGATCCCAAGCGGCAAGTCGAGCTGGCGGGTGCGATCAAGCAGATCTTTCTGGAGACGCCCGGCGTGGTGGATGTGGACTGGATGGTGGACGACCCGCAGACGAAATACGACCTCCAGGTGGACCTCGACAAGGCGGCGCTCGACGGCGTATCGGCCGCCCAAGTCACGCGTACTGTCCAGATCGGCCTCGGCGGCGCGCAGGCCGGCCTGCTGCACGACCCGAGTTCGCGGGAGGACGTTCCCATCGAAGTGCGGCTCGATCGTTCCGATCGCTCCAGCATCCAGCAGCTTCAGGACCTGCGGCTGGCCACGCCCAACGGCGGTCAGATTTCGCTGCGCGAGGTCACCGATCTCAAGCAGACGACGATTGATCGCCGCCTCTATCGCAAGAACCTTCGGGATGTGGTTTACGTCACCGGCGACATGGCCGGCGCGGAAGAGAGCCCGGTGTACGCCATCCTGAAAATGGGCAAGGCGGTCGATCGACTGCAGCTCCCCGAAGGCTATCGCGTGGAGCAGTACACGGCGACGCTGCCTCCCGATACCCAGCGCCTGGCGATGAAGTGGGACGGCGAGTGGCACGTCACCTATGAAGTCTTCCGCGATCTCGGCCTGGCCTTCGCCGCCGTGCTGGTGCTGATTTACGTGCTGGTGGTGGGCTGGTTCGGATCTTTCAAGACGCCGCTGGTGATCATGGCGCCCATCCCCCTGACGCTGGTCGGCATCCTGCCGGCGCACGCCATGCTGGGGGCATTCTTCACCGCCACCAGCATGATTGGCTTCATCGCCGGAGCCGGAATCATCGTGCGAAATTCCATCATCCTGGTGGATTTTATCGAGCTGAGACGGCGGCAGGGCATGAGCCTGGAAGAGGCCGTGGTGGATGCCGGCGCGGTGCGTTTCCGGCCCATGCTGCTCACCGCCGCCGCCGTGGTGGTGGGGGCCAGCGTGATCCTGTTCGACCCTATCTTCCAGGGGCTCGCCCTCTCGCTCATGGCCGGTGAGGTGGCTTCGACAGTGCTCTCGCGCATGACCGTTCCCGTTCTCTACTACTTGAGTCAGAAAGGAGCGTCAGCGTGAATCGTCACTCGCCACTTGTCACTCGTCACTGGCTCTGAGGCCGGGTTCGGGTCTCTCTTGCTCGTCACTCGCTACTCGCCACTCCCCACTCACTTGTCACTCGCCACTCGCAACTTTTTATTGAAGGAGGTTGGATATGTCAGTGGAGCGAATGCTGCGTGCGATCGCCGGTGCGTTTGTCCTGGGCTCTCTCGCCTTGGGGCATTGGGTGCATCCTTACTGGTACCTCTTTACGGCCTTTGTGGGGCTCAACCTGCTCCAGTCAGGGTTCACGAACTGGTGTCCCATGATGGCCATCCTCCGCCGGTGGCTGTAGGGCCGAGCGGCGCTCGGCCCTGGGGGTTCGGCGCTCGGCTTTGGGTTTTGACGCTCGCCCTGGACCCAATACCCCGCGGCGCGGGAGAGCTCCTCGCCGGCGGCGGCCAGCTCGCGGGCGATCTCATCCGGAATGTCGAGGGTCACGGTCATGCTGCTTCCAAGCTTTCACAATAGCACACGATGAGGACGTTATCACGCGCTATCGGAGCAAGGAACCCGCTTACTCCGCTTAGAGCCTGCCCTGAGCCCTTCGCCGCGCTGGGTAGACTTCGCGAATGGGGAAGCGGCAGGTTCGATGACAAGAAAACAAGATGCCGGGCTAAAGCCCGGCGCTACGAGATCCTTCGGCTTTGCTTCGATCTCCAGCCTATTTTTCTTGAAAGTTTCGCTTGACAGACTTTCCATCCCGTATTAAAATGGTATCGTTTATAATGAGTACAAGGAGAACGGGGCGTGAGTCTGATCGAAAGAGAAACGATGAGGAATTGAGTCATTGAGTCATCGGGTGATTGAGTCATTGAAGAGAGAAGGCTTCCTCTGTCTCAATGACGTAATCACTCGACGAATCAAATGACACGACGGATGAATGACTCACCTGCTTGCCGGAGAAGAGGGCCTGAAGAATCTCTCGGGGGCGGAAAATATAATGGAACTGGAATACCTCAAGCTCCGGCAGTTGTCCGATTGGCGACGTGAGAAGCGGCAAGCCGATTCTATGGATGTGGCCCCTTCCCATCCGCGCCACCATGCTGGGGCCTACTCATCCTCAGGCGCAATTGATGCTGAGGTCGAAAGACTCCAACTTTCCCAAGGCGGGGCGTCTGACCATCCTGCTGATGAGAATCAGGGCCAAAACCCCTCCCCAAGCGCGCCGCGCATACTCAATATGAAGGAGAGTCCCACGATGTTGATGAAAACAAAGGGCCGCGAAAAGCGTCGTTGGAACATCCCACGATGTTGATGAAAACAAAGGAACTTATTTTCGTTATCCCACGATCTCTATGATAACAAATGAGTTGTCAGACAACATGACGGGCGCTGGCGATACGAAGACGGCGAACCCACTGGAAGGCGGAACGGAAGAACGTGCAGCGGGGTGGTTTATGCTGGCTCCCTGAAACCCCAATCCTTGGTCCCTGTTTTTTGCGGAACAAAGCCGAGCTTTATTGATAGCAAAGGACATGATGGGTTCGGTTTTTGGAACAAACCCAATCTCCGGTCGCCAACGGATGCCCGATTTCGCGGAAGGGGAAGGGTTATTGATAAGCAGTAGGGTTCAGGGGTTAGCGAGAACTCAAGCTAGGCGCGGTCCTCTCGAAGTCTACGTTTTTTGCGGAACAAAGCCGAGCTTTGTTGATAACAAATGGCATTTTGGGTTCGGTTTTGGGAGCAAAGCCAATTGTTGGTTAAGTCCTGGTATTCATAATTACGGTGAGGTATTTCGCGGGGTTTCGGGGCTCGGGATTCGCGGAGGAGAATTTGGTTCCGGGATTTTGTGTTGCGAACCCCGAACCCCGAGTCCCGAACCCCCCTTCCGTCGTGACCGTATTTGTGAAATGCACCACTAAGTAACGGCCTACTCCGGCCAGTCCCCGGATGTAAGCCGGAAAGGAGCCAAGTCAAAAGTGCTTGCGAATCGCGGGTAAAGGGGGGCCTCGGGCCGATCATCTCAAGGTAAGGACGCCACCATCTCCCGCTCTCAGCGGGGTAATAATCGAGATCGATGAATCGAGAAGGGCCGATCGACGATCGCAGCTTCAAGACGGAACGGAGGGATTTGCCGTCTTTCAACCGTCCATCGTCAATCAGCCACCGGCAATTTCCTAGCCTAGACGATATCGAGTCCGTTTAGTTGCCGCCTCAGTTGCTTCAGAAGTTCCTTCTGCGGGAGCATCTGCTTCTTGTACTGCTGCATTTCTTTTCGCAACTGGGAGTTCCTGTCCTGGAGCTGGCGGCTCAATTCCTCCACTTGGTCCACCTGGGCGTGCAGGGCGTCCGCCTGGGCCTTGGCCGCCGCCCTAAGTTGCTCCTGCAACTTCGCTGACGGCTCCCGCAGTTCGCGCTGGAGCGCGGCGATTTCGCCCTGGAGGGCTTCGAGGTCGAGTTCCTCGGGCTCGTAATCCAGAGTGCGGTCGTCAAAGCTTTGGTACCTTGTTTCGCCTGACGGTCGAACCAGCTCCGCCTTGAGAGTCTGTTCGTGGTGGTCGCGCACAATCGTCAGCGTGGTCTCCCACTGGTTAGACTCCGGCGGGAAGCCATTGGTCAGGGCGTCGTGAAGGTCTTCCACCGAAGCCACATCCCGAGAGTCGACGCGGACGATGCAATCGCCCGCCCGCAAGCCCGCCTTCTCTGCCGGGCTGCCTTTCTCCACCTCTGCCACCAGCGCTCCCTTGCCCTGTTTCACGCCGAAGTAGTCAGCCAGTTGCGGCGTCAGGTCCTGGCCGCGAATTCCGAGGCGCACCCCGTCCCGCCGGTTCCAAAAGCGGTCCATAGGAAACTCAAAGGCGTGGGGAGGAATCCTTATTTCCGGCCGTATTTCCATGGGCGGCATGGACAAGCCGTGATATTCCCCGCTGCCTTCGGGGCGTGTTTGGAGCGTCACGCGCAGACTGCGCCGGTCGCCGTTGCGCACGATCTCCACGGGCACTTCGCGGCCCGCCGGAGTCTCTCTGATCAACCGGCGGATCTCCGCCACACTGCGAACCTTATCGCCCGCGAAATCCACGAGCACGTCGTTCACCTGGATCCCCGCCTTCGAGGCAGGACTTTGGGATTCCACTTCGGTCACCAGCGCGCCGAATTCCCCGGGAAGCTTCAGGTCGCGCGCCTTCTGGGCCGTGACATCTTCCAGCCGGACCCCCAGCCAGCCGGAATCGCCGCTTGTCACAATTTGAACGTCCTGGCGCACCGCCTGTGCTTTTTGAGCCAGGAGGCCACCGGTGGTCACGAGAGACGCAGCCAGAACTACCAAGGCTCCCACTGCCAATTTATGTTTCATGGGTTTACTCCCTATTCGAAATTCGGAACTGGAAACTCGAAACTCGAAATTTGAAACTCGGCAAAAGCTCCCTGATTGACGGGGTCTTCAATCCAAAATCTAAAATCCAAAATTCCTAGTCGTCGTCGCTCGGCTGCGGTTGCTTCTGAATATCCCTCAACTGCTTTCCCTGTTCTTCCAACAGCTTCTGCTGGAACTGAAGCTGCTCTTGCTGCCTCTGTTGCAACCTTCGGATCATTTCCTCCAAGCGCTGCTCCTGCCGCGCCTCCCAGCTCTTCCAATACGATTCCTGGCGGAGTCGGAGCTGGATCAGAGCGGTGGAGTCGAGCTTGCGAATCTCAATGTTACCCATGGTCGTGTGGAGCTTGAGCGGCTTGCCACCGCCGTTGAGGGCGCACTCCCCGTGCACAGTGCGCAAGGGCCACTTCGCTGCCTCCCCCTGGCCCTGACCCTGGATGGTCAGTGGGAAGTCAGTCGAAATCCTGTGGCCACCCGCCTGTTCGATGACCGCCTCGATGTTCAGGGGAAGGTTCGGGGGCAGGAACACCTGGATGTCACCCACCGAGGTTCCCAGGTCCGACGTGGCAAAGCCTTCGCGGTTGGCGTCAATCTCCGCAAAGATAGTGCCGGCGGCAGTTTCCGCCTGCACGCCAGACCGCAGCCGGAAGAGGGCGATCCCGCCCCCGGCCGTTTCAGCCTTGACCATGCCGCCTGCGCCCTGCAGCCGGATGTTTCCGCCCGCCGTCTCGGCGCGCACAGTGGCACCGCAATCGCCCATCTGGATCTGTCCACCCGCCGTCTCGGCGACCACAGGCCCCGAGGCGCCGCGCAGAACGATATCTCCACCCGCCGTCCGGGCGTGGAAGCCACCCTGGATCGTCCCGGCGTAGATTTCACCGCCGCTAGTCTCGATATTGGCATTGCCGTTGACGTCCCCGACATGGACGTTGCCGCCTGCAGTGCGGGCATCCAGTCGCTGCCCGACATTTCGGACGGTGATATTGCCGCCGGCGGTCTCAAGGTGTACGGGCCCGTTAACATCGCCGGCTCGGATGTCGCCCCCGGCCGTCGTGGCCCGGAGCTCACCGTCGAGCGCCACCACCTCAACATCTCCACCGTGGGTTTCAAGATCCAGGTTGAAGCGCCGAGGCACGTTCAAGTTGAACTCGACCGACACGCGTGAACCTCGTCGGCGTGCGGAGATGTCCCTGGCGGTGAGTATGGCAAGCCTGCCGCTTTGGCGCAGGTTCAGGTCCATGCCCCGGAAGATGTGCGCGGCCTCGGCGCGATCCCCGGTGTACGCCGTCAGGCGCACCTGGCAGGCCAGCCGCTCCGGTGGCCCCACGGCTACCGAGACTGATCCAACATCCGCACGAAGGATGAGCCTCCCACTCTCAGGCACCAGTGCCCCGCATTCGGACACCTCCACCCAGTTGCGTCCTTCCTGCTGCGGCTCGCCCCGCTTCAGGTAAGCCTGACCAGCGGCCGCAAGAGGCAGGCTCGCCCCCTGCGCCAGCAGCGCCAGCAAGGCCAGCCGCGCCAGAGTCCAAACCTGTGATCGTCCGATTTTGTCTTTAGAAAGCATCGCCCACCAAGTCGTGCACCGCACTCGCGCAGCGGATGCGCACATAGCGGTTGGAGTCGCTGCTAGCCAGCCGCTGGAGCTCCGGGGCAAGCGTTCGATCTTTTGCTTGCATCGCATGGTCTACCAGCGTATCGATAGCAGTAAGGCGCACACCAGGATTCTTCTCGTTTTCCACGGAATCAATCAAAGCCTGCGAGAGGTCCGGTCCCCACTCCAACCCCTGAACGGTCTTGAGGGCTTCCAGCCGCATTCCCGCGTTGGCGTCGTGCTGCATGGCGTAAATGAGCGCCTCGCGCACGGTGGGATTCTTGGAGCCGGACCGCAGTGCGTCGAGGGTATCGCGCCTGATACCAGCGTTGTCGTAGCCCTTGACCGCATTTACCAGCAGGTCTCGGATGCGGGGGTCATCCAGCGACCCTTCCAGCGTCATCTTGCGTTCGGCGTTCAAGGTAATACGGATGGCGCCGGTCTGGGGGTCGGGGGCCACTTGAGTGATGTCGTTGATGTGCACGTTGGAGAGGTCACTCGTCTGCACTGCCGGCGCCATAGTGACACTCGGGGAGGACAAGAGCCCCCCTGCCTGTGGCCGCAAGATCCAGCCCAATCCAAACCCTATTACTACAAGGGCAAGGGTCGCAACGGCCCGCGAAGCTGGGAAGCCAACGAGCACCGGCAACCAGTTTCGAATCAAACCTCGCCAGCCGAACTGCTCGCGGTCCAGCGCCCGATACAGAGCTTCGCGGCACTCCACCAACAATTCAGGGGTTGGCTCAAGCCGAGAACGCTGGCCAAGCAACTGCCAGACGTTTCGGGTTTGCTGGAGCAGGGCGCGGCAACCCGGACACGATTCCAGGTGTGCGTCGTAGGCGGCATGGTCTTCCGCTCCAAGTTCCTCGTAGACATAGAGCGCCAAGTTCTCTTCCAAGGTCTTGCAATTCATGGCATCTCTCCCGCCAAAGCCGCTTATTCAATCATCATCAATAAAACTACATAACTAGTAGTTACTCACTTGGGGGCGCTTCGCCGTTGGCGGTCTCCGACAGCATTTCGCCATTGCACTGGCTGAGTTTGCCCGCCAGACTTTCGCGCCGCTTTGCATTTGAGAATTGGCATTGGTTCGTCCACATATTACTACTACTATCGTCTATGCCAGATCCACCAAGGCTACTCTTAGCTTCTGCGTAGCGCGGAAAAGGCAATTCTTCGCCGTCTCCTCGGTGGTCCCGCACAACTCCCCGATCGCCCGCAGCTTCAGACCTTCATAATGCTTCAACTCGAACACCATGCGTTCGCGGGGGGTTAGCTGGGAAAGCGCCGTGCCGATACGCTTTCGGATTTCGTTTCCCCGCAGGGACCGCTCCGGATCGAGTCCCGGTTTCTCGTCGGCGAGCGTCTGGAAGAACTCCGGCTGTCCGTCTTCGCTCTCGGGCGCCTGCACTTCGTTCCGGTTCCTTTGCCGCCGCAGATGGTCCAGGCAGACGTTCATCACCACCCTATATAGCCAAGTGGAGAATCGGGAATCGAAGCGAAAGTGTGAAATCGAGCGGTACACCTTCAAGAAAGCCTCCTGGTAGAGGTCCTGGGCCCCGTCCGGCGAACCCAGCACCTTCATGACCAGACGCAGAACCTGCCGGTCGTAGAGGCGCACCAACACCTCGAACGCGGCCCGATCGCCGTGCTGGGCGCGGCGAATCAGGTCATGTTCATCTGCTTCATCCAGCCGCGAGCCCTCGGCTGGAGTCTTGCCTGCCAGTTCCAAGCAGACGCCATCCATTGGAGGTATCGTGCCTTCCACTACCTTGGACGAACCTCGCAGTAAAAGGTAAGCGGAGCGGTGAAGGAAAGCAAGGAGTCAGTGGCTGGTGGTCAGTGGCGAGTGGCTAGTGAAGAACAGAACTGAACATTGAACTCAGCGCTGCGTGACTTCGGTTCATCGTTCATTACGAGTCCAGCGCTGCTCTTCACTCGCCGCTCACCACACTAACCACTGCTCTTGTCATTTTCGCGGTTCGCGACAAAGCCCAACCACGCGTTGATGAGGCCAAAGACCTCATGGTAGGCACTGCCGATTTACGATTTGAAAAGGTGTCAGTTGTCGGTTGCCGCTCATCCGGAGTCCTCTGCAACTGATGGGTGACAACTTCTTCAAATCGGCAATCGTCAATCTACAATCGGTCGCCACTGGTAGCCACTGGTCACTCGCCACTGCTTTTAGCCGGGAAGGACTTCACCGCCTCCTCGATGCTCGGGAACACGTCGAAGACCGTTACCAGCTTGGTGATCGCCAGTTGGTCGCGAAGGCTCTTAGTCAGGTTGGCCAGCTTTAGCTCCGCTCCCTGGTGGATCGCCGAGGCGCGCGCCCCGATCAGCGCTCCCAGGCCGGCACTGTCAACGTAATCGACCTCGCCCAGGTCGATGATCAACTGGGCCTTCCATCCCCACTTCTGCTCAAGCCAGTTCGCGTCGCTCAAGGCCTCCTTGATCTTGTTGCGGAATTCGACGCTTTCTTCACCCAGCCTCAGCCGGCCTTTGAGTTTCAGCACCCTGACCCCGCCTAGATCGTTCAAGGTAATCTGTAACGCCATCAAACGCTCCTTCTTGGACGGACTCGACTCCCCACCCCTGAACGCCAGAGCGTGAGGCTCGGTTAGTGATCCTACGCGACCCCAGGTTACAGAATTGTTGCCCCAAGATCAAGAAATGTATGGCGCGCGGGCGCGCGGGCGTGCGGGCCCAGAATCGGAAGCAGATCGCCGCCAAGCACGGAAAAAGCCGAGAGGGACCGGGGGCGCGACATGAAAGTGAGGAGAATCCACAGATTTCATGGCGCGGCCTTTGGCCGCAACCTCTCCGCACAGAAAGGCCTTAAACCGCAGAACCCAGGGTCTGCCCCAGCCGGCGCCCTTTCTCTGGTCGCTGGGCCACCGAGCACTGAGTTGAAGCACTGCATCCCGAGGCGATCAGCGGCATATTACCGGCCGACCGGGAAACCAAGATGGAAATCTTGCCTGGCTTATAGCTCCGTTGCGCTCGCGAGGTGATCGTGACCGTCCTTGGCAACGGAGAGCCGGCCGCGTTCAGTGCGCGCGGGAGAAGTGCTCGTGCACGATCACCCACTGGTCATCTTTCTGAAGGAAAACGTGGCTGCCGCGACCTTTGATCACGTGTCGCGGGCGCCCGGCGCCGAGCTCGACCGTCCAATAAAAAGTGGCCACGGCCGTATCGCCGAACACGTGCACCTGCGGCTGTTCGATCTGGTACCGAATTCGGCTTGCGGCTTGAAGGTAATATTGGAACGTCTTCTGCATCGCCTGCCGGCCCGCCACCCTTTCGTGCTGGGTCGACGAAAACCCGATGACCTTGGAATCAAAGTGCGCCAGGAGTTCGTCAATCTTGCGGGCATTGAAATCGCGGACCATTTCTTTCTCGATCCGCAAAATGGTTTGCGCCACCGAAGCCATGGTCACCTCCTATTGCCGATGGATGATTGCCGATTGACAAAAAAGTTATCAGCCTTCAGCGATCAGCTATCCGCTATCCGCAAGAAGGTCGACCTTACTGGTAACTCAGGGCTGACGGCTGAAAGCTTGCTTTGACAATCGTCAATCGTCAATCGAAGATCGTCAATTAATTGATCCACCTTCCTTGGTTGTCTCTTCGCTCCTCTTTCCGCATGTAGACTTCAAACTTCCTGCGCAGGCGGGCGCGCCGCCAGTCGTGGTACCGAAGCTGGAGCCGTCCGGGAAGATTGCCGCCGCGCAGGTAGAGATACCCGAAAAGCATGCCGCCCAGGTGGGCGATGTGGCTGACCCCCGAGCCGGGGTTGCTCAACGAGGAGACGAACTCGATCGCTCCCATGATGACGACGAACCACTTGGCCTTGATCGGGATGATGAAGTAAAGAAAGATAGTCCGATCCGGGAAGAGCATCCCATAAGCCAGCAGCAGGCCGTAGATCGCCCCGGAGCAACCGACGGTGGCTGTCCGGCTCGATGGCTGCAACAACACGTCAAGCACTCCGGCTCCAACTCCAGTTAGAAAATAGTAAAACAGGAATTTCCGCCCTCCCCACAGGTTCTCCAGGTCCGCACCGAACATCCAGAGGGCGAACAGGTTGAAGATGACGTGGAACCAGCCGGCGTGAAGAAAAAGATACGTGACCAACTGAAAGAGCAGCAGGTGGTGGGTGACATCATAGGGCCGAAGGCTGAACCACTCATAAGGGAAGGCCCAGCCAAAAACCTGCGCCGGGATGAAGGTCAAAAAAAAAGCCGCAGACGTGATGATGATCAGCCGCTTCACCATCGGCGTCAGTGGCGGGCCAAAGGAGATCGATTGGCGATAATAGGGCATGGTTCATCGCGCGGGCCGTTGCGCCGCAAGCAATAGCGGGCCGAATTGCCGATTGCTGATTGCCGATTGCCGATTGGAAGAAACCGTCAGCATTCAGCGATCAGCAAGAAGAAGATCGGGCCCTTAGGCCCCGCTGGCTGAAGGCTGAGCGCTGATGGCTGATTGCTTCTTTTTCAATCGGCAATCGCCAATCGTAAATCGGCAGTTCGTTCCGCGTAAGGCGTCGCCTCATCGGCAAAACACCAAGGGAGTGTTATGGAAGCATCCATCACAAAGCCCGGCATTAGTAGCGATGGCCCTCGTGGATCAGGTCCCTAATCCGCAACCCGCCAAGAGTGACTCCCCGGCGCAACTCTAAAATGTCGCGGCCCGCCTCTTCGGGGCTTCGCGCGCCTGAACCGAACTTATCCCAAGCTCCCTGCTCGCTCTCCATGGCTTGTTCGATCAGTTTCTCCGCATAAGCCTCAATGGGCAAGCCGTGCACTTGGGCCCGGGCCGCGAGCTGTGTCTGGACCCTATCGTTCAGTTCCAAAGTAAGCGTCATATGCGTCTCGTCGCAGCAGGGATACCTCATTCCTAGAATAGCATAGCCAGCACCACTTAATCGTAGCCGTTACATAATCGCTGTGGGCGGCGCCGGTTCGTCGGGGCTGCCGGCGTTCGCCAGCGGCACCCTCACCATGGCGACGACCAGAACGAAAAACGCAATCAGCGCGGCCCAGAATGGCGCTGCCCAGTGTACGAGAGTGACATTCCGGCCCGACCCCACGAATCCGGCGATGACCAGGCCACACAGGGCCTCGCCGGCGATCAGTCCCGAGGCTGTGAGCACGCCCGCGTTATCCACCCGGGCCTTCTGGGCGTCGTTGAGCCCCCGACGGTCCCGCAGCTTGTCCGTGATCCAGCGGATCACACCGCCCACGAAGATGGCGGAGGTGGTCCCCATCGGGAGATACATGCCCACCGCGAAGAGCATCACGCTTCTCACTTCGATCAAGATCAGGGCGAAGCCCATCAGGATGCCGACGATCACCAACGGCCACGCCATCTCGCCGCCCACGATGCCCTTGGCGAGCATGGCCATGAGTCCCGCTTGGGGTGCGGACAAGGCGGGGCTGCCGAAGTGGTACGCCCTGTCGAGAACGGCCAGCGGGAAGAAGAGTACGAGGGACACGAGGGCAACGCCGAACAGGCGGGCGATCTGCATCTTGGCGGGCGTGCCGCCGAGGATGTAACCCACCTTGAGATCCTGGAGCATGTCGCCGGATACGGCGGAGGAGATGCAGACCACCGAGGCGACGCCGAGCACGGCCGCGACGCCCCCGCTGCCGGAGACGCCGAAGGCCACCATCAGCAGGGCCGCAACCACCAGCGTGCAAAGCGTCAGCCCGGATACGGGATTGTTGGAAGAGCCGATCATTCCGACCAGATTGCCGGAGACCGCGGCGAAGAAAAAGCCAAGCACAATCATCACCAGTGCCCCGACCACGGCGCCGGTTATGACCTTCGAGCTCGATAGGTTCCCCGCGCTACTGATGAAGAAGTAGTACAGTGCGATCATCGCCAAAAACACCACACCCACGCCCGCAAATACTACTTTGGAGCTCAAGTCGCGATCGGTGCGGTCAGTGGCAGCGTGCTCGGCGGCGGACTTCTTGAGATCAGAGATGGCGCGCCGCATGCCGGCGCCGAGCTGCTTGCGCATCTTGAACAGGGTGTAAGAAGCGCCCACCAGCATTCCGCCTACCGCGATGGGACGCACCACCGAGAAATAGATCGCTTGGGCCAGCAGCGTCCAGGGCAGCGACTGCCCGTCCGGCTGGGAAGCCTGGATCGAAGGGCCAAGAGTGAAAGTCAGGAGAGGAACCAGCAGACCCCAGGCCAGCACACTACCGGCAAAATTCAAGGCCGCGAGTCTCGGGCCGATGATGTAGCCGACTCCGAGGTAAGCCGGGCTCACGTCCGGTGTGGTGAGGATCGTCGCGCCCCCGGTCACCGTGGTCGCCACACTGGGATTGGTGCTGGTTCGCAACAGCAGCTTTTTGCCCAGGGCACTGATGCCAACCGGAAACGTATTATTGGCGCGGAAGACGTTGACCGCGCCCAGAAGGTACATCAGTCCGCCGAAGCCCATATTGGCGAACAGGAGACTGGCCGCCTTAGAGCCCCGCTGTCCGGCTTTGTGGATCTCGGAGGCGGCGACAGACTCCGGAAACGGAAGATCGGGGTCTTCCACCATCACCCGGCGCAGGAGGCCGATGAAGAGAATTCCCAGCGTGCCGCCGATCACCATGAGCGCGACGCAGTTCCAGTATTTCCCGCCGGTCAGTCCCGGCCATATTCCCGCCAGCACGAAGGCGGGAATGGTAAAGACGGCGCCCGCCGCCACCGCCTCGCCGATCGAGCCCACCGTTCGCGCAATGTTCTCTTCCAAGAGCGACCCCTTCATGAGCCGCAGCAGCGCCATTCCCATTACCGCGGCGGGATACGTGGCCGCGATCGTCATGCCGGCCTTCAAACCAAGATAGGCATTGGCGGACCCGAGGATTACCGTCATCATCAGTCCGATCAGTAAGGCGCGGAGGGTGAACTCTTTCATCTCCATGGTCGCTGGCACGAACGGCGTGTGCTTCTTGGGGCCGGGGCCGACGTTAATTGGGGTGTTCATGGTGAAGCCTCCTGTGACGTAAGATAAGAACGTCTTTCTTGTGCGACTTTGCCTGACTCTTTGTCGAGCGCGGCGTGGCCGCCGGCCTTACGGTCAGAGCCAGCTACCCACCAAGCTTCGTGCGGACCTTCTCGCTCACGCGCTTGCCGTCCACATTCTTGCCGACGAGCTTGGCCATCGCCGCTTTCATCACTTTGCCCACGTCCTTCGCTGTGGTGGCGCCCGTCTCGGCGAGGGCGGCGGTGACGGCCGCCTCAATCTCCTCGTCGCTCGCCGCGGCAGGCATATAAGTCTCCAGAATCTTGATCTCAGCCTCTTCCTTCGTTGCCAGATCCTCGCGCCCGCCTTTGCGGAATTGCTCCACCGAGTCGTGGCGTTGCTTCACCAGCGTGCGCAGGACGGCGACGGCCGCGGCGTCATCGACGGGCTTGCCGTGCTCCACCTCCTTATGCTTGAGCGCGGTCTTCATCATCCGGAGGACGCTCAGCTTGAGCTCCTGCTTCGATTTCATCGCGGCGATCAGGTCTTTCTCAATCTGTTCTACAAGGGGCATGAGCCACCTCGCATTCCCGGCGAATATATCACAGCCGAGCCGAAGACAATAGGCAGAAAGGAGGGCGAAAGCAAAATCAAGGAAATAAACAGGGGGATAACGAGGTGTTCGAAAAAATCGTATGGGAAACCGGTCAGGGTGCCGGTTGACTCCATCTTGAAGGCGCGCACCTGGCCGCCGAATGGCGCGCTGGCGCCTGGAGTGCGGAATTGCAATTGCGCACGAGTCGGTGGGTGTATACTGCTGGGGTTCAGGATGCCAAATGGAAATCCTGGCTGAAAGCTGACGGCTGACAGCTTCTTGCGAGTTTCGATTTTCGAATTTCGAGTTTCGAAGGGAGATGAAAATGGGCACATCTGCATTTGAATACTACAAGGCAAATCACGACCAGTTTCTCACCGGGCTCAAGGATCTTCTGAAGATTCCGAGTATCTCGACGCTCCCCGAGCACCGGCCAGACATCCGGCGGGCGGCGGAGTTTATCGCCGCTGAGTTGCGCGGCATGGGCTTCGAAGGCGTCGAGCTGATCGAAGGCGGTGAAGACCGCCACCCGTTGGTCTACGGGGAATGGATGAAGGCGCCGGGCAAGCCGACGTTGCTGATTTACGGTCACTATGACGTCCAACCGCCCGACCCGCTCGACGAGTGGAAATCGCCGCCGTTCGAGCCTGCCATCCGCAACCAGAACATTTACGCCCGCGGCGCCGTCGACGACAAGGGCCAGACCTATCTCTTGATGAAGGCCGTCGAGGGCTACCTCAAGGGCGAGGGGAAGCTGCCCATTAACGTGAAGTTCCTCATCGAGGGCGAAGAGGAGATGGGCGGCGAGCACATCGAGGAATATGTGAAGGAGCATCCGGACCGCCTGAAGTCGAGCGCGGCACTGATCTGCGACACGGAGATGTTCGCGCCCGAGTTGCCGACGCTGACCACCGGGCTGCGCGGTCTCGTCTATACGGAGCTGGAAGCGCGCGGCGCGGGACACGACCTGCACTCCGGCATGTACGGCGGCGCGGCGCCCAATCCGTTCCAGGCCGTGGCGGAGATGATCGTCGGGCTGAAAGGGCCGGACGGCAAGATCCGCATCCCGGGCTTCTACAAGCGCGTGAAGAAGCCCAGCGCCAAGGAGCTGGCGGCATGGAAGCGGCTGCCGTTCAACGAAAAGAATTTCATGAAGAAGGAAATGGAAGCGACGGCGTTGGTCGGTGAGAAGGGTTTCACCGTGCTCGAGCGCTTGTGGGCGCGGCCCACGGTCGAGGTCCACGGCATCCGCGGCGGCTTCACCGGCGAAGGCGCGAAGACGGTGATCCCGGCCGTGGCTACGGCGAAGATCAGCATGCGCCTGGTGCCGGAGATGGACCCCAAAGAGGTCATCAAGCAATACACGGCGTACGTGAAGAAGATCACGCCAAAGGGGATCGCCACCAAGGTGCGGGTGCTGAGCTCGGCGCCGGCGTCGGTCGTCTCCACCGAGAACCGCTTTATCGAGGCGGCGGCGCAAGCTATGGAAGAGGTCTTCAAGAAGAAGACCGTCTACATGCGCTCGGGAGGGTCGATCCCGATTGCGGGGTTGTTCCACGAGATTCTCGGGGTTCCCGTGGTCATGATGGGCTTCGGCCTGCCGGACGATAACCTGCACGCGCCCAACGAGAAGTTCCACCTGCCCAATTTCTATCGCGGCATCGAGGCGGTGGGGAAGTACCTGGCGCTCTTGGGACAGTAGGTGAGCTTGACGGCGGCTTGTTGAAAAGAGCGTTCGGGTGCTCGACCGATGGGCCGAAGGTCCACAAGCTGAGCGTTCCTCTGGACGGCGCTCACAGGGCAGTGTCGGGAGGACAATGGCGAATTGTCGGATCAAAAGGCAAAAAAAAAGAATGACGAAGATCCCGCCGCAAACCGGATGGGTAGACTCAGGGTAAGGTCCCGATCTGGGTAATCGAGCGCGGCGCGGCTGGTACGGAAGGGGCCGCGCACCGCTTCGGACGCGGCCCCGTGATGGAGAGACAGTCGAGGTGAAACCTACGCCATTACGGCAGAACGTAGCGCAGATCGACGTAGCCCATGCTCAGGTGCGCATCCTTGGGAGCCTTGGACGCAACCACCCACGGGTTACGCTCGACGTAAGAGTATTGGGTAATGAGTTGCAAGGAGCCGTAGCGTGGATTCTTCCAGAAGGTCTGAATCACGCCGAATGTTCCTTCCTGAATTGACTTGTTCTGGCTGTTAGGTGCGCCCGGATAGCCGAAGCCGTCGTAGGTTATCGCACCGGATGAACTGACGGAATCAATGCCGTAGTCGCGCCCGTAGTAGGCGGCGCCATAGTAACCGTACAGCATGGTTTGCTTGATGGCCTGGTATTCGAATCCGGCGATCCCCGAGCCGGAGTGCACCATCGACGGTTGGTAAATGCCGCTGCCGTTCTTATCGATGACGAACTGCGGGCCCAAGCCGTAAATGTAGCGCCCACCGCCATCGCTATAGAACGTATTCAGAATGGCGTGGAAGTTCTTCGCCAGTTCCAGATTGAAATTAATCGAACCGCCGGCGCCCTCGGCTTTATTCTTGACCTTGGCCGTAGGATCATAAACCTGCGCCGAGGTGAGCAGTCCGGCGATCTCGATGTGTTCGTGCAGGCCGCCGATCTTAGGATCGAAGGCGACCTTGGCGATAATGTCCGGAGCCAGGTTGGGCGTAGCCGGATTGTTGGACGCGTTGGAATTGGTGATCGACCCCGAGCCGTTATCCCCTTCCGCCGCCAGGGCGCTGGGCACCGTGGAAGTCGCTGTAAGCTGCTGGGGATCTTCAATGGAAATGCCCGCGGTCACTGCATCCGAGAAGTGATAGACCATACGAAACTGGGCTTGGCGCGCCCATGTCAAGCCCACTTGGTAGTTCGTGTCCATATCCTGTGAGTAGAAGACGTCCGATGGATTTGGCGAGATCCCGGTGCGATTGGGCGTCATCATACTCCAGGACTGGCCGCCCAGGAACTCAAAACTGCCCTTGCGAGCTTGCAGCCAATAGAGGCGGGAACGCAAGCTGTTGGAGTTGCTGGTGACGTAAACGTTGGGCGGAGTGAAGCCTAGGAAGTCCGCCTCCACATAGCCCTTCAGGTCGAAGCCCTCCGCCTTGCCCGTAACCGCGAGGCTGAAACGAGAGTTTTGCATGCTCATACGCGTTTCGCTGAGGCTTCCAGCCAACGAGCCCGAATAGGGGATACCTCCGAACGAGGTGCCGATACCGCTGCCTACGGCCGTCGAGCGGTACACGGTGGTGAAGTCCATGAACCCGCCGGGCGTGAACTCGAAGTCACCAATGCCCACGGAAAGGGGTGACGGCTTCTTGGCTTCAGTTCCTTCCTGGGGAGGTCGCCCCGGTGCCGCTCCCAGGCTGGGCAGTGCCGACGACGTTGCTGCCGTCTTCGGCGCGGCTGGGACGACTGGAGTCAGGCTTGCCACTTGACCGAGGGTCGTACTCTGCAAACCCTTGCGGCCGACAGCACCCTCTTGGCTTACGGACGCCGTTTGGCTCGCCGGTGTAGCCTGCTTGACCTGGATGGCTTGCAGCAGGAGTTGCTTCTGCTCTTCCAGCGCCTTCTGAAGCTGGTCGATTTGTTTCTGCTGGAGGGCGAGTTGATCTTTCAGGCCCTTGACTTCGTCGTCCGTCGATCTGGAGGCAGGGGTGACGTTCGAGTTCTCAGGATTCGACGTCTGCGCCCAGGCCCCGGTACTAAAGGTCAGGCTGGCAGCCAGAAGCATCCCTGCCGTCAGCCGCCAGGATGTCAGTTGTGATCTATGCATTTGCTCCACCTCGTGTTCTTTTGTTTTATTGCAGTCAGCCTTCCGCGCCTTTGGCCCGGATCGGCCTCGCTGAGATTCCTGATGGACTAGGAAGTATTCAATTCAATGACAGGAGCAAGCGACCCGCGCAAGCGCTGGCGCCGACCGCAATGGAAGCCGCCGGGCAAAGACGTGGGGTACTATTCCTCTGCTGGCGGCACTCCAGATTCGCCGACCAGTGCTAAGCCAAGATGACGTCTTTGTGAAGATTATGTTACAGCTTCGATGGCTGGATGGAGGGGCTTTGTATTACCCCTCACCCACTCCTCTCCCCAAGAGGGAGAGGGTACCCCACGAAGGAGGACCCGTGAGGGCACAGTGAAAAGCACGTCGGCATTAGAATAGCCTCGAACTTCCCGCGCGAACCTCATGGAGGACGCGGTCCGCAACGTCCGGCACCGCCTTCTCGACTTCCGTGGAAAGCCCGGAGCCTGCCTCGAAGTCCCGGCCTTCAATTCCATAGACGATGAAGTGGGGTGGAAGTTGGCTCAAGGTTCGCGACAGCTCGACAGCCTCGACCAGGCTGAAAGTGTGAGTCGAGCCGCGGAAGGTTGATGCCGGAAAAGGCTGAAGGCTGGAGTCGAAGCGGTGGACGGTCCCCGGCTCGGCGCCGGAGCGAACCGCATCCACGACGATGACCGTCTCGGCGTCCTTCCACGCCTCCATCAGGGCAGCGCCGTCACCGGTGTGCTCCAGGACTGTGAAATCTCCAACGGAACTCTCGCTCAACCGGCGGACGACGATCAAGCCGGCGGCGTCGTCGCGCCGGTACTCATTGCCGATCCCGATCACCAGGATCCGACCGGCAGGGACAGACTGACCTGGTTGGCTCATCGCGCGGTTGGGACCTTCGTCAGACCCTACCAAAAGCGGGCTTGATCGGCCGGCTCTACTCCCGATCGAGGTTCAGCGTCAAGAAATGCGTGGCGCACGAGATGCAGGGATCGTAGTTGCGAATGGCCTGCTCGCACTGCCACTGCAACTTCTCCGGCGGCAGGTCCAGGTGCTGGGGGACAAACTGCCAGAGGTCCTGCTCGATCGTCCTCTGATTCTGGGAGGTCGGGGGAACGATCTTGGCGTCCAGGATCGACCCGCGATCGTCGATCCGGTAGCGGTGGTAGAGAATCCCTCGTGGCGCCTCCGTGCAGCCGTACCCCGTTCCGGCGCGAACCTCCAACTCGACTGCGGGGTTCTCCGGCATCTCGTAGTGATCGATGATGCGCAGCGCCTCGTCGCAGGCGTACAGGGCTTCCACACTGCGCACGATGATGCTCTGGAATGGATTCGAGCACGTCGGTCCCAGCCCGGCTTCCCGAGCCGCTTCCTGAGCCAGCGGTGAGAGCCGGTCGAAGTTCAGGCTGTAGCGAGCCAGCGGGCCGACAAAGTAGGCACCGTCGCCTTTAAGCACGGAATGCAGGGCGTTCGAATGCTGAACGTGCTCTTCCACGAAATGGTTTTCGTACTGGTCCACGCTGATGTCCAGTCCACGGTTGGAGACCAGGCGTCCTTCGTTGAGGGGATACTCGTCGGGGTGGCGGAGAGCAACAAACTGATAGTCCTGCTGAAAATCCGGGAAAGGCAGTTTGGCGGTGAAGCGGACGGTTTCGAGGGCCGCGTCGCGAGCCCACTTCAGCCGCTCGGCCAGCGGTTCGAGAGCGCGGCGCGTAGGCACCTTGTAGAAGCCTCCCACGCGCACGTTGATGGGATGGATTTCCCTTCCTCCCACCAGGGTGACGATTTCGTTCCCGATCTTCTTGAATTGCAAGGCGCGCTGGACGACAGCCGGATGATCCTTGGCCATCTGGATGACATCCTCATACCCCAGGAAGTCCGGCGCATGCAGCATGTAAACGTGGAGGACATGACTCTCGATCCACTCGCCGCAGTAGAGCAGCCGGCGCAGGGCCCGCAAGGGCCCCCCGACGGTCACGCCCAAAGCGTTCTCCATGGCATGGACCGCACTCATCTGGTAGGCCACGGGACAGATTCCGCAGATGCGCGCCGCGATGTCCGGAGCTTCAGTGAACTGGCGCCCGCGCAGGAAGGCTTCGAAAAAGCGCGGCGGCTCAAAGATCTTCAGCTTGACGTCAATCACCTTGTCGTCCCGGATTTTGACGTAAAGGCTGCCCTCGCCCTCCACACGGGCCAGGTAATCAACCTTGAGGGTTCTGGTTTTCATGAGCTTCGCTCTCCCGGCGAAAGGCCTCGGCGTAGGCATTGAAGCTGCGAAACGCGCGCACGAGGTCCGGCTCCGTCGCGCCCAGGCGGATCCAGCCGCTGCTGAGCGAACTGGTATTGGGCGTCTCCATGGGACCGAAGCATCCGTAACAGCCTCGGTCGTAAGCCGGGCAGAGCGCGCCGCACCCGGCATGGGTGACGGGTCCCAGGCAGGGGATGCCGCGCGCCACCATGACGCAGACCGTCCCGCGCCGTTTGCACTCCACGCAGACGCTGTGAGACGGAGTGTTGGGCTTGCGCCCGTTCAGGAAGGCGCTGAGGACCTCGACGAGCTGAGCCTTGTTGATGGGACAGCCGTGCAGCTCGAAGTCCACCCGCACGTGGTCCACGATGGGCGTGGACTTGTTAAGGGTCTGGATGTACTGCGGCGTGGCGTAGACGAGCGAGGTGAAATCCCGAACGTCCTTGAAATTCCTCAGCGCCTGGATGCCCCCTGCTGTCGCGCACGCCCCGATGGTGATGAGGAACTTGGAGACCCGCCGCACCTGGTGAATGCGCTCCGCATCGTGCGGCGTGGTGATGGAACCTTCCACCAGCGACACATCGTAGGGGCCCTTCACGACGGCGCGCGAGGCTTCGACAAAATTGGCGATGTCGACGCGGTCGGCAACGGCCAGCAGTTCATCCTCGCAGTCAAGCAAGCTTAACTGGCATCCATCGCACGAGGCGAATTTCCAAACGGCGAGTTTCGGTTTCGGCTGCGCGGCCATCTCACATCTCCCTGACGGCTAAAAGCGGTCGGATCCGGTGATAGGGGAAGACGGGACCGTCCTTGCAAATGAACGTGGGCCCCAACTGGCAGTGCCCGCAAAGCCCGATGCCGCACTTCATGTTGCGCTCCATCGAAATATAGATATTCGCGAGGCTCACCCCACGCCGCTCGAGCTCCTGCACCGTGAATCGCATCATGACTTCGGGACCGCAGATCATCGCCACCGCGCTGTGCGGATCAAAGGGGGCGCGGGGGATGAGGGAGGTCACCACCCCCACGTTGCCCCGCCAGTCGCCCATCGCCCGGTCGACGGTGACGTCGACCTCGAGGTCAAAGCGCGAGTGCCACTGCTGCAACTCGCGCCGGAAGAGGATGTCCGCAGGAGTGCGAGTCCCGTAAAGCAGGACCACCTTGCCGTAATACTTGCGCGCCGCCAGCACCTGGTACAGCGCCGGCCGCAGCGGAGCCAAGCCGATGCCGCCCGCCACAATCACCACGTCGGCGCCGCGGGCCTCCGTCACCGGCCATCCCACGCCAAAAGGACCCCGCACCCCGAGCGAGTCCCCGGCCTTCAGCTTGCGCATGGCGCGCGTCACCGTTCCCACTTCGCGGGTGGTGTGGACCAGGATCCCAGGCTTGCCGGGATCACCGCTGATGGAGATCGGCACCTCGCCGACTCCAAAGGCATAGAGCATATTGAACTGGCCGGGCTCGAAGACCAGTTGGCGCGCGCCGTTTTCCGGCGCCAGGTCCAGGGTGAAGGTGTCGGGCGTTTCCTGCCGCACTCTTTCCACCCGATAGGGACACGGCAGCATGGGGTCCGGCAGGGCCGCGGGGGTCGTGAATTCAATGGGCGTCGTAGACATTGAGGAGTTGCAACCTCGTTGCTGTGAGATTTTCTACCATTACCTGAGAGAATCGCTTCAAGAGCTCATAAGCCAGGTCGTGGTCCTTTTCACACTTCTCCCGCAGACACTTGCCGTCCAGGGCGATGGCCCGCGTCAGCTCGACGGCCCGTGCGTCCAACCTCCAATAGTAAGGCGGCACCAGCCACGACCAGCCCAGAATCTCACCGGCGCCAAGCGTCTGGATGTTGATGGAACCGCGCTCCGGCGCATAGACTTCGACCGCCACTTTGCCCTGCCGGATCAGGTAAAACTTGTTGGCTTCCTCACCTTCGCGCAGGATAAACTGGCCGGCGTCGAAGCGCACGTTGGAGGCGCAGCCGACCAGCAGGTCCATGTGCTCTTCTTTCATGCCGGCAAAAAACGGATGCTCAACCAGGATACGCTCAAGAGTTTCCATTGCCATTCCCCTTCTCTGACATGGTCACCGCCACTGGTTCCCGAATCGCCCGGACCTCTTCCGTGATGTCGATGGCCACTGGGCACCAGGTGATGCAGCGCCCGCAGCCCACGCAGCCGGATGTCCCAAACTGGTCGATCCAGGTCGCCAGCTTGTGGGTCATCCATTGGCGGTAGCGCGCCCTGGGCGTAGCGCGAATGCTGCCGCCGTGAATGTAAGAAAAATCCGTGGTGAAGCACGAGTCCCACTTGCGCCAGCGCTCCGCGTGCTCACCTTTCAGATCGGTCACGTCCTCCACCGTCGCGCAGAAACAGGTGGGGCACACCATGGTGCAATTGGCGCAGGTGAGGCAGCGCGCCGCCACTTGGTCCCAGCGAGGATGCTCGTAGTTGCGGTAGAGGAGTTCTTTAATGCCGGCGGTCTCCAGGCTGCGCCCCATGTGCTCGGCAGTTCGCGCTACGATGCTCTCCGCGGCCGCCTTCTCGTCTTCGGACGCCTGCCGGTGGGGAAGCTCAGCCAGCACCTCTCGACCGGCCTCGCTTCCGGCCTCGACCACGAAGTAGTGGCGCCCGTTTTCCAGGACCTCGGTCAGAGCCAGATCAAAACCGGTGGTCACCTTGGGGCCGGACTGCATCGACATACAGAAACACGTTCCTCCCGCCTGGCCGCAATTAACGGCAACGATGAAGGTCCTCTCGCGCCTCGATCGATACGACGGGTCGGCATAGCTCCCATTTACAAAAACCTTGTCCTGGATGGCAATAGCATGCAGTTCGCACGAACGCACGCCGAGGAAGGCCATCTTCGGGATCTCGCCACCCTCTTCTTCTTTGATCTGGAAACTGCCACCCACGCGTTGGGTCTGCCATAAGCGCAGGGCGGGCGGGTGGAGAAACCGTTTCCAGGAGTGGGGCCCCACGACGTATCCGAAGAGTGCGAGGTCGTCGCGCCGCTCCACCCGGTAGCTTCCGCCCTCCTGCCGATCCGTCCAGCCGGCCGGCAGGTCCCGCGCTGAGGTCAATTCATCATAGACAAGGGCGCCATCGCGCAGGGTGGGCCCCAGGACCTTGTAACCTCGCCCGACGAGGGCGTCGAAGAGCGCCCGGATGTGCTGGCCCTCCAAGGTGACGTGATTGGAAGAATTGAGCGATTCCAGCATCACTTGATCTTGGGACTTGAGCGATTCATCCGCCATGGCTACCTTCGTTCGCTGCCGCACGCTGTAGTGCCGCCCTTTAGGGCGGCATTCTCGCTATTCATCCGCCAGGGCTACGGCCGTTCACTGCCGCAGGCTCTGCATCCAAAATGCAAAATCTCAGATAGCTGAGATCCAAGATTCCCATCCGGCAGGATCGCCAGCTAACTAAACATGATCGCGTAGTGGAGGCGATAATTACAGTGACAGCCGTCACGCGGCAATGTGACCTCCGTAACAATTGCGCCCGGCAGGAATCCCCCAACCTGAATTCCTGATCGGACGGATATTTTCCGATGTTTTTGATTCTACAAGAGATCCCGGGTTTGTTCGTGAATCTCTCCTGCCGAACCGCTTCAACTCCCGCGAAAGCAGCCTGTTGGCGCACCAGAACCTCCGCATTCAACAGCCTTCCCTATTGCTGTACTCTTCAATTCTGTGAGAATGTGCGTGATCTGTGGTTTCCCTCTTCAAATCGCTCGCCAATCTGAATCTGTGTTGGGCGTAGGAACCTCAATGCCTTTGTTTTTCCTTAAAATCGGGCCTCCACACTATCCCAAGCCGTTGAAAAATAAGGGGATATTGGCCGTGGGTTTGGGTCGCCCTTTCTTGAGTCATCTCTCTCATAACAATAGCTTTAACCCCTTTGGGTTTGCCTTTGTCTTGTCCCATTGGCCTGCCTCCAACCGCCCGATCTTGGCCTGTTACCGCCCGCCGGCAAATCTGCGTTGGGCGTGGGCCGGCCTCCCAATCCATTTAATCGGATCTAACTTCTCGAAATTCGGGGCAATCACTCCTTCCCGATGGGCGAGTTTCGGGTTTCCAATTTCCAGTTTCGACTTTCTAGCTTCGAATCCGACAATTGTGCCACGCCTCTGAGCTCCGGCATCTGCCGACGCCTCTGCGCGTCAGCGTGCACACCTTCCCGAGCGGATTCCATTATTTCATGCTCTACTCAGCTTGTCAATACTTTTATAACACTTGGGCTCTAGCCCAGCCAAGCGGGAGCTGACCTCGGTCCGTGACGTCCCGCGCAGCCTCCATCGCCAGCCTGGGTCTTCGTGCGGAATTTTTCCCCGCCGTTATGACCTCTGGCGGAGCCGGTTGTCGCTATACTAAGTGGGGGCTCTTCGCCACCCTTAAGGGGGACAATTCTGACAGGAGGACTTCCAATGAAAAAGATGTTGTTGTTGGTAGCGCTGGTCGTCGCGCTGGTTCCGCTCGTGGCCGTGTCGGCTGCGGCACAGGGTCAGGCGAAGCCGGCGCTCAGTGATGCTATTCTGGTACCGGGTTCATCGCCCATTATGGCAGAACCCTTCAAGCCCAACGCCAGCAAGCCGCCCAAGTATTGTAGCCCGTGCTTGTTCTACACGGGCGACTTTAATCCCAGCGGCTCGGGTGCAGATGGCGTGGACAACGAGCTGGGCGGCTCGCTCGGCAGCGGTGAATACGCCGAAGTCTACGACGGAATGACAGTTCCGAAGGGGAAGATATGGACCATCACGAAGCTGTTCATCAACACCCTTGCCACCGGCAGCAGCTCAATTGACCCCACCGAACCGTGGGACATCCGCCAAGGCGTGACCTCGGGCAGCGGCGGAACCGACGTCGCTAGCGGCACCGGCAGGGACGCCTTCAAGGGCATCGGCCCCCCTCCCGGCTTTGGTTACGAAGAGTACACAAACATCGTGACGCTACAGAAAAAGGCCGTGCTGAAGGCCGGCACGTACTTCGTGGATGTGCTGACGTCGTGCCAGACATCCAGTTGCGGCGGAGGAGAGTTCTTTGAGAGCGACCAGGAAAGTCTACCCAAAAACGGTAAGTGTACCGGTACGGATTGTTTCGGACCCCCGCAGCCCTGGGACGACTCGTACTTCAACTCCAACTACTTCGGCATCGCTTGGGAGCTGACTACCGAACTCTGCGGCACCGGCTATTGCGACCAGTTCTCGTTTGGGGCGATGGGAACCTCTGAAATAAGCCGGACGGTTGAGAAGGTCAACGGCAACCATTAACGAACTGAGGTGAGGAACATTCACTGAAAGACAGCGGCGTGGCGAGCCCGATTCCAACGGCCTCGACTGTCGAGATCGGGCTCGCCAGGCCTGACCGCCGTTAATTGACGATTGCCGATTGTCGATTGACGATTGGAAGAGCCTGTCCGTGGTCCGTCGTCCGTGGCTGCAACTGACAACGGACCACGGACAACGGACAGGCGCCTCAATCGTCAATCAGCAATCCTCATGGGTTGCCGCATTTGGAGCTGAAAGGGGCGCCTTACAGCCATCCGTCAGATCGTACATAGCACCCTTTGTAACGCGAGGCCCAGGAAAAATTCTTGACACGCTTCCAAGCGTCGTGATAAAAGTGCGCGTATTAATTACAGGGAATTGGTTTTGTTCTTCGGCGCGAAACGCGGACACTGGTTTTTTGGGAAAAAGGGGTTTCGCGGCTTCGATGCCACCGACGGGCTGGTTGCCCGTTCGGAATGTTCAACGGCACCATGACACCACCCTCTAGAGGGGAACAAAAATCTGACAGGAGGATTTCGAATGAAAAAGATGTTGTTGTTGGTAGCACTGCTCGTGGCCGTGTCGGCTGCGGCACAGGGACCGATCTTGCATCTCGGTCAAACTGTGCTGGTGCCAGGTACACCGGCCATTATGTCAGTACCGTTCACCGCCAGCCCCGCGAAGACGCCTTCGTATTGCAAGCCCTGCTTGTTCTACACGGGCGACTTTAATTACAGCGGCTCGACCCCAAACGGACTGGACAACGAAATGGGCGGCTCGCTCGGCAGCGGTGAATACGCCGAGGTCTATGATGCGATGACAGTCCCGAAGGGCTATACATGGACCATCACGGGGATGTTCGTCAACACCCTTGCGACCGGATCCAGCTCTGATGACCCCACCGACCCGTGGGACATCCGCAAAGGCGTGACGAGTGGCAGCGGCGGAACCGACGTCAAGTCCGGCACCGACAAAGACACCTTCAAGGCCACGGGCCGCACCGGCTTTGGTTACAACGAGTACACAGACTTGGTTAAGCTAAAGAAGGCGGTTGTGCTGAAGGCCGGCACGTACTACGTGGATGTGCTGACGTCATGCACGACCTCCAGTTGCTCCGGAGGAGAGTTCTTTGAGACCGACCAGGAAATCAAACCCAGCAGTAAAAAGTGCATGGGCGCGAATTGTTTCGGACCCCCGCAGCCCTGGGACGGCTCCTACGACAACTCCAACTACTTCGGCATCACTTATCAGCCGGCTACCACAGAATGCGGCGGCGACGGCTGCGACCAATTCTCGTTTGGCGCGTTGGGAACCGCCAAGAAAGACTAAGTCAACGACAACCACTAACGAACTCAGGTGAGGAACACTCACTGAAACACAGCGTCGTGGCGAGCCCGATTCCGACGGCCTCGACTGTTGAGATCGGGCTCGCCAAGCCTCACCGCTTGCATGCGCGGTTGGTGGCGGGTGGGGGCGGAAAAACTGTCCGAGCGGGTGTCTTGAGCATCGGAGAAGCTCGCGGGGTTCAATCCTCGGGTTTCTCCCATTTTTCTTGTGCGGCTCGTTCTCGGGTGAGAAGCCGGCTGTGTCCCGGCCCCCCTGCCTCAACCGAAAGTAAGGTGTCCCGCCGCGAAGTATGTTTTTTCCTCCTGCCACCACGTAATCCGCATGGCCATGGCCCGTAAAATTACATCCTGTACTTACACCGTCTGCTCCCAGGCGGCTTCCGAATATCTGTGCATTCTGCCTCCCACCAGCAGAATGCCCGATCTCGTCACCACCTTCAGCGGACAGATCACGTGCTAATTGAACCGGACATTTCATATGCTAATCTGCTGTGGCACTTGAGATTTGATAATCGCCAGCGGCTCTGCCGCCTTGCTGTGCGGCGGAGCCGCTGGCCCTCGCAAATAATTAAGTGTTACACGACGCTAACGACAACCCCGCGAATGATGGTTGACCTCTGCCTCGCAATCCCTTATCGTGTCGCGGACACTTGGGCGGGGCCGCGCGGCCTATGGCCGATTGCATCCAGGGTCGGGCCGGCCTCCTCTTTGCGAACCCGAATCCCGAGTCTCGGGCCTATGGCTGACTCCGAGCACACGGCGAGCGAATCCTCCCTGCGTCTGGCGGGCACGGCGACGGTCGAGCTGAAGCTGCTCCGGGCGCTGGGACCCTGGGGAGCCACGGCGATCGTGATGGGCATCATGATCGGCTCCGCCATCTTCATTGTGCCGGCGGAGATCACGCGCGAAGTCGGAAGCCCGCGCGCCGGCCTGGCTGTCTGGCTGGTGTCGGGGCTGCTGAGCCTCTTTGGCGCGCTCTCCTTTGCCGAGTTGGCTGCCATGATGCCACAAGCGGGCGGGCAGTACGTCTACCTGCGCGAGGCTTACGGGTCGCTGGTCAGTTTCCTCTGTGGCTGGATGTTCTTTCTGGTCCAGCAATCGGGGGGGATCGCCACTCTGGCCGTGGGCCTGACGCGGTATCTCGGGAATTTCTTTCCCTTTTCCGCCTGGCAGCAGCGAGTGGCGGCCGCCGTCGTGATCATCGTCTTGACGGCCATCAACTATCGCGGCGTGCGCGAGGGTGGCTGGCTGCAGTCGTTCCTGACGGGTTTGAACGTGGGGATTGTGGTGGCGCTGATCGCGCTCGGCTACGCCCTGGTTCATGGATCGGCCGGAGGAAGGGCCTCCATCCCGGCGCCAACCGGCATTCGCTTCTGGGGATCTTTCGGAGTGGCGATGGTAGCGGCGCTCTGGGCCTACGAAGGGTGGAACAACGTAACCTTCGCGGCCGGAGAGGTGAAGCGGCCGGAGCGCAACCTGCCCCTGGCGCTGACGGTTGGGACGGCCGCCGTGATCGCCATCTACGTGGGACTGAACATGGTCTATTACCGCGTGTTGACGCTGCCCGAGATCGCCCAATCACCGCGCGTGGCGGCCGACGCTGCCGCTCGCATCCTGGGTCCCAAGGGCTCGCAGCTTGTGGCGCTGGCCATCATTATTGCCGTCTTCGGCAGCATCAACGGCTCCATCCTGGCGGGCGCGCGCGTCTATTACGCCATGGCCAAGGACGGGCTCTTTTTCCGCTGGTGCGCCGCGGTCCATCCCCGCTTTCGCACGCCGCATCTCGCGCTGGTGGTGCAGGCCGTGTGGTCAGTATTGCTGGTTTCTTTAGCCGGATACGAGGAGCTGTTCACCTATACCGTATTTGCGGCCTGGATCTTTTACGCGCTCACCGCCGGCGGAGTGATCGTCCTGCGCCGAAAACTCCCGGACTTGCCGCGACCCTACAGGGTTCCCGCTTATCCCTGGGTGCCGATTCTCTTCGTCGTCGCGGCCGCCGCGTTTGTGGGCAACACGCTGGTGGAGAAACCGGTCGAGGCAGGATGGGGATGCGTCCTGGTAGCGCTGGGCGTGCCGGTTTACTTCATCTGGAGGAGAAGCGTGAACGCAAAGGAGTCAGAAGTCAGGAGTCAGGAGTCAGAATGAAGACGGAGACGAGCCCGAACTTCGCAATTGCGATCCAAAACGCAAGAAGTTAAGTTGCTGAAGTCTCCTACTGGATGCATTGCGCCCCGACGAGGTCTTCTTCTTAATTCTGACTTCTGACTTCTGACTCCTGTCTTCCTATTTCGCCTTCTTCACTTTGGCCAGCAGGTCTTCGGCCTGCGCCTGCCACGGACTCTGGATCGCCACCGCTTTGCTTAATGCGTCGAGGGCCTCGTGATGGTTGGGTGGGGACAGCACTTCGTAAGCGTACCCCAGGTAGAACAGCGCTTGGGCTTTCAGGGTGGGGTTGGCGTCGAGCAGGTCCACCGCAGTCTTCAACTCCTGGATGGCCGGCGCCACTTTGTGAGTCTTGGCCCCCTTCTGGAAGGCGATGTATCCCAGCGTGAGGTGGGCCATGCCGAACTGGTTGCTCTGCTGCGCCTTGAATTGATCGTCCGTCTGCCCTTCCGGCTTCTTTATCGTGGGGAGCAGCGTCAGGACTTTCGTCGCATAGTCGCTGGCCTTGTCCAGCTCCGTCTGGCGGCTGGCATAGTCATAAGCAAAGAGGTTCAACACCTGGATATTATTGGCGTCGGCGGCGAGGCACTTCTCTCCGTAAGGTTCGGCTTTTTGGCCTTGCCCAGCCATCTCGTAGGCCATGAAGTACTGGAAGTTGATCTGGGCGGCGTCCTGGGTGCCCGCGTCGGGATAAGCCTTCTCGAGTTGCCCGAGGAGGGTCAAGCGCTTGGCCGAATCAGTCACGCCGGCCAGGAGCTGGAAGAAGGCGTAGGTGACGTAGGCGGTCACATCCTTCGCCATTTCGGCGGCGTCCTGCTTCATCTTCTGCCAGTCCGGTTCGCTGGCGGTGTTGGGGCGCGCGGGGGTTGTCTCCTTCTTGATCAGTTCCGGAGCCTTCATAATCATGTCGAAGGCGCTATCGGGCGCCTTGCCGGCGCCGACGTAAGCTTTCAGCAGATTCACAGACAAGCTCAGGTCCTGGTAGCCGGCCGCCAGATCCTTTTCGCCGTATTCGATCGCCTTGTCGAAATTGCCGGTCTTGACGTAGGCCATCGTGTAGTACTCGTTGACGCAGGGGATGAATTTCGAGTCAGGGTTCTCCTTCACGAACTTATCGAGCGCCGTGATCTGATCTTCCGGTTTGTCTGCCCCGTTGATCGCCAGCGTTAACTGGTCTTCCGGGGTGTTCACGACCACCGCGAAACCAGGGCAGGGAGTCTGCGCCAGAAGCGGCACAGCGGTGAGGAGAAAAGTTGCCGTCAGTACGGCGAGAAAGGGCTTGCGCATGGTGAGCCTCCAACTTCAGGTGTCGGGTTGTCGGCGTTGGACCGAACCCTACGCCGGATGCCTCGTACCCGACCTCCTACTGGTCGAGCGGATCGACCATTGAATATATCAGGACAGAGAGAATTGCCGGCGGAAAAAAAAGCTGTGGCCAGTGGCTAGTGGCTAGTGGTCAGCAGGCGGGTCGGCGAGCGATTTTGTGCCGGGTTCGCGCCCGAGCATGTAGAATTGGCCTTAGTCCTTAGTCCTTTGTCCTTAGTCCTTGGTCCTTCGTCCTTTGCTCTTTGCAGACGATCTTGTGGCCCGCGCCTTTGCAATGGACCAAAACCGCAGGGCTAGGAACCAAGGACAAATGACAAGGGACTAAGGACAAGGGACAAAGGACGACGAAGGACAAATCCTTGGAGGGATGCCATGTCGCAATCAGTCGGTTTCATCGGCCTCGGATTGATGGGCCAGCCGATGGCCCTGAATCTGGTGAAGGCAGGCTTCAAAGTGACGGTGTTCAATCGCACGGCGAGCAAGGCTGAGCCACTGGCGCAGGCGGGCGCCGCCGTTGCCGCCTCGCCGGCAGAGGCGGCGCGCGATGCCGACGTGGTGATGATCATCGTCACCGACTCGGCCGCGGTCGAGGAGGTGGTGACCGGCAAGGGCGGCATCCTGGAAACGATTCCGCCTGGCGCCGTCGTGGTGGATTCGTCCACTATCAGCCCGACGGTGAGCCGACGCCTGGCCTGCCAAACCGCGGGCAAACAGGCGAGTTGGCTCGACGCGCCCGTGACCGGAAGCAAGCACGGCGCCGCGAAGGGCGAGCTTACCTTCATGATCGGCGGCGATCGCGAGGCCCTCGATCGCGTGATGCCCGTGCTGCAGGTGCTCGGGAAGAAACACATCTACTGCGGCCAACATGGTTCCGGCCTCGGAGCCAAGCTGGCCCAGAACGTCATCCAGGCCACCATGGTGGAGATTTTCTCCGAGGGATTCGTGATGGCCGCCAAGGGGGGCGTCCGGCCCGAAGCCTTGTTTGAAGTCATCCAGTCGAGCTTTGCGCGCTCCGTGCTGATGGATTTCAAGGCGCCGTTCATCTTCAAAGGCGACTTCACTCCTTACTTCGCCCTCAAGCTCATGCACAAGGACCTGGAGTTGGCCATGGAGAACGCTTACGCGCAGAGCGTCCCCATGCCTGCGGCCGCCGTGGTGAAGGAAGTCTATGGCGCCGCGAAAGCCCGAGGCGCCGGTGAGCTTGATTATGCAGCAGTCATCACATTCCTGGAGGAGGTGGCGGGCGTCAAGGTTCGGACCGAAAAGTAGAAGTCAGAAGCCAGAAGCCAGAAGCCAGGAGTCAGGAGTCAGAATTAAAAAAGGCCT
>Ga0326728_10004275_pt1 | contig 42572 bp, 30 predicted proteins | sample MB3enrmetagenome_FD_207602 | JGI IMG/M metagenome (GOLD analysis project Ga0326728, IMG submission 207602) | Lab enriched peat soil microbial communities from McLean, Ithaca, NY, United States - MB31MN | ecosystem: Environmental > Terrestrial > Soil > Wetlands > Peat | place: USA: New York... | reverse complement strand
CTGTGGCAATGACAGGTTCCCTTTCAGTCAGAGGAGATGTCCTGCCTGTAGGTGGAGTGACCTATAAGATCGAAGCTGCAGCCCAAGCAGGTATGAAGAAAGTTATTATCCCAAAGGCAAATGAAGCGGATGTTCTTATCGAAAGGGCATACAGAGACAAAATTCAGATCATTCCGGTGTCTTCCATTGCGGAAGTAATGGAACACAGCCTAGTGGGCCCGAGAAAGAATACAATTATAGAAAAACTCAAAAATATTACAAAGCTCAGTTTCGACATTCCGGAAGTCTCACCCGCTTCCGTTCAGGCTAAGAGTCTATTTGGGTGCAGGAACTGATCATGACAAGCATTATGCAGGACATTAAATTTTATGACTGCAGGATAGTAGGAGGTAGTTTCATCTCTATTATCCTGGATAATGGAAGGATAGAGGAAATTTCCACAAACTTCACACGAGGAGCAGGTATAAGGGCTCTATGTGGGGGTTCATGGGGTTATACAGCTGTTGAAGGGGAAATTGACCTCAAGCATGGAATCGAAGCTGCCTCAAAACTTGCTTTTTCTATGAACGCAAACACTCCCCAAGAAAGCGTTGAACTTGTATCTGTAAATCCTCCAGAGATAAAAAATCTTCCTGAAATAAGGGTCGATCCAAGGGATGTTACCATCGAGGAGAAAGTCGACCTTTTAATGAGCATTGAGGCCAATGCAAAGGTCAAAGGAGTTCACAGCACAAAAGTAACATATATGGAAGCCGAATTCAAAATCGAATACCAAAGTTCCGACGGGCTGGAATGCGAATACGAACTTCTGAACGTCGGCTTTGCCGTTTCTGCGGTGGCCTCAGAGAATGGTGAATATCAAGTAGGCAGAGAAAGCCGCTTTGGTTACGGCTATGAGCTTTTTGAAAAAGAAAACGTTATGAAACTTGCAAACATAGCAGGAAATACTGCAGTCGAACTTCTTAAAGCCAAAACCCCTAAAGGTGGAGAAATGCCTGTACTGCTTGATCAGGAACTTGCCGGAGTCTTTGTACATGAAGCTGTAGGACACGCATCAGAAGCCGATCTTGTCCTTGAAGGGGATTCCATACTTGGAAACAGAATAGGAGAACAGATCGCAGCTCCTCTTATTACTATCATCGACGACCCCACTCTGCACGAGTTTGGATATTACCCTTTTGATGCAGAAGGGGTACAATCAAAAAAAACAGAAATAATTAGGGAGGGAGTGTTAAATTCCTATCTGCATTCCCGGGAAACAGCTGCCAAACTTGGAGGAACTCCAGGGAACTGCAGAGCTCAGGGATATTCCATGCCAATTGTCAGGATGAGTAATACATTCATAGATAACGGGGATGCCAGGTTTGAAGAGATGCTTGAAGAGCTTCGAGATGGTATATATCTTATCGGTTCCAGAGGTGGGCAGGTGAATACCGGAGAAGGAATTTTCCAGTTCAATGCCGAAAAAGGATATCTGATAAGGAACGGGGAACTTACGAAACTTGTACGTGATGTTTCCCTCTCTGGCAAGATCCTTGAGATTCTTAACCATGTAACCCTTGTTGGCAATGACATGAAAATAACTGCAGGTAGATGCGGAAAAGCAGGACAGATTATTCCAGTATCAGACGGTTCCCCCCATCTTGCCATCTCAAAAGCCCTTGTAGGAGGTTCATGAAAATGTATGAACTTGCAAGAAAAGCCCTCCAGTTGGCAGAGAAAATAGGGGCAGAAGAAGCTGAAATTTATTATGCTTCTAATCACTCAACAAGTGTGAATTTCCGGAAGGATTCCCTTGAAAATGCCAAAGATCGTTTCTCAGAAGGTATTGGAATCCGAGCCATAGTAAATGGAGCAGTGGGTTTTGCCAGTACGAATTCTGCACGAGAACTCGAGAATGCTATAGAAGTTGCAGTCGCAGAAGCCAGAGTTGGGAGACAGGATCCTGATTTGATGGGACTTCCATCTGATGGGAAATACCAAAAGGTTTCAGGGATCTTCGATAAAAGAGTCGAGACTCTTGAGCTCGAAGAGTGTATCGACTATGCGATGGCTCTTGTTGAAGGCACAAAAGAGCACCCAGGCACGCTTCCAACCTCCGGAGGTTTTACCCGAGCAAAAGGCAGACAGCTTATTCTGAACACAAACGGGATTGATATTGAAGAAGAATCCACTGTTGTTTCCGGTTTTGTGGATGTTATTACGGTAAACGGGCAGACTTCAACAGCCTACGATTTTGCTATTTCACGTTCTCTAGACATTGATTTTTTTGCTCTCGGGGAAAATGCCTCCGATCTTGCTCTTAAGTCCAATGGAGGAATTAAAATCGAACCGCAAAAAATCGATGTGATCTTCCATCCCTTTGCTTTTTCAGATATCATTGAAGATGTCCTTGCCCCTTCTCTTGACGCAGACAATGTCCAGAAGGGGAGGTCAGGCCTTATAGATAAGCTTGGGAAAGAATTAACGGTTCCCGAACTCTGTATCTATGATGATGGGCTGATAGAGTCAGGAATCGAGACTTCAGCTTCAGATGATGAAGGAATTCCTTCACAGCGTACGACTGTGATTGAGAAAGGAGTGCTTATGACTTATCTTCATGATAATCATACCGCAGGGAAAGCAGGCATAAAAAGCACAGGAAATGGTTTGAGGGCTTCTTATTCAAGTCCTCCTTCAGTGGGGCTCAGAAATTTCATAATCGATTACCCTCAAAAGGATATTATCGCTGATACTGAGTATGGAGTTTTCGTGAATACGGTTATCGGTTCTCACACTGCAAATTCAATTTCCGGGGACTTTTCGGTGGAAGCAAGAAATGCTTTCATAATTAGAGACGGAGCTCTTGATGAACCTATAAAGTCGCTTATGATTTCTGGCAATGCTTTCGAGCTCTTAAAACAGATTAATGGTGCGGGTTTTGATGTAAGAAGAGTCGCAGGCATTATTTTACCTTCAGTCCGTGTTTCAGATTTAAGTGTAATAGGTTAAGGAAGCTTCAATATCATTTTTCCAACATTTCTAAAAACTTATAGAATATCTTCTGGGATCGCAAAAACTCCTCAATATTTTCCATACCTTGCGACTGCAATAAATCAAAATCACTTTCTGTAGATGTACACAAGAACGGTATCAATTTTCTCAATATGACAGTACCTTAAATATTTATCCAACCTTCAATAAATAATAGTGGACAAGAAACCAAACAAATTTATCAAAAGATAGTGATTATAACAAAAAAACTGCACACAACAACTTCAGATTCACTCTTTGAATAGTAATGAAAAGTACTTTTTCTGCTTTGAATATCTCTTTAGTTACTGCATAAACTCATTTATTTGGAGCTCTTTTTGATATGAGCCTCTTGTTTCTTCATACATCACTTATTCCCAGATGATATTCTTTTAATGCTTTTTTCATTGTTGCATCATAACCTTTTGATTTTGCTCCAAAGTATTATCTGTCTCTATGAACCACCTCATTTTTTTCTGATGAATCTCATACGAATCATGAAGTTATAAGTTGTTGTTTTGAATCTTCTGATTAGCTCATATCCCTGTTTGTTATGCCATGAAGTTTATATTATATCAAAAGTATGACTTACTACCCTTTTTTTGTCCATGTTATGCTTCTGATTCTCCTTTTTTTGCTATACTTTCTCGATTTTTATTCATATTTGCGTGTCCACAATCTGAATGGACAAAAGTAGCTCCTAAACCATTCCATTTGTTTTGTTTTCAAATCAAGGCAATTAAGCTCTCTTTGCAACTGTTCCTATATTTTTTCTTCTTTGCTATTATCAATATTTTTTTTCCAGAATGACTAGCCTGTGGTACTTTCTGGTATATAATCAAGAAAACCAAGAAATTTCCTGAAAGAAATTCGATCAATAGATTGTTTCTCAAGTTCAAAGTCTGAAAGACCATGCAATTTCTGTAAAACAACATTTATTAGCATAACGATTACTTTAGCTTCAGATCTCCCTCATGGAACTGTTTTGTTAAAATATATGAACTCAAAAATGATACGAACAGATTTCCAATCAATTAAAGAATCAATTTCATCAAGTTTATCTCTAACTAACTGAAGACTGTTGTATCTTCGTTAAGAGCAAAATTTGTAAAAGTTTTCATGAGTAAAAATTATTGTTAAGAGATTTAAACTCTCAATACTCAAATGTATAGCAGTTTATCTAAATTCTCTACAATCTCAATAACTAGCCTTAAAAGAAAATTAAGGAATATAGAATTTTACAGAAATTATTCACGCTTCCTACATGACAAATTGTATTAAAAAATAGCATTCTTACAATGTATGATTTGGAACATGTAAGTATTTTGAAATCGTTTTTACTCAGTAACCAGGTTCTACCTTCCATCTTTTTCTCCATTCAGGAGGTATTTGCTTGCCAAATTTGCTTATTAGATCCATTTTCTTATTTGTTCAAATGAGATCTATTCTTAGCCCTGATAAAAAATTGTAACAATATTGAAAAACTGTCCTCAGTCCTTAACGTATGTTCAAGAGGATTTTGATTAACCCTAAATTTCATGTATGCGTATTAATTGAATACAAATGACTCTTGAAAATCAAATATTTATTTAAATCCTTAATTATTTTTATGCCAATATTTGAATACTATCTCGGAAACTCGCTATACATGAGATTCAAAACTGTGCATAATAATCATTGAACGATGGAGAATGATTTATCATACAAATTATTTTGGATCTATCCCCGATCTTTATCAATGAAGAAAAGAAAAAAGAAACTAAGTTACTGAGGGTATTACCTATATTTTAGAAAATTACTTCCCGAGATGTCTGGCCATATAAAGTAACTTTGGAGTATTTCTATGAGACCCTATAGGCATAATATGAATTCCTCGCGAAAGTTTTATGAGTTCGGATATAGTTTCTGATGCTATAGAAAGACCTTCCTCCACCGGATTAGATGCCTTTTTCATGCGGAATATTATTTCCTCAGGTACCCTGATTCCAGATATGTTTCTGTTCATGAATTCAGCCATTCCAAAGGACTTGAGAGGGACCAAGCCTGCAATTACGGGTATATTGAGGTGTTTTATGGCTTCCATAAATTCCTCAAACATACCCAAATCAAAGACAGCCTGGGTCTGGATAAAATAAGCTCCACACTTAATTTTTTTTTCAAGTTTTATGAGCTGCAGGGGATTGCTAGGATTTATTCCGGAGACAGCACCAGTACAGAAAGAAGTTCCTCCGTTTAGTTTATTTCCTGCAAAATCAACGCCAGAATCAAGTTTCCGGACAAGTTGAAGAAGTTGTACGGAATCGAGATCATATACAGGCTTTGAGCCAGGATGGTCTCCACACGAAGGAAAATCCCCGGTCATTAAGCAAATATTCCGAATACCCAAAGCATAAGCTCCCAACAGATCTGACTGAAGTCCGAGCCTATTCCTGTCACGGCAAGTTAACTGCATAATGGGCTCGTGTCCATCATCGAGTAGAAGCTTACTAAAAGCTAGAGAACTCATATGCATTATCGAGCATTGATTGTCAGTGACGTTTAGAGCATCTACAACGCCTTTGAGCTGCCTAGCATCTTCCAAGGAAACTGAAAAGTTAGTTCCCTTTGGAGGAGAGATTTCAGCAGTAACCAGAAATTTGCTGGAATTCAGTTTATCACGAAAATTAAGATGCATCAAATAAGAATACTATAAATGAAATTATTTAAAACCATGCTCCTGAGGGGTATGTATAATGTAAAGAAGATCAAGCCTCTCGATTTTTTTCAAACGCTCATAAATAAGAGTCCAGACACAATCTTTCAACCTATCAATTTCACACATACCATCAACGTTACCTCCACAGGGTCCGTTTAGAAGTCCTTTTGAGCATTGGGCTTTAGGACAGATCCCACCGAATTCACCTATGATACAGTCCCCACACATTACACACTGATTGGAAATAAGTTTACCCCCGCTCGAACCTCCCACGGAAATAGTATCGGTTGAGCAGTACACAGGGACATCCACTACATTAGCTACTGAGGAAACGCCACTGCCGCAGGCCATTACAAGGATACAGCATGCATCAGTTATTTTCTCATTTTTCTCAACCAGTGACTCAAAAGACCGTATGCTGCAGGCTGCAGTAGGAAGAGCCCAGCCTACTACATGCTTCCCACTCTCCTCAAGTTTTCTGCACATTTCAAGAACTTCGGGTTCTCCGCCTATTCGTAGTTTTGCAGCGCAGACATTGCATCCGATAACGAACATGTTGTCTTCATTTTTTAAGAGGGCAAGAATTACCTCAAAGGATTTTGCTGAAGTTATAATCATAATTACCTCAAATATCGATATTCCAGGTCGTTTCGGTTTGCAATACATTCGTAGATCATTTCGCTGATAAGTGGAAGGGGATGAACCTGCCTCTTAAGTTTTTTGGCAACGCGCCCGAGTTGCAGCATAGTGCCCATTATAAGCACATCGGTCATTTCCGTTTCATGAGAAACTGCATTCCTTTTCAAGGCTGCATCCCCCCCCAGAGCTAGTATTTCTTGTTTTATTATGAGACCCTCTGTCGTTGTAAGGTTACGAATTTTCAACATTAAGTGAATACTTTTGTACTGCATTACCTGTGAACCTATCCTTGTTACCCCAATTTTCCGCATTGCTACTGCTGCATCCTGAGGAGTCTTTAACTCAAAGGCAGAAACCTCATATGTGCCCTCTTTTACTACACTTGCCCTACTTCTGAGAGCTTCTCCAAGCCTTACAACGTCAAAGGTCTCAGGTACATCATGCGTGCGAATAATATGAGCACCCTTGTAGACTGCAATAGCTGCTGCAGCCAGGCTGCCATAGAGTCTCTCAGTTGCAGTTTTTCCAAGTACCTCTCCTATGAAGGATTTTCTTGAAAGAGCCGCTAGTAAAGGCTTTTCAAAAACATTAAGGCGTTCAAAATTATCAAGGATTTCAAAATCATGGATAGGAAGCTTAAATTCTGTCCAGCTACCTATTGCAGGGTCAAGTATCAGATTTTTCTGGTTGATACCTCCAGCTTCAGCAGTACATATGATAGAATCAAGTGCTTCAATAATAGAGTTCATTCCCAATGCGTCTCCGGGAACTTTTATAGAGGCCATGACAACTGCAGGACACCCATATTCTGCGACTACTTCGATCATTCGAGGGTCTGTGGTGAAACCGGAAACATCGTTTATAATCTCAGCTCCTCTTTTGAGAGCTTCTTCTGCGATTTCGGGAAACATTGTATCCACGGAAATCACGGCATCCACATTGCCTTCAAGAACCTCAAGAGCTGGCAAAATGCGTTTTAATTCTTCTTTCTTGCTTATCTGTTCGGAAAAACGCCAAGTTGAACGGGCTCCAAGATCCAAGAAAGTTGCTCCATCTTCCACCATCTTTAGGGCAATATCAAGTACTGAATCCTGGCTCACAACAGAGCTTTCGTAAAAGGATTCAGGGCTCAGGTTAATTACACCCATTATATGCGAAGAGTATCTATCTCCCAACTTTATACCGCAGATATCAGCATCAACGACCATTTTTGACAACCAGATTATATAGATTTATGAATCGACTAACGCCAACAAGCACATAATAAACATTAGCAAGAAAATAATTATGCTAACCTAATTCACATATCTTTTCAGTCATTAGATCTTTTCAGCGCCAGGCCTTTGAACTATAGATTAGATCCATAAAAAATTTTATTATTTTTTGGGTTCATGATTTATTGAAGTCGCAGAATGTGGGAGATAATAATGAATTTTTGCAATACCAGAAGATATTCAAAAGTTTCCATTCATTGCATTCCGCCTATTGAGAATATATTGTGATATTCCTGAAAAAACCTTTTTATTTGGTCACCAAATATTTCCGGATAGAAACCGCGAGTTATCAAGTAGATTTGCTTACAGACTTATAATAAAGAGGATTTCAATAAATCTTTGATTTCCACGAGTCAATTATATACAATTTATAATCATATGACGAAATGAGGGGTTTATCGGAATCCTCTACAAATAATAAACCCGAATTGTTATAAAATACGCTTCAATGATACATAAAAATATTGATGTGTGAAATTGACTTTAATAGTAAGAAGCAATATTGCGTGTTGATTGAAAAATTGGGTCTAAAAAATAATTTTTACTACTGTAAACTTGTTAGATCGAAAAAAGATGTCAAACTTTTTTAATCTGCCATAATTAGGAAATGAATTATTTTTGTTTTAGTATGAAAATATGGGAGTAAGAATATCATATCCTACCATGATTATCTAATTTCTAACTAATCCGTATTTGCCTGTACTTTCAAATGATTATTCTGATTATTTCACAATTCTTCCGATCTGGTTCACAAGAAAAAAGATTTACCCATACATATTAAGAAAATAAGAGAACTACTATTTAATTCTAATTTTTTTCTTATTGGCAAGCCTATAGATATATTTCTCACTAATTTCTATTTTGATTCGATTTTTTTGAGATTCTTCTTTTCCTTCTCTACTAATTTTCAATTAGTTTAAAAACAATAACCATTCAAAGATTTAAGTTCTTGAAGTACAAAATTAAGCGCAATATACTTTTTGATTGAATTCACATTTTAGATAGTTAATGGTTTAATGTGTATTGATTTCCTAGTTCAACTGCATAAGTCTTAAATATTACCAAATCTCTAACCAAGATATAAATTTCATTTGCTGTGGTTAGTTTTTACAATACTCTGGTTTGTTTCTAAGAAAGCCGAGATATTTTCCCAAAAATTTCAAAACCTAGAAGCTTTATGAGGAATTAAAATGGAACTCGACGAAGTCATAATCACACGAGCAATTTTTGATGAGTATTCTAAAACCTTCCTTGACTACACAGATATCGATGTGGCACTTGTAGGAGGCGGGCCTGCAAATCTGGTGGCTGCAAAGTATCTGGCAGAGGAGGGGGTAAAAGTCGCTATTTATGAAAAAAGGATATCTTTAGGGGGCGGCATGTGGGCTGGTGGTATGATGTTCCCACGCATAGTTGTGCAAGAAGAGGCTCGCTTGATCCTGGAAGACTTTGGGATTAGGCATAAGGAATACCAGCCAGGATATTATGTGGCAAATTCAATTGAATCAGTTGGGAAGCTAATCGCAGGTGCCACTTCAGCGGGGGCTGAAGTCTTTAACCTTGTGAATTTTGAAGACGTTGTGATTCGGGAAAGTGATCAGATTACTGGCATAGTGATCAATTGGGGACCCGTTGCAGAACTGCGCATGCATGTAGACCCTCTGATGATCAGCACAAAACTCGTAATAGACGGAACAGGGCACGATGCAGCAGTCTGCAACACGATTCTCCGAAAAATACCAAACGCAAAAATCGGGAAATTAGGTGTGCTTGGGGAGAAACCCATGTGGTCAGAGGTTGGAGAGCGCCTTACTGTTGATGCAACGCAGGAGATCTATCCAGGTCTGATTGTTGCGGGTATGGCTGCTAATGCAGCAACCCGCGCTCCAAGAATGGGACCTATCTTTGGGGGGATGCTCCTTTCAGGCAAAAAAGCTGCAAACATTGCTCTTGATAAGCTCAGATGTCTTTAAAAACTTTAATGTTGGTATCATATATTGTTTTAACATGATTTCGTGGGGCCCGGCATAACTTCCCATTGCTTTCGAATGAAAACCTTGCCTTTGAGCCTGTCAGTGGCTTATCCTTGGTTATATTTACGAGCGTAAGGCAAAGCACACCCATATCTGAACCAATGGCATCCTACATTATAATCGTGAAAATGAGAAAAAAATTAGTATTCAAGAACTATAAACAGAAAAGTAAGTTAGAATGGGAAAAACATTGTTAAAATTAAATAAGTATATGTTTTTCGATAGATAAATTCCAAAAATATTTTATTAAGGCAGTTCATTCGTTATTCCTTTCAGAGGATCGTAGCGCAAGTTAATATAACGGATTTCCCCCTCAACCTTGCCTTTATTTTAATCATATATCCATTTTGGTACCTTCAGGTGATAGCAAACACGTTCTAAAGCATTCAAATTTTCAACTTCATTTCTGTATTCAATAGGAATGCAGGTAACTATTGGAATATTTAACTTTCTAGATAGGCAGAAATATCATCATCAAATAAATCACCTGTCTAGAGAAAAGCTCGTTGATTAATAGCTTTGTGAACCAAATCCTGTGTTTTTTTCAGTCTAATTTCAATTTTTGATGTGTAATCTTCATCATATAATTCATTAACTAGGGTTCTTAATTTGAGTTCATATGGTTGCCTGGCTGCTCCATCAAGCATGTTACACTTGAATCTATGATATCTATATCCTTATATGGTCTAGGGGTTTCTACCGAATATACATATACCGGGCAAATTACATTTTCTGGACGATTTCGATTTACTCACCCGAATCTTTGGATTAGAGAATCAATAGGCACTGCCTCCGTGTGCAATTCATCAAAATCAATATCAAGGCTTACTTCAACTACTTGAGTTGTGACAGCAATGAACGATCCATCAGATGGTTTTTCTAGCAAGTCTTCTTTCTTGATTAGATCATTTAAGATGAACATAGAGTGAAATAGCATTATTTTTCCAATGTCTTCTAGAAACTTGGATTGAAACATTTCTTTAATGTTAGAAAACAGTTCAGCGCTTTTTTTTACAATATTGGCAATGACGAGAACCTTCTTTCCATCCTTAAAAGATGAGATTACCCCATCAATGCAGCTGTCTATTGGATCATCTTCAATGTTAACGTTAATTTTTACTCGGTTGTTGTATTCCTTGTCTTCTATGTATGAAAACTTCCGTTTTGTTTTTTCTTCGATGATCTTTCTGACTACATCATGGGGTGTTGCACTTATTATGCAAAACTTACTCCATTCATCACTCATTTTCATCGCTTCAATTATCAAGCCCAAAGTGTATGGATCGTAAGCGTGTACCATATCAAGAATAATTAAACTGCTACGGAATGCACCATTTTTGTTTCCTACTGATTAGAATGAAAAAGGCTGAACAAGAGATGGTCTACTGTTGATACAGTAGCAGGGTAAAAAAGGAACTCATTTCTTTTATCTCGTAATTAAACTGTTTGAACTCTTCAGCTTCTAGTTGTTTCGATAGGAGATAGCGGGATGTACCACAAGAGCAACATTTTCTTTATCAAAAACGCTTACTAACCTGTCTCTCATCTTGTTTGTTGTAGTCATTGTTGGGAGTAGGTAAAGAATCCGTGATTTTTTAAATTATTGTGGCTCCAGAGTGAATTTACTTCAGTTTTTCCTGATCCTGTAGGAGCTATTAGAAATGCATCTCCTCTAACATTTCCACATTCATTTTGAAAATAGTGCCATTTTATTTTTGCTCTCTCAGGTCTACCCTGCTTTTTATCTAGGGCTCTCCTCTCTCAAGCGTTGCCTGTTCCAGAGGGATTCTGATATCCTCTAAGCTGAATTTTTTGTTTAAATCCCAAATATCAGGAATTTATTGGAAAGGAAATCCTAACTTAGGATAACTAAATTGTATATAAGATACAAAAATTTGACTTAAATTTGCTGTAAATTCATGGAGCTGCCAAATTTATGAGGCTTTGTGAAGGAAAAAAAAATCTTAAAAAAGAAAGTTTTAGAAATATTTTTCTGCACACATTAACACGTGCTTCATTAGCATGGCAATTGTAATCGGGCCGACGCCCCCTGGAACCGGAGTGAGGAGAGAAGCCTTTTTGATTACGTTTTCAAAATCTACGTCTCCATATATGCCATTTTCTTCCTTGGTGATACCCACATCAAAGATAACTACCCCTTCCTTTACCATATCAGCTTTGATAAGATATTTTACTCCTGCTGCAACTACAAGGATATCGGCTCCAAGGGTATATTTTTTAAGATTATCGGTAAACACATGGCAAACTGAAACAGTTGCATTACGATTAAGAAACATTGCTGCCATGGGTTTTCCAACAACATTGCTGTGTCCGATGATAACCACATTTTTGCCCTTTACAGACACATTGTACTCCTCAAGAACTCGGATAATTCCATGGGGTGTACAGGGAACAAGACCTTCATTCCCGATCATGAGTTTTCCCATATTGTAAGGATGAAAACCATCCGCATCTTTTGTAGATGTTATCGCTTCCATTGCTTCCTGGGGAGAAAGATGCTTTGGAAGTGGAAGCTGAAGTAGGATCGCATGCACATTTATATCTCTGTTGAGAGTATCAATCAGGGAAAAAATATCCTCTTGACTGGCTTCTGCCGGAAGAAGATAATCTTCTGCTCTAATACCCACACGTTCACATGCCTTGTGCTTAAGGTGGACATACATCTTGGAAGCCGGATCATTACCAACGAGGATTGTTGCAAGCCATGGGATAACTCCACGGCTGCTTTTCAGTTCTTTGACTCCTGATCTTACTTCATCTTCGATCTGCTGGGCAAGAAATTTCCCGTCTATTATCCGTGAATAATAGCTTTCAGCTGACATTGGTAAGAACACCCTAACATTTTAGATTAGCGATAAACCGGGAACTTTGAGCAAAGTTCCCTTACATTGAGACTTGTTTCAGAAAGAATCTTCTCGTTTGCCTGATTCTTGATTGAGATTTCGATATATTCTGCAATCAATTCCATTTCCTTTTCCTTCATACCCCTTGTAGTACAGGCAGGAGTCCCGAGCCTTATCCCACTAGTGACAAACGGGCTGCGGGTTTCGAAGGGCACTGTGTTCTTGTTTGCAATAATCCCAGCTTTGCTCAGGGATATTTCCGCATCCTTGCCTGTGATATCCATATTATTCAGGTTGACAAGAATAAGATGATTATCTGTTCCGCCAGAAACGATATAAAACCCCCTCTCCTCCAGACACTTACAGAGAGTTTCTGCATTCTTTACGGTCTGAAATTGGTCCGTCTTAAATTTTTCGCCCATGGCCTCTTTGAAAGCCACTGCCTTTCCAGCTATGATATGCATGAAAGGACCACCCTGGATACCCGGGAAAACAGTCTTATTAACTCCGACTGCAAGCTCTTCTGTCCTGGAGATGATCATTCCGCCCCGTGGACCACGAAGAGTCTTGTGGGTAGTGGTAGTAACGAAATCCGCATAAGGCACAGGACTCTGGTGCACGCCTGCAACTACAAGCCCTGCAATATGTGCAATATCTGCGAGAAGATAGGCTCCAACCTCATCAGCAATTTCCCTGAACTGCTTGAAATCGATTTCACGCGAATAAGCAGACGCGCCGCAGACAATCATTTTTGGTTTACATTCCTTTGCCATTTCCAGAAGTTCTGCATAGTCAAGAATCTCAGTTTTTTTGCTAACTCCGTAGGGCACAACATTGTAAAGCTTTCCAGAAAAACTTACAGGACTGCCATGGGAAAGATGCCCTCCGTGAGAGAGGTCCATGGACATGATAGTATCTCCGGGATTTAATACCGAGAAGTAGACTGCCATGTTAGCTCCTGAACCTGAATGTGGCTGAACGTTAACGTATTTTGCCTTAAAGATTTCTTTTGCTCTGAAGATCGCAAGATCTTCAGCAATATCTACAAAGTCGCAGCCTCCATAGTATCGCTTGCCAGAATATCCTTCTGCATATTTGTTAGTCATAATCGAGCCCTGGGCTTCCATAACGGCTCTACTTGCATAATTTTCAGACGCGATCAGGTTCAATTTGTATTCCTGACGTTCGGCTTCTTTTTTGATAGCCTCGGAAAGTTTCGGATCGATTTTATCAATATAAGACATTACTGTCACCTGAGAATCTATTACATCTGTAACCTATTCTAAATCAAGAGTTTTTTGATGGATTAGATTGATTAATACTAATAAGCAGATACTTGAAAGCTTCATATTGTGGAGGTATTCGAGAATTTGAAGTTTCCAGAAAATGGAGATTTCGCAGATTGAGATCATCGAATAAATGGGAGTCATTAAACAGCATTATAACCTTTTATATGGGAGGGTCTTATACCTAACTATTAAAACTTCCAGAGAAAAATTCCTTATGTTTTTTGAAGCACAGGAGATTTTGAAATTTGGAAAATTTTTGTGTCTTAATGTTTCGTGGAAACACCCAATTTGAATTATTAATAACTACGCATGCATTAAGGAGGTATTGCTAGATAAAATCTAGTCTGGTTTGAGCATTAATTCAATCGTTTGATCAATTAAATGGATACTACCGTTCTACCCTCAATTTTAAGTTTACCCTCGACAAAGAGCCTGACAGCTTCAGGGTAAATAATATGTTCCTGTTCGAGGATTCTGGCAGTAAGAGTTTCTTCCGTATCCCCTTGGAGTACAGGCACGCAGCTCTGAAGGACTATTGGGCCGGAATCCAGTCCTTCATCTACAAAGTGTACGGTACAGCCTGCAACTTTTACCCCGTATTCGAATGCCTTCATCTGGGCATGGAGTCCTTTGAAAGATGGAAGAAGAGAGGGATGAATATTCAGGATCTTGTTCCTGTATGCCTCAATAATTTCGGGTCCTAAAAGCTGGAAATAACCTGCAAGTAGAAGAAGGTCAATCTCATACTGTTTCAAGACCTCAAGTATTTTCCGATCATATTCTGCATTGTCACACCTGCTCGGATCAAGAAAAACAGTGCTTATTCCATGATTCCTTCCTCTTTCAAGTGCATAGGCATCTCTCTTATTGGAAATAACCACACTGATTTCTGCATTCTTTACGTAGCCCTTTTCAATGCTGTTTATAATTGTCTGTAGATTCGACCCTCTTCCAGATACCAATACTGCAATCTTCACAACCATTGAAGCTTTTAAATTGGAACAATGATATATTAGAGTTTTGGAACTATGCGAAATATTTAAAATGCAAATCGAGACTTACAATATCATTAAAATAAGCAAAGATAATAAATATATTTCTAGATGAAAATATAATACTAAAATCAATTTCGAGGATTCCGATAAACCTCTAAATTTCGTCCTATACTTATAAATAATATATCATTGACTCGTGAAAACTAGAGGTTTATCGAAAGCCTCTCTAGTCTACAATCATGGTAGGCACCAAGAAACTCGTTTAAGGCTCTAGAACCAAAGAAATCACAGAAAGACTGATAAGACTGTAAATACTCTAGAAGGTTCATAGTTATCTCTGCTTTTTTCTTTGCATAAGTACTTTCTAAATATTTATCTGATATTCCGGTTTTTGTCCCGATCTCTTTTTGATTCATCATTCTTTGATTTTAAAGATAGCTTCCAAGATCCTCAATAATATCTATTTTATTTTCAATCTCCTCAACTGATACAAGTTATAACAAAAAACTACACACAAACTCTTCAGATTCACTCTTTGAACGGTAGTTACAAAAAATATTCCTGCTTAAAATATCCTTTTAGTCACGGCATAAACTCATTCTCTTGAGCTCTTTTTGAGATGACCTTTTTGAATATAATATAGCAATCATTCCATAGGATGTTCTTTTACTGCTATTTTCATTGTTGAATCATAACTTTTGATTTTGCCAAATTATCCACTGTCTCTGTAAACTACTTAATTTTTTCTGATAAATTTACGAGAATCATGAAGCAATGCAGCTGTTGTTTTGGATCTTCCGATCAACTCATAATCCCTGCTAATTATATTATAATTTTTATATTTAATGTGCGACTCAACACCCTTTTTGTTTAGGTTTTGTCTCTGATTCACCTTATTTTTGCTTCTTTTTCTCTAGGTTCACCCACTTTTGCTGCCCAGGATCTTAATAAAAGTTCTGTCTGAATTATTCCCTCTCTTATTTTCAAAACCAAGGAATCAAATTGGCTTCCCGACTGTTTCCATATTTGTTCTTCTTGCGGTTATAACAATTCTTGTTCAGAATGATTAGACTGTGGTACTACATGATGTTTACTTAGGGAAACCATGAATTCCCTGGGGAAAAAAATCAATCAATACATTGTTTTTCAAGCTCAAAGTCTAAAGACCAGGTCATTGCTGTAAAAAAAGCATTTTAAACATAATGATTACGTCAATTCCAAATATTTCTTCGGAAACTGTTTTGTTAGAATATATTAATTCAAAAATGATATGAAAAGATTTTCAATCAATAAAGAATCAATTTAAACAAGTTTGTCTCAAACTGACCAAAGACTGTTGTATTCTTCTTTAAGAGCAAAATCAGTAAGAGTTTTTATGAGTGAAAATTGTTATTAAAAGATTATACTTTCCAATACTCAAATGCATAGAAATTTATCTAAATTCTCTATATCTTTAGAAATTATGAAACAAAAAAGGGGACAAAAATATAGAAGTGTTATCATTGGTTAGCTCTTTTTTTAAATTCAGCTTGAAAAACATTAGCATATGAAATATGAATGCAGTCTTTAGGAGTTTACATTACAAACTTTTTTCCAAATCATATCGAAGTTGCAGCGAAATAAAAATAAGCAAATGACTAGGCGTCCAGAAAGAGATCCATATTCGGGTAATAGCCTAAAATAGGGAGGTACTTTCGTGATTTTCAGATTAAAGAGTTTCCTTCGAATAGAGGTGCAATGTCGTAGATTTGTTGTAAATTTAAAACCAACTTTTTGGATACTGTATCTAATTTTGTTCTTTGTATGTATGATTCCCTTCCTAATAATTTCTTGATATTTGCTATTCTACACAAAGATCGCGACACTGCAAATAAATTTTAGGGTTTTTCATGGGTATAGCAATTACTGAAAATACTGTAAATGTTGGTATGATTCAAGAGCTTTTGCTCTGATGAAGTGTTTCAGGTTGTGAATAATACTTATATATATAGTTATTGGTTATTTTTTTATATATTTTGTCTTCATAATTTGTAGACCCACCGTAAAAGCTGGAGATACGGACAAAATGCTTGATTTTGAATTTAACATTTGATGTACAGGGTTTTTGCTTATATGAACAACCGCTTCTCTGAATATCTAAAATAATTTTAATTGTACGTTTTTTTCAAATGATGCTACATTATATATATATTTACATCAAATCTATTATGTTTAAGACTTTCAAAGGTAATGTATAAATTCTAAAAAAGGTTCATTAAGTTTATGAAAGCTATCATCCTCGCGGCAGGAGAGGGACTGCGCTGCAGGCCTCTTACTCTCACGCGTTCAAAAGTAATGCTTCCTATCGCCAACAGGCCAATTTTAGAGCATGTTATTGATTCGCTTGAGAAAAATGGAATATTTGAAATTATATTGGTCGTTGGTTATGAAAAAGAACGAATAATGGACTATTTTCAAGATGGGCTAAACTTTGGAGTCAAAATAAAATATGTAGAACAGAAAGCTCAGCTTGGCACCGCACATGCAATCGAACAAGCAAAAAAATTAATCGATCCCGATGATTTAGGATTTCTCGTTCTGAATGGTGACAACCTGGTGGAACCGAAAACCATAGCTGATCTTCTTAATAATTATACGGGGGATGCAAGTCTTCTAACAGTAAGGATGGAAGATACTGCAGGTTACGGTGTGGTTTTGAAAGAAAGGGAAAAGGTTACCAAGATTCTGGAAAAAAGGCCTGGTGATATTAGTCGTATTGTAAATACTGGAATTTATATTTTCACCCCGCAAGTCTTTGAAACTATTGAAAAAACCCCTATATCGGAAAATGGAGAATATGCAATAACAGATACCATTCAGCTTATGATCAATGAGGGAAAAACAGTTACTTCCATCCCGACAGAATCTAAATGGTTGGATGCTATCCATGCATGGGATCTGTTAAAAGCAAACGCCATAGTCTTGGATCCTGCAAAGGATTTGAGAATAGAAGGAGAAATTGAAGAAGGAGCTATAATCCGGGGGAAGGTATCAATAGGGAAAAATACTAAAATTCGCTCCGGAACTTACATCGTAGGTCCTGTAGTTATAGGAGATAATTGCGATGTCGGCCCTAACGTTGTAATTCTGCCTTCCACAACAATAGGAAATAATGTCTCTATCAGGTCATTTACCGAGATCCAAAACAGCATAATAATGAACGACTGCAGGATATACTCACATGGGCAAATATCTCATTCAATAATTGGAAGTAACAACACAATTGGCTCAGGTTTGTTTGTTGAAGAAAAAGATGGACTGTTGATCATTATGAATGGAATAATTCATAGAGCCCCCAGACTTGGTACCATCTTCGGGGATGATAACCGGATAGGAAACAGTGTACTTGTAAAAGCTGGAGTAACGATAGCTGTAGACTGTTTAGTGGAATCTGGAAATACTATCTACAAAGATTTGCCTCGTCATTCAATGGTTCTTTAATTTCCAAAAAGGGGGTAAAAAAATGTGTGGAATTGTAGGATATGCAGGGAAAAATTCTGCTGCGTCTGTAATTATCGAGTGCCTCAAAAAACTAGAGTATCGAGGATATGATTCTGCTGGTATTACGATTCTGGGAAGCGAAATCAAAACTTACAAATCAGTAGGTAAAATTGTAAACCTTGAAGCTGTAATCCCTAAAGAAATAAATGGCAATATAGGAATAGGGCATACTCGATGGGCGACCCATGGACGACCGAGTACAGTAAACGCCCATCCGCATAACTCTGGGAATCCATCGAAGATCTCGGTCGTGCATAATGGGATAATCGAGAATTACATGGCATTGAAAGAGCAACTAACTGCAGAAGGATACAAATTCAAATCGGAAACAGATACTGAAGTGGTCGCACATCTACTCCACAAACATATATATGAGAATCCGGATGGAAATGAAGCAAAGTGCACACTCCTTACAGGACTTCAGGGAGCCCTGAAAGAAATTGAGGGTTCTTACGCCTTTGCAATTATCTGTGCTGACGAACCTGGAAAACTCGTTCTTGCCCGAAAAGACAGCCCTCTTGTTATAGGACTTGGAAAAGGGGAAAACTTTGCCGCATCAGATGTAACTGCTTTTCTTAATTATACAAAAGATGTTATCTTCATAAATGACTTTGAGACAGTGGTTTTGACTCCTGGCAGTGTAGAGATTTTTGACAAAGAAGGAAAAATCCGCGAAAAGAAAATAGAAACTATAGAATGGGACTTCGAAGCTGCTGAAAAAGCCGGTTACGAACATTTCATGCTTAAAGAGATCCATGAGCAGGTAAGTGCAATTCACAATACACTCGCAGGCAAGGTCTCGGAACTTGAAGGGGAAATCTATCTCGAAGAACTGAACATGACTGAGGAGGAGATAAAGAAGCTCTCAAGAATCCAGATATTAGCATGTGGGACCTCCTGGCATGCGGGGATGCTTGGAAAATACCTTTTTGAACAGTTGGCAGGAATTCACTGTGATATAGATATCTGCTCAGAATACAGGTACAGAAGCCCTGTTATGAATGATGGAACACTGGCAATAGCTATCACCCAGTCAGGGGAAACTGCAGATACCCTTGCAGCTGTGCGGGAGATAATGTCTTACAATTGCCCTACCCTTGCAATCACCAACGTTGTAGGAAGTACTATTACAAGAGAAGCAAATAGTGTGCTATATACTAGAGCAGGGCCCGAGATAGGAGTTGCTGCAACCAAGACATTCAGCACCCAAATTATCATTCTTTATTTGCTTGCCGTAAAATTTGCCCTCTCAAGAGGCAAGTTAAGTCCTGATTATGTTAAAAGATTCATTACGGCAATCAGGAAGGTTCCGGGGCAGATTCAACAAATTCTCAATCAGCAAGAATCAATGAAGGAATGTGCAGAGAACTTTGCTCATGTAAAAAGCTATTTCTTCCTTGGAAGGCACCTGAACTATCCAATTGCCCTTGAAGGAGCCCTTAAACTAAAAGAGATCTCATACGTGCATGCAGAGGGTTTTGCCGCTGGAGAGCTTAAGCATGGACCAATCGCCCTACTTGAAAAAGGAACACCTGTCGTCACAATTGCAACAAGAGGCCCTACGTACGAAAAGGTGCTGAGCAATATAAAAGAAGTAAAAGCAAGAGATGCAATAGTCATCGCAGTTGCCAATAATACGGATACTGAGATAGGAAAATATGCAGATATTGTGCTCACAGTTCCTCAGGGTGATGAATTGTTATCTCCCCTGCTGAATGTTGTGGTCCTCCAGCTGCTTGCTTACTATACAGCTCTTGCTCGAGGCTGCTCTATTGACAAACCGCGCAACCTTGCAAAAAGCGTCACTGTAGAATAATAAGAAGGATTGAATATTTCAAAATTGAAAACAAAGAAAATTCAGGGAGAATTATTTCAGGAAATTGTGGAGCGGGACATATGAAACTCTTTGGATCTTCAGGAATAAGAGGCATAGCAAACAAAGAAATCACGCCTGAACTTGCACTTAAAGTCGGGCTCGTACTGGGAAATCTGAAAAAAACTGCTGTTATCGGGAGGGATCCGAGAGTTTCGGCGCCTATGATAGAGCATGCTCTTATTGCAGGACTTACTTCAGCAGGCTGTGATGCTACAGAAATCGGCCTTGTTACCACCCCAACCCTGGCATATGCAGCAAGAGCTTACGAATGTGGTGTAATGGTTACAGCCTCACATAATCCATCTGAATATATAGGAATTAAACTTTGGAATCCTGATGGTATGGCTTTTGATTCGGCCCAGCAGGATGAGATCGAAAAAGCTATTGAAGCAGAGGGTTTTACAAGGGTTCCCTGGAACCTGATAGGCAAATTCGAAGAAGATGGGAATGCTATTCGGGCCCATATGAATAAGATCAAAAAACTCGTCGGAAGTTCTAGTTTGAAAATAGTACTGGACTGTGGGTGTGGAGCAGGAGGAACGATTAGTCCTTATCTTCTTCAGGAATTGGGTTGTGAGGTAATAACCCTTAACGCTCAGCCTGATGGGCATTTTCCTGCAAGAAACCCGGAACCAAACGATGAAAACCTTTCTCTGCTCAAAAAAACGGTTTTGGATTTCGGAGCCGATCTGGGTATAGCGCATGACGGTGATGCAGATAGAATGATGGCAGTAGATGAGAAAGGTAATTTCGTGTCAGGAGACGAGCTGCTTACTATTTTCGGGTTCTATGAATGCGGAGGTATCAAAGGGACCGTGGTTGTGCCTGTGGATACTTCCATGATGGTTGATGATTTCCTCAAGGGTTCTAAAATCGTGAGGACAAAGGTTGGAGATGTCTATGTTGCAGAAGGCATAAAACAGTTCAACGCCATCTACGGAGGCGAACCTTCAGGAAGCTGGATTTTCCCGAAAATCTCCTACTGCCCGGATGGAGTTTATGCAGCCGCAAAGATTGTCGAGATTGTGGAGGAAAAGAAACTAAGCGAACTAAGGGAAGGACTCCCTCGTTATGCCACGAAAAGAGGGACTCAGCCCTGTGAAAACGAAAAAAAGGCAGAGTTTATGGAAAGGGTAAAGGTGAAACTCGAGCCCCTGGGAGAAGTCCTTGATATAGATGGCATCCGCGTGAAGATGGAAAACGGTTGGGTGCTTGTACGTCCCTCAGGCACAGAGGCAAAAGTGAGAATTACGGCTGAAGCCAGGGAAAATGTTGATGAGATTTTTGAAATGGCTGAAAATATAGTGAAGGAGGCGCTTAAATGAAGGCAGTCGTCCTTGTGGCAGGCAAAGGCACAAGGATGGAGCCTCTAGCTTCTGAATGTCCTAAAGTAATGCTCCCAGTTGCAAATAAGCCAATTCTCGAACATATCATGAACTCAGCGGTAGAAGCAGGTATTGAAAGTTTTGTCTTCATTACAGGATATATGGAAAGGCAGATAAGGGAGTATTTCGGAGATGGAAGTAAATTTGGAGTAAGCATAGATTACGTACAGCAGAAGGAGCAGTTAGGAACTGCAAATGCAATCGGTTATGCAAAGGGATATGTTGAAGAGGCTTTTCTTGTACTTAATGGAGACATGCTAATCGGAAAGGAGGACTTAAAAACCTTGATTTCAAGGTCCGAAGAAGCTTTAATCTATGTGAAGGAGGTGGAGAACCCGTCTGATTTTGGGGTGGTTGAGATAGAAAATAATAAAGTGATCAGGATAATTGAAAAACCTGTAAATCCTCCAACTAACCTTGCAAATGCTGGAATATATCTCTTCAGAGACTCAATATTTGATTTCATTGATATAACCCATTCTTCAGTAAGAAATGAATTAGAGATTACAGATTCTATCCAGATGTTAATAGATAGTGGAGTGACTGTTGGTTACAGTCCTCTAGAGGGCAAGTGGATAGATATAGGATATCCATGGGACCTTCTGAAAGCAAATGAAAACCTCCTGAAAGATCTTAAAAGCAGCTGTAAAGGAACAGTGGAACCGAATACAACCATAAAAGGCGAAGTTGTTATCGGGAAAGGCACTCTTATAAGGAGCGGTTCATATATCGAAGGGCCTGTTGTAATAGGGGAAAACTGCGATATAGGTCCGAACTGCTTTATTCGCCCTTCCACAGCTATCGGGAAAAATGTCAGGGTTGGAAATGCAGTGGAAATAAAGAATTCGATTATTATGGAAGATACCCATGTAGGGCACCTGAGTTATGTAGGCGATAGTATAATCGGAAGGCGCTGTAATTTTGGAGCTGGCACGAAAGTTGCAAATCTCCGCCACGACGGAAAAAATATAAAAGTTAAACTTAAGGGCAAAATTCTCGACTCTGGTAGGAGAAAACTTGGTGTGATTATGGGAGATGATGTGCATACTGGTATTAATACAAGTATAAATGCCGGAGTAATAATGGAAAACTGGAGCAATACATACCCTGGTGAGATTATAAAATATTGAGTCAGCCATTAAAAATGCTTATATGTAAAAATATGGCGTTCCCCCAAAAAGAAGATTTAAGGGGAATTTAAACCTCGTAACTCTTTTATGAGTATATAAATAGCACTGCTTTGGAGCTTGGCGTCACAATTAGGGTGAATTCTTTAGTTTACATCTTGAAATAGTCTTCAGCCATTCTTTTTGCAGTCTCTTCTAAAGAATTTTTTTGAATCAAATATTTTTTTACTGTATATTCATCGATTTAACTTGTAAAATAAAATAAAATATAGGAATTTATTGAATTCCTCAATAACTTGTCTCATTTTTGGTTCGGATAAAATATATTAAAATCCTCTTTGAAAATCGAACTGCATCTTTTGTGCGCCAACCATGATAATAACTATCATCTATTATTATTAACCCCATGAATATATTTATTCATATATGGATGCATTGTTATGTTTTGAAAGAGATTTTATTCTCAACCATATTTATATTTAAGGCCAAGAAACTTTATTTTTCAACAAGCTTCATCTACGATAAACTGTTAAGCTGTAGACTGATAAATCTTCTATAACTCTAATGGACCCAAATAATTTTTTAACCAATAATAATAGTTGAGCATTATTTGCTTTTTTGTAGTATGAACTAATGGTTGCCTTAGTAATATCATGCGTATTAAAAAGTACCCAAGATCATAATTAAACAAATGTACTTATCTTAAACATAGCAAAGTTGAATTATATCCATAAATACTATTTATTTATTTATTTATTTATTTATTTATTTATTTATTTATTCTTAAATCTAATATCTACTAAATGTAACTGCATTTTGTTTCTCGCTTATAAATGATGAAGAAGGGAATTGTAGGTCAGCTTCTATTATTTGATTTATGTTATTCCCAAAATACTTTAAACGAAGTCTCCAAGTAGTTTTCCGTACTTTGGTGAGTTTACAGTAGACATTTCTCACAATGGAAACTTAATCATGAAAATATCAAAGATTTAATTTGAAAATATCAAAGATTTAATTATGTATTACCCAATTTTAAGGAAAGAAATTCTTAAAAAAAGCAAATTTACGAAATTATTGGGATGTACTTTACAAAACAGGATAAAATCAATCAAATACACTGTACATGGAAATATCCAAAAACAAAGAACCGTTCAGAAATCAGTTTAGAAGTTATATTTCCTATTTATATATACATTCGGAGATACAACTACTTGTGTAAAACTATCAAGATATTTATTCAAACTTACTAGTTCCAACATGTAAATTGTTAATTCATAGCTGCTCAAAATTGGGGTCTAGTATGAGTGGCTGATGTAGATACTATTTGGTAAAGGGGGCTTGATTTACCAATGACCAAAAATGTCATAGAAGTAAATAATCTTGAACATAAATACAATGATTTAAAAGCAGTAGATGATATAAGTTTCACAGTAAAAAAAGGAGAGATATTCTCATTTTTGGGTCCAAATGGAGCGGGTAAAAGTACAGTAATAAATATTCTAACCACACTTCGAAAAATCCAGAAGGGTGAGGCTAAAGTCAATGGTTATAATGTAGCAAAAGAATCCAAAGAAGTAAGAAGATCAATAGGAATTGTTTTTCAGATGATGTGCATTGATTATGAAATGACTGTGTTTGAGAACTTAGAATATCATGGCAAGATATACTCAATGCCAAAAAATGAGAGAAGAAACCGGATAAATGAACTTATTAAACTTACTGAACTGGAGGCTAAGAGGAACGTCTTGGCTAAAGACCTCAGCGGGGGTATGAAGCGAAGGCTTGAACTTGCAAGGGGATTAATGACAAAACCTTCAGTCCTCTTCCTTGACGAACCAACGGTAGGGTTTGACATTCAAACGAGAATGAGAATATGGGAGTATTTGAGAGAGATTAAACGAGAAGGGACTACCATTTTCTTGACTACTCATTATATGGAAGAAGCTGATCAGCTCAGCGACAGGATCAGCATAATCGATCACGGAAAAATAATTGCAACAGGGAGTGTTTTAGATTTAAAAAATCAGCTTGGTGAAGATCTTATATATTTAGAAACAAGTGATAATAAAGCTGCTGCAAGGGTTTTAAAGACACTTGAATCGGTAAAAGGGGTAAACGAAGATGCAAAATTCCTCCAAGTGATGCTTGGGGGAGATGTCACGCATATTTTACCAAAAATTATGGATAAGGTTAGACAAAATGGAATAGAGATCACAACAGTAAACATCAAAAAGCCATCAATGGATGATGTTTTCATACACTACACTGGTCATGGTTTAAGGGAAGGGGAAGTGGAGGAGCAGCATGAAGATATCAAAATTGCGGAGGTTTTGAAATGAACTTTGAATTCCGTGCTGTGTACTGGAGAGAAATGGTAAAGTTTTTCAGATTTAAATCAATGCTCTTCAGTTCCTTAATTCAACCTGTTATGTGGCTTGCATTTTTTGGGCTTGCAATGTCAAAGAGTTTTGATAAACTTACTTCCTTACTTCCAAGCACTCCAGGGATTCCAAATGTCGATTACCTTACCTACATGGGAGCTGGAATTATTGCAATGGATGTATTATTTAGCAGTCTTTTTGGGGGTACTTCTCTCCTATTTGATAAGAAATACAGTTTATTAAAAGAGACTCTCGCAAGTCCCACCCCACGAATAAATATTGTCATGGGCATTGGACTTTCGAGCATTACAAAGGCATTTATTCAGACGGGTATCATAATACTATTTGGGAAACTGATCGGGATGAATTTCTTTAAAGGATATGATATTACTCAGACTCTTGTCTCAGTCATAGGCATTTTTTTATTAGTGGGAATTTTTACCTTAGGATTTTTCTTCCTTTCAGGATCAATTGCTATTACAGTTGATCAGCCCGAAGGGATGCAGTCTATTCTAACTCTACTCAGCATGCCTCTATTCTTCATAAGCAATGCTCTATATCCAGTTGATTCTTTTCCTGAGGTTCTAAAGTTTCTGTCAATATTCAACCCTTTAACACTTCTTTCAAATGGAATTCGATATTTTGCGCTAGGAACTAATTTTTCTGTAATGGGAGGCCATTATATTTATACGACAGCAGATATCGCTATGTCTTTCATGGGCCTCATATTCTTTGCTCTAGTAATGCTATCCATCGTACTCTGGAGATTTGATAAAGTAGATGTCTAACCACAGTAATTGATTTTGAGTATAGAACCTCTGAATATAATCTTGATACGCTTGATAAAGCCAAATAACTTATATTTAAATCGAAATTCATCATGCTTAAATACGTAATAATCAAGCGTAAAGAACCTCATACTATAAGAGAAGAACAATAGCATTTTTGGGCAAAGTTGAAAACAAATCGTTTGATAAATTTTGATTGTAAGAAAAATATGCCGCTCAAAACAGTTTAAATCCTTTAAGAAATAATTGTGGTTCATCTAAAAGCATAAGATTTTGTTAAAGTATTCGGGATAGTTTTTAAAAACTAAGATATGTATACTTAGTCACAAATGTGCTTGATATGGATGAATCAAAGAAAAAAGATATGACAAACAAGTCCTGGAAAACTAAAGGATGCATAGAGGAATGAAACCGTTATGTAGTATCTGAAATATCCTGCAAAAAGAGTTATGGAGAGTACGTGTAACGTTTCATTGATAGCTATTCCAAATCCCGAGTTATAAAGAATTAAAAATTGGATCCTTTGATTTGAAACAATAACATAAATTCACAAAATTGAAGAAATGGCTTATATTAGCCAACTAAGAATAACTCAAATTTATTGTAATATTGGAGAAGTTAGAGGAAAATGTGTAGAGCCTCTACTGCGTAAGTCCTACATAATTATTCTCTTTCTTGGTTATCAATAATAAGTTTATATTATTCTAAAAACCACATATCAACATTCATTCGTTTTATCTGCTTTTTTATAGCAGGAATTTGGAGTAGGAATTAAATGGTTTTTTGGCAATAAAGTATTTATTTCAAAACAAAAGTGTAGTAAACATATCTAGACTAGATTCGATATATAAACATGAATATATAGTTTGTTTGCTCACTTAACACTATTATTCATTGAAAGCCAGATTAATTTTTGAGTTACTTCATATTGAGGAAGTAGATGCATTCTGGTGTACATCTGCGGAAAGTGGATCCAGGATCGTAAGTCAAGCAATAATATATCTACTGAAGGATATTATTACGTCACATCCTTGGAAAATCTCTATATGTTTTTATTTATTCGAGATTTGGGGAGTTAAAATCTCTTAAAATCATTTGAATATTAAAGTAAATAACTAAACTAGTTCCTCAAGTCCTTGCCCCATCATCTTATTCCATAATTGCGATTATTCCGCTAATTATATTTGTATGCTTGTCAACCTAGAATGTTTGAATCTCAACAATCTTTCCCTTTTGAATTTTCCTTTTTTCTATCCTGTTTCACCTTCGTATATCTCGCCAGTTGTAATCAGATGTATATTGTGGTGGTAATTTTCCTTTACAGAGCAATAATTGCTTTTTCAGACCCAATTGATTTCTTTTTACAATTAAAAAACTCTTTCAACTTGCTATTTTCCTTTCTTGCAGCTTCATAAGCAATCTTCTTTAGAATCGACTACTAAGTGGTGAAGTACTGAATATCAGAGCATAAAACACTAAACTATCTGGAGAGTATTGCATTAACTTCTAATTTTCAAAAGGTATGTGTATATAATTTGTAAGAAAATGAAATAAATTCAGATTTATGAAATCCTCTAGAAGACATCATTTCTTACAAATTAAAATGTGCTTGATTTAAATACCCAAGTGAATAAGTCCTATGAGTGATAAGATGAGTTATTTAATAGATAATATTTCACAATTTGTCCATATATATTATCTCGATCCCATACGGACAGATTCAGGGTATAACCCTGTAAACACTTTCACCTGGGCAGTGGTACTTGGGATTTGCATATTTGGAGTTTTTAGGCTTCTCGAGAAGTTGGAGGTAAAAATCACACATCGCTTCATTGCCTCTGTCCTACCTTTCGTGCTTGCAGGTTCCTCATTACGCGTTTTTGCAGATTCTCCTGCAGGTATAGTTCATCCACCATTAAGCTATCTGCTCATAACTCCCAATATTTACTTTATCGTCTTTGTGGTAACTATAAGCTGCCTCTGGTTTTCCATCCGGCTGCAGAAGGCAGGTCTGTTGAATGATTTTCATCTTATCTTTGCAGGCTTTGGACTTGGATGGTTTTTTGCAAATATGATTATCCTCCTACATTTCGAACACTTGGTAGCCACTTATGTCTCTTTGTTTGTAATTGGAACAGGAATAGGATTGACCTTTGCTTTCTACCTAGTTGCCCGTTGTTTCCAATCCTCTATATTTACCGACCCCCTTAACCTCTCAATCCTTCTGGCTCAGCTGATGGACGCTTCTTCAACGTATTTAGGAGTAGACAAACTAGGCTACTATGAAAAACATGTTGTACCTACTTACCTTATCCAGCTTACTGGTACCGCATTGGTTATGTATCCATTGAAATTTATTATCTTTATTGGAGTTATTTACTTGCTTGAAACTCAGTTTGAGGATGACAAACAGTCCTCTAAAATGAAAATGCTTATCAAAATGACCCTTTTGATTCTTGGCCTTTCTCCTGCAACTAGGAATACTATTCGAATGATGCTGGGAATATGATGGATATATAGGTTTAAAGCTCTTTGTTGCTTTGAGTAGTAATTTACATACTTTCCTAAATATGAGTATAGTATGTGTAATATTTTGGAGAAAACGTTGTAGGAAATCACATTCATGATCTATATTTATTTCGTTAATATGCTTGTTTTTACACTAAAAAATTATCGTATTCACAGTAACTTAAGTTTTATAGCATCCACTAATTCCTAATAAAAATCTCCCATTTTTGGCTCAAGTTGATTTGACAGAAATTATGAAGATATAATATTTTATAATTTATCCCACTGAATAGACTCAATTTTTGCTACAATTAAGCTATTAATATCACTTATTTGGCAGTTTGATTATTATATTGAAAGGAGATTTTCATACTTTGAACAATTCCGATTTGCTGTAGTTTCTGATGATATTCTTATTAGTTCACAATTTTTCCTCAACGTTTAATAAGACAAAAACTTATCCAGATATCTTGGTAGGGTTTCAATAAACCCTGATTTTTTTTCATTTGCTTACAAATTGTATATTTGCCATTATTTGCACGAAGCGACGCTACTAAATTCATTCCTTGGAATTGGTAGAAGATCATTTTCAATCATACTTATAACTTAATCAATTCAACTCTCTATCATAGATAGTTCATACTTAAGAGGTCGTATCTCTTACAATTTTTCAAACATAATCCTGAATTGAAAAAAAGATATTGTTATAGGAGTCTAGGGTCAAGCATAAAGTTTTATTGATCTGTTGGGTCTGTAAAAATATTATTAATAGTCCTAAGAAAAAAATTATTTCTCAACGTTTTTTGAATCTTTTTTGATCTGTGCGACACAGGCATCAGATGCTTTGGTAAAAAAGGGAGATGATCTATATGATCTAAATAAATATGATGAATCAATAACAGCTTATGATAAAGCAATTAAAATCAACCCACAGGATTCACATGCTTGGTACAATAAAAGTATTTTATCTAAACACAATAAATCCAATTTGTAATTTGAATAATTATTTTAATTTTCAGTTATTTTTTATAACAGTATAATTTTTTTGATAGTGTGCCAAAAGTTCTGCACATTTTTATCGGTTCTGTATCTCTCTTCTACACCACAAAAATGGGATTTCTCATTTTCATGGGGGCCACGGTGGGTTTTCTACGAGATATCAATGACTAGATCATATTTAACATATTTATTCTGCAAATATTTATTTATTTCATAATTATATGATTAGTAGTATGTCTAAGAAACTAATTGCAATCGGACTTATGATAGTATTTATATCATTAATATCAACAGTTGCTAGCGCATCGACGGACTCACAAACTTTTGGTGATCAAGGAAACAGGTTTGATAGCTCAGGCCAACACGATGAAGCCATAAAAACCTATGACAAAGAATTGCAAGTGACCGACTGGACGAAAATACTTGGATCGGTAAAGGCGACTTTTTATCTAAATCATATAACGCGATGAAGCAATCAAAGTAGATAACCAAGCATGTGAAACTTTTGACAATCAAGGAGCAAATCTTGTGAACTCGGGCCAACGTGATGAAGCGATAAAAGCTTGTGATAAAGCAATTGAAATTAACCAACAAGATTCAGAAGCCTTTAACAAGAAAAATACTTTACTTAAACAGATCAAATAAATCCGATCTTATAGTCGTAATATAAACAGGTGATAAGCCGCTGATAGGCTCAAGGTAGGTTTTTCCTCTCCAGACAAAGAATACTATTAGATTATGATAACTTCAAAAATAATAAAAAATAATTATTAATATATATTTATTTTTTGACTACGAAAAAGTTTATGCGGGATTATTTTTTGTTTAGAAGCAAATTTTCATAGAATTAATTTGAAATAACTACGGAGATAATTATGTATTGTACCGTCGTATCATACCACAAACAGACCTAAAGAGTGTAATATAAAGGGCATAATGGGACTAAATAGCATAGTAGAGTTACTTGGAAGATGTTGGTTTTACTTCGAATTAAATGTACTTGCTAGGGGTATATATTTGAAGTAACTGTATATGGGTAACAGTAGACACAACTCTTCCAAGATCCCCTTCTTTCTTTTTCTAAATTATCTGATAATTTTCTTTTCTACAATAAGTACAACTTCAATATATTTAACTAGATTATGTTTCAAAATTTCCATATCACCGAAAGCAAGGATCTAAGTCTGTTGTTGTAGTCACTACTTCCATTTAATGGAAATAGAAATCCAACTATTTTTTATCCACTTTACAATTGGTGATTTTTTTCTGCGTTATGGTTTTTGGAGTGGTTTTTTGTTTATGTTTACTCATAGAAGCTTTAGCTTTGGAACCATTCAATTTAGCCTTTTGAATATTACCACCTATAAACTGCCCAAAGGCAACGGGACGGGATCCTACATTTACATTAGTTGTAACTTTGTTTGTGGTCGTGTTAATCACAGAGACAGTGCTTGGAGCGGTGTAACTGCCACCGTTCACTACATATACATTCGCTCCATCTGGGGTGACTGCAACTCCCAAAGCAAAATCCCTATAAACACCGTAGCAGTAACTTTATTCGTGGATTTATCAATTTCAGAGACAGTATTGCTGTCATAGTTTGTAATATTGCAAATGACGCCGCTCCTGCTATACTTGTCAGAATTAGAATCATAGCTGCTGACACTAAGGCTATCAAATACAATTTGTGTTTATTGATCACGTATTTCAATCCTTTTGCTGTACATTAGTTAGTAAAATTCGAAAATCCTTCTGTGAGATGTGGAATGTTCATCAATCTGCTTCAGAGTGCTGTAACATGTCCAACGCTTAGTCTAAATTAATATAATTAGATAGTTATAGTACATATTAGCTTCTTACTTATCTATTCATTTCTGATCAAAACATCAAAAATTAGTGAAAACACAGCTTAAGTTAATGAACAGCAATACATTGGAATGTAACTAACTCTAAACATATTTAAAAGATGTCTGGGAACGTATATTACGCTCAAAAAATTCCTAAAACATGTGACGATTTGGTTCCATGGTTACCTAAAACAAAGATCTGGAAATCTGCTTGTTTTTGATATCATCTTTCTCACAGCGTTTTTGAGTTCTTCGATTTGTCTATTTCCTAATAGTAGCCAGTGTATCAGTTCTGGATAAAATAATAAGTACTGCTGAAGGCTAAAAAAGAAATAGGGCAATATCGATTACCATAAGGAATATCATTATTGCCCTGGAGATTAGGTGACCAACCCTTATACTTTATGCGTGGAGTTTGCATCTATCAAAATGAAGTTAACAATAATAAAAAATTTATTGTGTAGTTAGTGAGATGATCAATCCGATACTTTAAAACTTATTTTCCCCTAACTGTTTAACTCGTGCTGCAAATAGACTGAGCAATTTGTGTTTTTAGGCATATGTATATTCCTTTCAAATAAGCTCTACTTACCGAGCTTGGCTGCTCAAAACATTAATTATGTCATTTGTTGCATCAAACAGTATCTAATTTTTAGAGTTTGAAAGTTTTCCGTGACATTTTAATTTTATCTAGTTTTTTCCAATAAACATATAAATAATATATAATTCATTTCATATAATGGCCAATCCTTTTGAATTACCAATAATATTGATGCAAATAATTGCAGCATTATTTAAAATATTTATTGCAATTTTCGTTTTAGTAATTCAACTTGTGCCTTCTAATGATAGTGATGAAAAAGACGTGCTTTCTAATGATAGTGATAAAAAGAACTGAAGCAAAAAATATACAGCATGAAGCAAAAAATGTACAGCACATATGAATTTAGGTTCTTTTATATACTTTGTCTTGTACTTATATTTGAATCATTTAATGCAATAATTGCATATACGATTACGGATAAAACATTTAAAGATTTTTATCAATTCGAAATTTGCAGCTATGCTGGATTTATCTTAATATTCACGTTAATAACTCAGTATATATATGAGCTTATATTACTTTCGACTACTTTTAAAAAGAACGAGTTTGATCAATACTTCACTTCGGAATATTACTCCAAGAAGTTAGCTATTTTTAACCAGGTGACACTTTTTCTTGTTATTAATTTTCTATTTATAGATTTCTATTTTTATTTAACACAAAGATTGCCCAGATCATCGAGTGCTGTGATATTATCTATCATTTTTTGTGTTTTATCTGGGTTATTTGTATGGAATTTAATCCAACTAGGTGTCTGGAAAACTACAATATTATTAATTTTAGAATTCTCACGAAAACGTCTTTCTGTGGGATATAAGTTTGATATTAGTTGTATATCTTGCATATTTTTATTGTTATCATCTTCTAATTTTTTTATTGTCATCATCTTCCAATCATAAGTATCTTCAACCTTTAATTGCTTACATTGCTTACGCAGGCCAAGTAAATCCTATATTGAAACAACAGCCCTTATTGGTACAAACTATGGCTGGTATCATCCCTTTAATATTTTACTAAGAACTAAATTTAATTATAGCATTTTCACGAGTCATCAACTAAGTAGTAAAAAATTATCTTTTCATGCGTTAAGTATTGTTGTTGGAATAGTATTAGTTGGATTATATCTACATAATTCCGCTGAAAACGAAAATCATAAATGGAAACAGTTAGTGCAAGCAGATAATGTGAATTCTTCTAATTCATTAGTAGCGATTGAAAAATCCATGCAGTCTAATTATCTACATACATAAATTAAAATTAACCCGCCGGATTCACTATCTTTGCGAGCTAAAGGATATATTTTAGATCATTTAAATAAGTACGATGAAGCATTAAAAGCATAATGACAAAGCAATTGAAATTAACCCGCGGGATTCAGTGTCTTGGTACAATAAAGGAGTTAATCTACAGATATTAAATAGGCATGAAGAAGCAATAAAAGCCTACGACAAAGCTATTGAAATTAACCCGCCGGATTCAGTATCTTTGTACAATAAAGGAGTTAATCTACAGATATTAAATAGGCATGAAGAAGCAATAACAGCACTTAACAAATCGATTGAACTTGACCCGAAATACTCATATGGTTGGCTCAATAAAGGATTCTCTCTAGTTGAATTAAAAAAGCCTAACGAAGCAATTAGAGCATTTGACAAAGTCACTTACTTTTCACTGTGATGCAATTAGACATCATTTTAGTGCTACTTCCGGCTTAATTTTGGTTTTTTAACGTAACATATATTTTAATAAAAACTAAGTATTTTCGGTACAATTAGTTAAAAATGTCCCTGCAATTTTGTATTAAACTGGAAAAAATGCATAGCTTTAACCGCAAAAAAACTATGCATCGAAGAGCAAAAATAGGCAGAATTTTAATAAACTCGCGATTTCAAAAAACTGATTGTATGGACTGTACAAGCAATTGAATAAATGCTGGTTTTATCGTTAAAGAAAAGGGCGGTGAACCAATCATATTTTTCCGAACTTCCAATAAATTTTAATGTGAAGGTCACAAAGTTAAATGCTTACTCTCATTTTAATGAAGTATCCGACATGACTTTTTTGTATAATTCAGTGTAGGATTACATGAGCAGTAAGACATATATCATAATTTTAGTTCAATTTTTTAAATTTGACAATTTTTGTCATTATTACCACTAACAGCTCAATATCCATTGTTGCTTATAAGGGTCCCATAAACAACAGTCGTTATGATGTCACCAATGGTCGCGGTCCCAATCATGGTCATGATGGTCCCAAGGTCCACATGGTGGAGCAACTGCTACTACAGCTAGACTTGACAATAAGAAACCAACTACCATCAAGAGAACAATTGTCTTTTTGATTGTTATTTTCTTCATTCTAAAAGATTGTTTTAACATTCATTCCAACCTATTTTATTCAGTTTTGATACTATTTTAATCCGGTTAGGACTTACACAAATGAACTAAAAAAAATATTATTGACAAAATTGTAATTGTCCTTTCAAATCTCATTTATCTTTCCATCCCTTGTTTATATTAGGATATTCGTGTGTGATTCTCAGTTTAACTATGTAAGTTTCTAACTATTTTTTAAATATAGGCCACTATATTTTAACTTATTTTTATATTGAAAAATGATTATATATCGAGAGTTCCATTTGCATTAGGGTTACTAGTGAATTAAATAGGAATGGAGAGTTTACGTTGAGAATATACACAGGTTTTTCACACAAAAGCTCTGTATAAATCCTGAAGAAAATCTAATCAAATAATGACTGTGTATTTTTAAATAAAACAGAGAAGAAAGAAATAGAGCCGTGTTACAAATCTGCTGTAACTTCAAAGTTAAGTTTTTTGTATTATGTATATTTTAAATATATAAATTTTTCAATTTATTACAGAAAATACCCAAGGGTACTTGAATGAAAGAGAATCGAGTTAGCTTTACTGCAATGATGGTAGCTTACATGCGTGCCTATCATGCTATGAATTAATACCGATAAAATCTTTGATGACTTTCTAGCCTATCATTTGATACCTGAAGAGAAACGAAAACTAATTGAACAACATTTTGAACAATATTTTACTTGGTATACACAATTAAATGGTTCTGAGTATGCTGCATCGTGCCACGACCAAACAACTATCTCAGCGTACTTAATGCAAGCAACCAATGTTATCAGTCGTGCGCAGTATGCGGAAGACGCCTTAGAAAAAGCCGTCAAGCAAGGAGTAACGCAGTATGTAATCCTTGGAGCAGGGATGGATACCTTTGCATTCAGGCAACCTGAAATGATGAAACACTTGGAAGTGTTTGAAGTTGATCACCCTGCAACACAAGAATTTAAGCTTCATCGACTTGCTGAGTTGAAATGGGAACATCCAGCAAAATTACATTTTATTCCGATTGATTTCACGAAAGAAAGTCTGGTAACAGCACTAACTAACTCATCATCGTATGACTCAAACGTTAAAAGCTTCTTTAGTTGGCTTGGTGTTATCCTGTACTTGACCAAAGATGAAGTATTCACAACATTGCGTTCCATCACGGAAATTGCTCCTATGGACAGCACGATTGTTTTTGATTACTTCGATACCTATGTATTTATCCCTGAAAAAACATCTCCACAAATGCAAAAATTATTGGAATATTTGAGAAAGATAGGTGAACCAATGATAACGGGCTTCAATCCATCAAACTTGGCCGAAGAACTCACAAGTTTAGGATTTAGTCTTCAAGAGAATTTGAGCCCAATATATATCGAAGAACATTATTTCAAAGGACGCACGGATGGATATCACGCACGTGAGCATGTGCACTTTGCATGTGCAGTTATCGAATAATCGCAATCATTCAGCCTAGGAAAAAAAACATTAATATATATCTCAAGTCTTAACAAGTGAATTTCAATGAGTTGGTTTTTGTAACTGTTAGCTATCAATTATTTTGTTTTTTAATCTATTATACTTTAGGTGTATCTATTTGTCGAAATACATATTTGTTATCTATTATTAGATCAGCTGAATAGTGACAATGTATTAAATATAAAATATGTTAATTATCTATTAAAGGCAATATTTGTCCTTAATTTGACATGCTTTTTGTGTTTACTTTTGTGCATATATTTTGACACAAAAACTATGTATAAATGAAAATCTAAAAACCGAAGCTTGGTCAAAAGGAATGGTAAGGGTGGGAGACAAAACGAATAACTTGGCAGTCTATGCATCCATCATGGAGTTATAGAAAATGAAAGAGAATTCACAAATTGTAATTACAATTAGCCGCCAGCTAGGAAGTGGGGGAGCGTATATAGGTCAGCAACTGGCAAAAAAATTGAATATTTCCTATTTGGATCGCGAAATCATTAGACTGGCTGCTAAAAAGCTCTCAGTATTAGAAGATGAGTTGGAACCACATGATGAAAGAATACTGTCTTTTTTGGAATCCTTTTTTCAATTAAAAGGATATATTGGCTCAGATGTGTATATACCACCACATATTTTTGTTCCAACAGACAGGGATCTTTTTGAAGCCGAAGCAGAAATAATAAAACGCATTGCTAATGATCGTTCAGTGGTAATTATGGGAAGATGTGGCTCTTATATCTTGCGTGCCTGCCCGAATCATACCAGCGTATTTTTACATGCGGACATTGAGTTTCGTAAGGGACATATTGAAAAGTTATATAATTTTTCGCAGGAAGCTTCCAGTAAAAGGATTGCTGAAAGCGATAGTGAAAGATCTCGTTATCACTATAATCTTACTGGAAAGGAATGGACTGATGCAAGGCAGTATGACCTTTCAATAGATACAAGTAGATAATAGTGTGCAGCTTATTTTGCAATACCTTGAATTAGTTTAATAGATATACCCATTTTGTTTTTAGTGTCTCAAAAAAGAGACTTTTTATTATTTTCTGGTCTTCTTTTTTTCGGTAGTATACTAAAAGTCCTGTAAAATCACTAGCTTCAAAAAACTTATTTTATAGAAAACTCGATAAATTGCTAAAACACAAAGAATATCTACGTTTGATTATTCACTTTTTGAAATATGAGATTTCAGACGAATACAAAATGAGAGATATTCAAAATCCCAAGCAAGTAAAGAAGGCGATCATTGAAAAAGCACAATAAGATGCGTAAAATCACGAATAAGCTAGCAGGAACTTGGCCAGTTTGGTATAAACCAAACGACTACCAACGTGGTTACAATACTGGATGAGGTGATGGCTATAAATTGGCTATTCAAATAAGAATGCATAGGTTTTATAGCAAAAAACTATGCATCAATGAAACAATGGAAACATAATTTTGTCAGCATAACCATTGGCTCATGGGGTTAAATAAAGTTCAGACAGTCATTACCTTCTGATTGATGATTGTTTTAATCAATTACTCAACATCAATGAATTGATTCCAAGTCCTATAAGGACTGTCAAAATATTGTTAATAGTTCTACGTAAATATTATTTCTCACCGTTTTTGGATCTTTTTTGTTTGACATTGTAGCAGATTTGGGGCAGGTGTATGAATTAATGGACGACCAATAAATTGCCCATAAGTAGCTCCACTGAGCTATGAACATTTCGTTGTACTGTATATCTATTTAGTTATGATGATCAAATAATAACGACAATCCTAAGTGGTTAGAATTTTCACTGTCCATTGTTTGCTGGTCTGTCTCCTGCCTGATCTGCGTCAAGCTCACAAACATAAGCGCCACTATTTGTGTTCCCGCACCAGCGTCGACCTTCTCCAACCAGATTAAACTTTTCTAGAATTTCTTTTCGAATATCATCACCATCTTTCATGATTATCTGTAGGTTCTGATTAAGATTTTCTGAAACAACATTTGTTTTCCTATAGATCCTTCTTCCGAATTCGTCAGGGAATCTTCTTTCCAATATCCACATACATACCTGGCAGTTACCAGCGTTAACCGAATCATTCAATTTCTCAAGAAGTTTCTTAGCCCCTTCCGCATTGCATTTTTTGATATGTTGTGCAAACTGATGATGCTTCCCAGATTTATCTGTCTTACCCCTGTTCATCCATTCATTGAAAGTCTTATAAGTGATTCCTGCAGCTTCGGCAGCCAAAGAATAGGTGAGTCCCAAAGAAATATTTTCACCAATCTTCTTTTGTATTTCATCGGTTAACTTGCAAGGTCTAGCCATGGTAGCACCGTTTTTTATTCCGAATAATTAATATAAGTGGATCTTGTATTTAAAATTTAGTTAGTTAGTTTTGTACGCGGTCGGGTTTATGCACATCAAATCTAAGCCATTCTCAGCCGCTGTGAGCCATTCCTTGAATAAGACAATGATTTACATAGGACTTCTACTAAAAGTCTCGCCAGTGAGCTTAGGATAAGTGGTTTTCCAACAAAACTAATTCCCCATGATTAAAATGACAATGCACGGTAACTACCCAAAAGACATTTTTCATATATTTTTATTACTTAAAAAATATAAAAATTAAGTTTATTGAGATGTTTCCGCAGATTTTGGATATACGTTTCAAATCGTTTACTACTATTTAGTTTAAATAATGTTATATAGAATATATGAAAAAACTATATAATAAATTAGATCGAGTTATTATTCAAAGGTCTACCCCACCTTCAACCAGTCCTTCTGCTGGCTGTAGGATTCTCTTCCCTTACAGCTAACAAGATCAACTTTTCTACATTTTATATTCGTCTTGTCACCTAAGCTTATAAAAATTTATATTTAAGATAGATATTTTCACTCTTAGTCTCTTCTTTTAACCAGCTGAGTTTCTAGTGGATATTTGGGGCTTTTTTGTGGAATTTCAAAAAGAATCCAATTCTATCCTACTATTACTTTGCAATAAGTACTGAGATTATGTTATTTATTGATTATTGGTAAAGGGCTGCTATCAATCATAATTCATAAAAGCATGATCACATAATTTAATATTAATTAGTTCAACTTAGTGCTATTTAGCCTATATCCAAAATATATATCAGAAATCAAACTCATTTATAATTTATAGGTTTCCCCACCTTCTAGTAGCTTCTCCATTGGGCTGTAGGTATTTCCCCCGCAGCCCATAAGATCAACTTATTTATTTTTTAAATCCACCTGGCCACTATGCTAATTAATAAAGTAAAGAAGATAGATTGTGGAGCGATTTAAGGTATTTTCTATAGTGGGTAGGTTATACACCTAGAGTAAATCATGAGCCTGTCGTAGGGCTTGAGAATAAGTCGTTTTGGGACTGTGTGAAGCGGCTCTCTATGTTCTAATTTCAAAAATTTGGACCATGTAATATTGGTGATATATAGTATAAGTTACTAGTATTTAGAATATACGCAAAAAATATATGTTTAATAAAATCTTATTATAATTTATAGGTATTCCAGTACCTTGAACAGACTTTCCGGCAAGCTGCAGGTAACGACCCCCTGTTGCTACAAGATCAACTTTTTTGAAATTTTGATCAGCCGACTCGGCTATGCTACTAAAAAATTATATTTAAGATCGATATTCTCACGCTTAGTCTCTTCTTTAACTATGTAATTTTCTAGTGGAAGTTAAGGGGCTTTTTGGTGAGATTTCAAGAAGATCTAGATTCTGTCCTACCATTACTTTACAATAGGGACTGAGATAGTCCTTTATTCGTTGTCTTGAAAGGGGTTCAATATGTTATAATTCATGAGATTAGGACCACATAATGATAATACTGATTACTTTAAGTTAGTACTGTATAGAATATATACAAAAGTTATATAACAGACTAAACTAAATTACAATTGGATTTTAGAACCTATAAACCAATTCTTTAGCGGACTGCAGGCAACGACCCCCTGCAGTTCATAAAACCAACTTTTTTAATAATTCAAATTGACCGTCCCCTTAGCAAATTAAATAAATCAGAAGAAGCTCGATGGTGGAGCGATTTAAGGCATTTTCTACAATAGATTAGGGTGTATACACCTCGGAGAAATTATACGCCTGCTGTAGGGCCTGAGATTCAGTCATTTTTGGACTGGCATGGAAGGATTTCAGGTGTTATAATTCATGAAATCAGGAAATGTAATGTTAATTACTTTAAGTTAGGATACTATATTCTCAAAAGTATATATTTTAATAAATTTAATTATAATTGCTATATAACCCCATATAATATGGTAGATAAGTGACCGAGCTGTAGGTGTTCTCCTTCGCCTGCAGCTTACAAGATCGACAACACATAGCGCATTTTTTAGTTAAATGTCTACAATTTGTTCCCATAATTAATTTCTGAATCAATCTGCAAAAGCTTAACTTTTATGTCTGTATCATCATACCCATCGGTTAGGGTGCAATCCCATTCATGGATAACACCAAGCTGTTGATCAAACTCAGCTATTTGCTCTTGCATTGTTTTGTCACATAACGTGAAATATCCAGGTTCGTCTTCTTTATCAAAAAGTACCGGAGTGCACAAAAAAGAATGTTTCTCGATTAATGGGTTACAATCTTCAATGCGTGCAGTTGCGACTCTCCAAAGCTGGATCGTAATTTCGTCCCATTTACATGGATGAGCTTGCAGAAAATCTTCTTTTAATTCAGGCCTCATTAATGATGCAACTTCTGGACTAATTTCATGCCTGTAGCTATCAATAAAAACCATTTTAATCGCCTTTTACTTTCTGCCAACAGTAACCGTTACCTTCAATTTCTATTTTATTTACTTTACCTTCATTTACAAGCTTATAAAGCATGTTTTTAGCTGTGGACCTGCTGCATCCTACTAAATTCATAATAGTTGCAGTAGACTTGATGCTATCAATTGACAGAGCATTCAGGAACATAGCTACTGTAAATTTTTGGTTTACCACCTTTCATATTATCCAATCTATCAACCCGTCAATTTTCAAGAAACTATGCTACTATACACGATTTATTACTATTTATACTTTATTATCATTTAATAATGGTAATGGCAATCAATACATTTTGATGCACGAATTGTTGGTTATCTATAAAATTTTGATGGCAGAAATTTAACGGGGAAATTTTAAAAATAGAACAGACAAAAATGAGAAAATGAGATATGATAGGCTTGATAATTGTTCGTTCATATACACTTCTTATTGCAAGTGTGTTTACGTTATTATATTCCCATTTCTTCCCAATTATTCCCGCTATTTTCCCATTATATTCCCATTAAAAATAATATATAAACAATAACAAGGGGATTTAAATCATAAAAAAAAGGGGGAGTTATTTTCCCAAAATAAAAAAATGATAGATGATTTTTTTAAAGTAATATTCAAAATATTAGAATGTAACAAAATATATTTTTTATTTTCTTTCTAGCATTTTCAGGTTTTTGGGAATAAAATGTCAACTGATTACGTTTCAATGGGAAAATAACGGGAATAATTGGGAATAAATGGGAATATTAGGGGAATAAAAGAATCAGTTGCCTTTGTACCCTTATCAAGCATCCTTTGGATCTATAGAAATATTGTTAATAGTTCTGATCGAGATAAATTCTTAAAGCGCTTATAAATCTATTTCTGCTTATTTTTTGCAGTATTAATTTTGAAAATATAGTAGGGACTACAGTGTCTTATGATTGAAGTGTAAAGCCATATAAAAGCTATCAAGGAAACAAACCATTTCCAAGGAGCCGTTTTCACAAAACCTGTTGTTAAGCAATGATTGCAAGCACTCCAAACGCAGTTCGAAACAGGAGATCAAAGCCACCTACATTTTCTTCCAGAAATAATTTTTTGAGATCCGTCGGATAAACCCCCCTATAAATCATCTTATTTATATATAATATATCTCTAAAATAGATAGTATCTTTAATTATAGTGTCTATGATATATAGTGCTATTAACTATGTTCTCCAGAACTATTGACGACCTTTACTCCTCGCATTGTATGTGCTGGTAGATATGTTGAATCACCCATTTTCTTAACCTCTTAGTTATTCTCCTGCACCAAATGTCATTTTGAGTTTAAGCTGATCTCAGTTTGAAAGAGATGTGCGTTTTTTTGCATTGAACGCTTTGAGTCTTTCAATAGCTTTGTCCTCATTCCACTTTGAAATCAATAGATTAGCACATGACAAAATTTAGGGATTTATCAAAATCCTCTTAATTATATTGGATATCCAGGTAAAAAATCTGGATACCTAACAAATTCCAAGATTATTTTCTGTTTAACTTACGTACTTTATTTAGATTCCCAATATGGTTGAATTCCACAGTGTTTATATACCTTAGCTAATTCATCACGGGTTAAAGACCATTCTTCTTTATCAAAACCTTCTGCTCTATCTAGGACAGATTTGTCAATCCTAAGAATATAATCCCACCCATTCGATTCGAGAGCTTCCCAAGGGATAGCAAATAATTTATTACCTATACCAAGAAAACCGCCAAAAGAAAGTACTGCATATCCGATTCTTCCCATATTCCCATCAATCATCACCTCTTCTATCTTTCCAAGGTGTTCCTTATTAACATTGATGACCTTTGACGCCTTGATTATAGTTGTTGGCAAAAAATCTCCAATCTCCATATCCTGAGTTTCTTCAACTATTCCCATTTTAGTTTCCCAATATGGTTTAATTCCAAAGTGTGCATATACCTTGGTTAATTCGTCACGGGTTAAAGACCACTCTTCTTTATCAAAACCTTCCATTTTTTCTAGAACAGATTTATCAATCCTAAGGATATACTCGCCCCTATTCAACTCCAGAACTT
>Ga0326728_10004274_pt1 | contig 42575 bp, 35 predicted proteins | sample MB3enrmetagenome_FD_207602 | JGI IMG/M metagenome (GOLD analysis project Ga0326728, IMG submission 207602) | Lab enriched peat soil microbial communities from McLean, Ithaca, NY, United States - MB31MN | ecosystem: Environmental > Terrestrial > Soil > Wetlands > Peat | place: USA: New York... | reverse complement strand
CAGCCTCTTCAGGGATGACAGCTGCATCGCAGGATCCCATTGTCGGCACATGGTCAACTCCTACCGTTCAAGGTAACAGCGCACAGGTCGTCTTTGGCGCTGACGGAAGTTTCACCGGGTATCTCAACGGAGGAAGCCAGGTAATGAAATCCGGAACATGGCAGAGTGTCGGTAGCGGCAAATATACCGTAACGATCACAGGTCAGGCTGCACCCGCGAACTGGGTGCTTGATGCCACCACCAATACGGCCTACAATGCTGCGTACCCGGCTCTGGTATACTCCCGTGTCAGTTGAGGTTACAGGAGTTTTATCTCATTTTGAAGGATAGTACCTTTTTTACATTTTGAGAAGTGCACAGCATGCCCCGTTGGCCGGTTCCCCGTCCATCGGTGATTATATACGTAAAAGTATGCCTGCCCCAGATGAAAAATTCTGAAATGGGAAAGGCAGGGGACTAAAACTCACCGTTTCCGTTCTTGGAATCTCTCGGAAAATACGAAAACCGTGTAACGTAAATCAAAGTCAGAATCTCAAAATAAAGAGTGCCCCAGCCCGGATTTGAACCGGGGACAACCAGATCTTCAGTCTGGCGCTCTCCCAGTCTGAGCTACTAGGGCAGGAGTACAAATGTTGTCATTTGGGCTTAATAAATGATACGCCCCGTGAGGGGGAATGACTCCCTGACGTCTTTTATTTATGTCCCGCCATGCCAGTATTAACCTGATGCCCCGTCCACCTGCTTCTGAAGATGATGCTGGTCTTGCCCGCGCCGTTGCATCGCGCACCGCCCATGTCGTCCACCTGACCCATAACGACTTCGATGCTGTCGGAGCGGACGCGATCCACCGGATGAAGTTCGGGAATGACGGCGTGTTTACGGTCTGGAGTTCGGTAGGGAAATTTGCCAGCCTCTTTGCCCTCGTTGCGTCCTGTCCCGGGAAGGGTGACCTGCTCTCTATATCGGACCTCGGATTCCAACGGGACGCAGGAACCGTGGCGGCAAAGGCGCGGTCGAATGGCTGGGTGATCGAGTGGCGGGATCACCACCGCTGGCGCGAGGAGGAGATAGCAAGGGTCAGAAAAGAGGTCGCCCTTCTCCATATCGATACGGAGGTCTGTGCAACCGGGATCGTAGCACGGGATCTTGCACCGGAGAACACGGTGGCAGCCGAGGTTGCCCGGGTGGTCTGCGATTACGACCTCTGGAAGCATGCCGATCCCCGGTCCGCCGTACTGGGGCAGGTGCTCCAGAGAAAGAAAAACCGGGAGCATGTCCGTGACTGCCTTACCGTGGGAATCTTTTCCGATACCCTCATCGAGGCCGAGAACGCGGAGATTAAAGCTGAGATGGATGCCATGATGGAACGGAGCCTGACCCATGCGACCTTCCGTGGAAAAAAGTACCGAATCGTCTTTGCCCCGCTCTACGGGTACCCGAGCGAAACTGCGCATTTCATCCGGAAGGCCAGGGATACCGAGATCGAGGTGATCATCGGGAAAGACGGGAAGTTCTCAATCCGGTCGGTGCCTCCGGTCAGCCACCTGATCGCCCGGGAGTTCGGAGGCGGTGGCCACCCTAATGCGGCGGGCGGGAGTTTCTCTTTTACGGTTGTCGAGCGGTTCACCTGGTGGCTTTTCAAGAAGAGCAAACACTTCGACGAACTGGTGAAGGTAGCCGAAACCATCTGAATCCAGCCCTCAGAGAGAATGAATACCTTGGGTTCCAACACACCCTTTTTCCGGCACATCTGACCATCATATAGCTGAGACTGCTTGCCCAATCACGTGGAAATCGCACGTGCCTGCGGGGATACTCTCTCCGGTGTGATATGGCCGGCAGGCAACAAACCTTTATATTTAAAAATGTAATGTAAACTTGACATCATATGAAACTCAGTTATCTTCTCATTGGATGCATCCTTGTTGTCTTATTAGCGGTCATGCCGGCACAAGCATTCACCGCAAAGACACTCACCATCACCCTGAACGGGAACGGAGATGCACAGGCCGATATGCAGTACGATCTCTCGTTTGTGGAACAGGCTGCGATCTTTTTCCATGCTGCAAACCCATCAACCGAGCTCCAGAATGCCCTACAGGACAACCTTAACCGGCCGGTAACGGTCGTCAGCGCAGATATGTCCTCGGCAGAGGTGATCATTCCCTCCTTTGCCACCGTTGTGCAGTCCGGTGGTGCAACTACGATAACCACGCCGGCATTCTCGTTTGCCAATGCCCAGCAGGCGGTCAGGAATGAGTGGTATGGTTCGTTGATCTCGGCAGATTTCGCACCCCAGACAACCACTATCACCTTCCCGGACGGGTACCAGGCCAGCTTCGATGACCAGATAAGCATCCCCGCCGTTTCCCATACCATTTCATAAGCCCGGTTTTCCCGTGTATCCGGGTGGATCCGGGAAAAATTCCTTTATTTTTTATTTTCCGGCATGTTTCCTGACTTTAGGTACCGGCCCGGGCACGACGAAGTACTTACTGGTTACCTACAAAAGACCGGTCGTACAGGTAAAGAATGCTTTTCCGGGGGGCTTGGTCCCCTTATAACGGATCGTCCGGAATATCCATTCGCCAGCCGGGCGTCGCTGTTCGAATTGAATGCCCTCTATAAAAATGTTTATCAGGGCGCATTGACGAACGGTATCAGTGTTGCCTATGGCCACGAATGCAATACCTGTTGAAAATGTCACCGGCATCAAGTGGGGGTCGCTCGTCCTTCTCGGAGTACTCTCGCTGATATTCGGTCTCCTTGTCGTGCTCTTCCCGGGCATCTCCGCCGCAGTGCTCGTTGAACTCATAGGAATCCTGATCCTCCTGCTCTCTTTTGCCGCAGTCATGCTCTCTGTATTGTCTCCGGGCGGCTGGAAGGACTCACTGTTCCTTGGGGTGCTTGGGATTATCGGGTTCTTCTTTGGCATCGCCACGATTATCCACCCCATAGTCATGGGACTGGTGATCTTTTTGATCGCCGGCATTGCCCTTTTCCTGGGCGGTCTTATCGGCCTTGTGTTCGCGGTCGGCGAAGTGCATATAGCGCACCGCGGCCTCTTTGCCCTGCAGGGCATTCTCGCAATCATCATCGGCCTTTTCATCTGCGTGCTCCCCGCCATCGGCATCGCCCTGGTTGTTGTATGGGTTGGCGTGATTCTGGTCGTATATGGTATTGTCAGCATTGCCCTTGGGTATTGCATCCGCTCCCGGCTTGTAGCCCGGCCCCGGTAAATCAGTCTTTTTTACCGGGTGAGGCCCGGTTCTTTTTGCCTTGCTGGAAAACAGGGTCTGAACGTATTCTCCGGTAGTCTGTCCGGCACCGGGATAAAACCCCTCTTCTGGTAGAATCGGGGTAGTGTGCCGAATAAAAAGAAGAGTAGTAAGAAACGGGTGAAAATGACGCCGGCAGGTCTAGTCCAGCGGAATGGTCTCGAGTTGGGATACCAGCTCCCATATCCGTGTCCGTGCATGGATGGGCATGTTGGGATCGTTTGAGATTTCATCGATTTTTGAGATTGCTTCTGCAGCGCGCAGGCCCATGGCCTTGGTGTTGTTGGAGAGCAGCGTCCGGGTCTCATCAGCAACGCGCCGTATGTTCCGGGGGATTGTGCTGTCCTCCTGAATGTGCTGCAGCATCAGGATACAGTTTTCCATTGTTTTTTCGGGATTTGGCATGGTATCACCTACCGCGTACCTGTAGTTAATACGTAGAACTCGCATATATAGTTTGAATATTAACCAGACGGTGAAGTATGCCCGAAAGGAAAGACGACGAGATCATGGCCGAGTATCTCCTCAAGGGAGGGAAGATGCTCGAAAAGTCCTGCCCCGCCTGCGGCTGCCCGCTCTTTGAATACAAAAAGAAAACGTTCTGCGTTGTCTGCGCCGAAAAGAAGCCGGTGGCAGTGGCGATGCCAGTATCCCCGTCCCCGATCCCTGCCGGCGAGGCCCCGCTGGTGCAGGGCGAATCTGCATCTTCCATTCGTCCCGCCCCTTCAGCGCCGCGCTCCCCCGAGGCGGAGATGCTGTCACGCGAATTGTCCGGGACAATCCTCGTACTCTGCCAGCGCATCAAAAACGATGGCGATCCCGACCGTTGCCTTGCGTTCATGGATGCTGTAAGGATCGGGACGGAAGCGCTGCTCAACCTGCGTCAGGTATAAGGCCGGCGGCAGATCTCATAGATTTTTTGTGCTGTCTTCTCCCCTATACCTTTGATCGCGGCAAGTTCGGTGATCTCCGCGTTTACGATTGCCTGCAATGACCCGAAATGCGCTAAGAGAAGCCGGGCGTTCTTCATGCCGATATCGGGAAACGCGGATATGATATACTCCTGCTCCTCTTTTATCGATTTAAACGATTTATGCGGGTGGAATTTGCGCTCGCCGTGCTCGCCCTCCTCCCGCTTTGCGAGCACAAAGAGCATACGGGCGGTCTCCTGCTCGTCTTTTGTAAAGAGGAGCGAAATGCCCATGTCTATAGTGAGTGCAGCAAGCACCCCCCGGAGAGCGTTCGGGTTTATGTCCCGCTGGGTGTAGATGTCGCCACCTTCGATTACCATGACCGGCCGGGGTACTGCGTCCGCGAGCGCCTTTGACTGACCGAGGAGGTCGCGGTTGATGAGGGTATCTACAAAGTCACGGGCGGTCTTGCGTTCAACCAGAATGCGGTCGCCGATTGCATAGTCCCCCTGGGGCAGGCGTTCAAGCCGGATAGCCGCCCCCATCCCGGAGAGTTCCTCGACAACCTTCGAGGAGGTCTCGCGGTCATCGATACGGATAGCCGGGCCCTGCGGGGTAAACTCCTCGATATGTGCCTGACCTGCCTCCACGGGCTGTTGGGGTGGGATTGCATGCCCCCTCATCTGCTGCATGTTCTTTTGCATCCGGCGCTCCTTGGACTGGCTCACGTACCGGTATACATCATCTGAAGTGCCTTTTGTCACGAGCACTACAACCCTTCCCGCGGCAGAACGGCCCGTCCGGCCCCTGCGCTGGATGGACCGGATCTCTGATGGCACCGGCTCATAGAAGATCACCATATCGGTGGATGGGACATCAAGGCCTTCCTCTCCGACGGAGGTTGCTACAAGCACCCTGAACTCCCCGTCCCGGAACCGGGTGAGGGCAGCGATCTGCTTTTTCTGCGAGAGCCCTTTCTCTGCGTCCTTTGTTGCCTGGCCAACAAACCGTTCACAGGCGATCCCGTTTTCGGACAAGTAGTCTACGAGAAGCTGCACGGTGTCCCTGAAGGTGGCAAAGATGATGATGCGGCTGTCGGGATGCTCATCGAGCTGCTCCTTTACAATACCGAGGACGACGGCAGGTTTGGGATGGAGTTCCGCGGTCCAGCCACGCGTCTGGTCAGAGAGCGTTCGAAAGCCCGGGTCCTTGCTCAGCCGCTGGCTGGCCTTACTCCCTCCCGGGCCCATCCCTTCGGCGACCAGTTTTGCGATGTAGCCGCGGAACACCTCACTGCCCTGTGATTCGGCAAGGGTCACGGCATGCTTGAGCTTGAGGCATTCCGCGTAGACCGAGGCAGCCGAGTATCCCGCCGGATCGCGGTTCTGGATCCGCTGCTGGATCTGGGCGTTGATGCCGTTGAGTTCCTTCATCGAGAGGCGATCTCTTTTAGGGACCGCAAAGCCAAGCGAAGCAAGGAGCCCCAGCCTTTCATCGATCAGGGTATGAATGGTATGGATGGCCTGTCTGAGTTCAACGGGCAGATCGATCGGGTAGATCTCAACGTCGCGCTCGTGGACATAGGGGCTGACATCCGGGTCGTTCTCGGTCCTGTTTTCTATCTGGGCAATGCCGAGGTTTGCGCATACATCCTGGACTTTCTCCTGCGCACCCCCGGGCGATGCGGTCATGGCAAGGAGCAGGGGTTTATCAGCAGTATCGTGGTAACGCCGGGCAAGAAAGACGTACGCGTAATTTCCGACAGCACGATGGCATTCATCGACAATCAGGAGGGTTACATCCCGCAGTGTATAGCGCCCTGCGATAAGATCGTTTTTCACCACCTGTGGTGTTGCAAAGATCACCTGTGCCCGTTCCCAGTCTGCAGTGCGTTCCACGGGCGGGGCATCCCCGGTGAACATCGCAAACGGGGAACAGTCAGGACCGGCCGGGCTTTTTGCGATAAGAAATTTCTCGAAAAAGCGGAGGTGCTGCTCCACGAGCGGCTTAGTGGGGGCAAGCATCAGCACCCGCCCCCCCTCGTTGTAGAGACGGGATGCGGCAACGAGCAGGGCGATGGCAGTCTTCCCCAAACCCGTCGGGAGGATCACCATCGTATTTGCATCCAGCGCCTTCATCGCGATCGCAAGCTGGTACTCCCGCGACTCGATGCTTTCGGGATGGATGAAGGGATGACTGATGCAGGGCATATTACTGATGAGGATTTGATCTCGCCGGGTAATATAGGGAATTGTGGGGGAGGTAGATCACATCATAACGAGGGGTTCCCGCCTCAGGGCCCCTCACGGGGCACGGCGGGGAAAATTGCCTGTATGAGGAGCTAGGTAATTGAAGCCGCCGCGGGGCGCCCTTCGGGGCGGCGGTAGGCATCGCAAATGGGGAAAGAGGCAGATAACTCCCTTTAAGAACACGTTGTAAAAACAGAAAAAATGTAAAAGAACACTTTAACTCATCGACGCAAACTTTACGTCGCCCTTAATCAGTGCACCTAACGTCTCTGGTATTTTATCGATCGCGATCCTTACCTGTTTCATGCTGTCGCGGTCCCTGAGGGTGACCGTGCCGGTCTCTTTGGTCTCATAATCGACGGTGATCGCAAACGGCGTGCCGATCTCGTCCTGCCGGCGGTAACGGCGGCCGATCGCGCCCGAATCGTCATACTCTGCGAGAATTCCCTGTTTCTGGAGCGTGGTTGCAATCTCTTCGGACAGGATGTCAAGGCCATCGCGGGCCATGAGCGGGAATACCGCGACCTGCACAGGGGCGACTCCTGGAGAAAGCCGGAGCACCGTGCGTTTCTCGCCGTCTGCAGTGTCCTCGTCATAGGCCTGTTCGAGCACCGCGTAACACATACGATCGATCCCGTACGAGGGTTCGATTACGTGGGGTACTATTTCCTCGCCCCTGACCTCAACAACCTCGTCACGGACCTCGAAAAGGTCGGCCGGGATGTGGATCGTCTCGCCGTCAACAGTAACATCTGCCCCTTCGGCCGTCGGCATCACGGTCTCGAGAGCGGCAAAGATGGCCTTGGCTTTTTGCCGGTACTGCTTCCCGAGCACGCCCATGTTCGGGATGATTCGCCGGCGCTGGACCTTCTTTGGCGTGTCGTACTGGATGAATACCGTCATTGCGGTACCACTTTGCTGTGCATGGGCATTGAGATCGTAATTCGTCCGGTCGGCAATTCCGACGGTCTCGACCCAGCCGAAGCGCTCTGAGTACACCTCCGCGTCCCAGCAATCGGTCGCGTAGTGCGCCCTTTCGTCGGGAAGGTGCTGGCGGAACCGGAGCCGGTCCGGCCGTATCCCCACCGTGACCAGCAGTTCATGGGTGAGAGCGACGTAGTAGGCGACATATTCGTTAGCAATGACACCGCCATCCACCGCTTCACGCATTGACATTTCCACCGCAGGTTCGCATTTCTGTTGGTGGATAAATGTCAGAAGTGGCATCCTGTAGTTTGCGTACCGTTTGAATGCCGGGTGGCGGTTCTTTTCGGCCGGGTGGACGAAGATCTCGGCCTCCGCCTGCGTGAATTCGCGGAGCCGGATCATGCCCTGCCGGGGTGAGATCTCATTACGGTAGGATTTGCCAATCTGCACCGCACCAAAGGGGAGTTTGTCCCGGTAGAACCGCAGAAGCCTTGCAAAGTCCACGAACATGCCCTGTGCCGTCTCGGGACGGAGATAGCCAACCCTCTGGGAGCCGGGACCGATCGTTGTCGAAAACATCAGGTTGAAGTTGTAAACCTCAATGTTTCCCAGAACCTCGCCGCAGGCAGGACATTTGCACACCGCAATTGCACTGGCGAGGGTCGCATTATCCATAGTCGCCGCCCCGCACACACCGCCGCCATCGGCCACATGGTCAGCTCTCAGGTATTCCCGGCAGTGCGGACACTGGCACATTTTGTCAGAGAATCCTTTCACGTGCCCGGATGCGATAAAAACCGCTTCCTGCGCAATCGTCGGGCACTCAATCTCGTAATATCCTTCCTGGACAACGTAAAAATGCCGCCAGATATTCTCTATCCTCCGCTTCATCATCGCGCCGAGCGGGCCGTAATCGATAAAACCGGCCACCGCCCCATAACATTCAGAAGTGGGCCAGATAAACCCCCGGCGCTTGGCCAGATCCATCACATTCTCAAAAACATCACTCATGCAGGATCCCTGAAACTATCGTCTCTTATACAGTTACACGACTCCCGACAAAAAGGCTCGTGTCCGGGTACCGGGGCCGTCCGCAGCTGTTCCTCTATTCTTACATGCAATGGAACAATCGTTTAAGCAGAAGATACCACTCCGGAACCGGCTTTCTTCTTTGAATCCAGAGGGCTGCAGAAATGCGATCCAGACTCAAATAAAAGGTTTTTGGTCAAAAGAACTGTAAAGATAGCATTAAATAGTTGACGAAGTATTGTATATCCTAATCCCAAGATGGGGTATGCAATGACGGAAGACAAACGGAAAACACAGCTGCTGGAACTCTTCAGCACCATGTCAGGCAAGACTAAGATTGTCGAGCCTATGAAAAACATTCATGGCACCCTCAGGGATAGCGATGCAATTGAACGCGAGGTCGCGCTGGTCATGCGGGAGATCATCGAGCAGGGGATATTCAAAACGTCGCTCAAACCGATCCAGCTTGCAAAGCTTGTCACCTCGTTTTATGCAGGAAAAAACGACACCGAGATCGCCCGCGAGCTCGGCGACGAGAAACTCAGCAAGACCGTAGCCCGGGCCCGGGTCAGGCTCAAGCTCTTCCGGGATCTTGACTTCAGGATGCCGTTTGACAAGGCCAAGATGGAAGAGCTGGTCGCATCGGGGAAGACGATGAAAGAGGTCTCAGACGAACTCGGGGTCAGCCCGTCAACACTCCGGGAATACCGGCATGTGATCGAGGAGCAGGAAGACCCCACCATCGATCCGTACATTCACCGGATCCGGGATGTTATGGAAGACCGTGATCTCTCCGAACAGATGACCCGGAGTGCAACAGCGGACAGCTTGGGCGAATCCATTGATATTACTGAAGCCGAACTGATCGATGTGACATAAAAGTTCCTTCTGCCACAATCTCAAATATCTCTTTTACGATCCACGGTCGGTGCCCGGACAGGTTTTACCTTCCGGCGCACCCGGTTGCTACAATAATGTTCATCCCTGTACAATCCTACCAGCATATATGCAACTTACCTGGCTTGGCCATGCCTGTGTGCTGCTCAACGGTACAAAAAAAGTCCTGATCGATCCGTTCATTCCTGACGGAAGCGTTGCCGGGACAAACCCGGACATCGTTCTTGTCACTCATGGGCATTCCGACCACCTGGGTGAGGCGGCCACGCTCAAAAAACCGACGGTTGCCGTTGGTGAGATCGCCCAATACCTTGAGACTAAAGGTGTTCCTGCCGAAGGGATGAATATTGGCGGGACTATATCCCTTGACGGTGTTACGATCACCATGACACCGGCGCTGCATTCGTCACGGATCGATGATTCGGCACCGGCAGGAAACCCGGGCATGGCCGCGGGTTTTGTGGTCCGAATGGACGATGTGTGCGTTTATCATGCAGGGGATACTGCGCTCTTTTCGGACATGAAACTGATCGGCGAGCTTTACCATCCCGATATCGCCCTCCTGCCCATCGGTGGGAGGTACACGATGGGTACCAGGGAGGCCATGATGGCAGCACAGTTTGTCGGAGCAAAGATCGTGGTGCCGATCCACTACAATACATGGGACCGGATCGCGGCAGATCCAATGGCGTTCAAAGCAGCCATCGAACGGACAACGGATCTCACGGTAAAGATCCTCCAGCCCGGCGAAAGCATCGAGGTTATCCAATCCTCATAAAAATCCATCTTATAACGTGCATCTCAATCCACGATATCCCTCCTGGCATATGCGTGATTGATCTTTTTTCATGATACCCTCATACGGTAAACCTAGAAAATGAGTCATTCAAGAGATATTTATGCATTCAGCGAGAACAAGACTCGATAGACATGAAAAACCACCGACTGCATCCTCACGATATCGATCTCAAAACCATCGCGTGGCATGCGATGGAAAAATACGGTTTTGAACCCCGGTTTCCACCACAGGTGATGGATGAGGTCAACGCGATGCAGGAGAGGACCTTTGTTGATATACCCAAGGACACGCGCGACCTCCGGACACTCTTGTGGTCATCAATCGATAACCACGATTCACAGGATCTCGACCAGCTGGAATACTGCGAGTGTATGCCTGATGGTACAATCCGGGTACAGGTTGCGATAGCAGACGTCGACTCCTATGTACAACAACAGTCGCCTACCGATGAGTATGCGTCCCACAACGGGACATCAGTTTATACCGGTGTCATCACTTTTCCCATGCTGCCCGATCGGCTCTCCCACGGGATCACCTCGCTCCTGCAGGGAAAAGACCGATTGGCTGTTATCATTGAGTTCCTGGTCCAACACGACGGGAGTTTCTCTCCCGGTGAAGTGCACCGGGCGCTGGTTCGCAACAAGGCAAAACTCGTGTACGAGGATGTAGGAGAGTGGCTGGAGGGGACCGGGTCCATCCCGAAGGGCATTCAGGAAGTCCCCGGGCTCGAAGAGCAGCTCCATCTCCAGAACGACGCAGCGCAACTTCTGCGGAAATACCGCCGGGATCAGGGAGCACTCGAGTTTGAGACCGTCGAGCCCGAAGTGGTCATAGAAAATGGCGAGATCAAGGGGCTTGTTGCCCTGACACCGAACCCGGCCCGGGCCTTGATCGAGGAGTTCATGGTTGCGGCAAACGGGACGATGGTTGCGCGGCTGGGTGCTGCCGGGGTCCCGATGATCCAGAGGGTGGTTAAAACCCCGCGGAACTGGCCCGGGATCATCCTTACAGCTGCAACCCTCGGGGAGACGCTGCCGGAGAACCCGGATGCAAAAGCGCTTGCAAAGTTCCTCATGAAGGAAAAGGCCGCCGATCCTATCCATTTCCCCGACCTGTCCCTTGCCGTGATAAAACTGATGGGGCCCGGCGAGTACATGATGCTTGAACCGGGTGCCACGCCAGCCGGTCATTTTGCCCTCGCGGTTATCGATTACACCCATGCGACGGCACCGAACCGGCGCTATGTGGATATCATCAACCAGCGTCAGGCAAAAGCGATCCTAATGGGGAACCCCGGTCCTTATTCATCAACAGACCTCTCCGATCGGGCTATGTGGCTGACTGACCGGGAAAAAGCGTCAAAGAAGGTCAAACGATTCATGCGCAAGTCCGTTGCTGCGATGCTGCTTGAGGACAGTATCGGCAAGGCTTTCGACGCCCTTGTAACCGGCGCTGCGGACAAGGGAACGTATGTGCGGCTCCTTGTACCGCCTGCTGAGGGCCGGGTGGTGAAGGGAGAGCGAAACCTTCGGGTCGGCCAGAAAGTGCGGGTCCGGCTCTTAAAAACCGACCCCTACAACGGCTACATCGATTTCGAATGTATCAGCCGGGAAAAAATGATATGAACAGGGATGTTCTCCCCGTCCACTTTTTTTTTATCTCTCATGCGATCCTGTTGACAAATGAGGAGCAGGAAGCATGTATGCAGCAGTCCGTTAAAGGTCCCTGCCGCCGGATCGTCTCCTGCCGCCGGACCGTCCTCCCACATGAAGGAGGAGTGCAATAACCACCAGCACCAGAATCACGATGCCGATCAGGGGCAGTGTCCATGATGGCGAAGTCCCGGATGATGCTGGCGGGACTGTAGTCTCAGCTGCAGTCTGCGTCTCGTTCGGCTGTTCAGTAACCGTACCCGGCATCTGGGAGACCGTTGGAACGACCTGGGTCGTAGTCGAGGTCACAGGGTGTTCAGAGACCGTGATAAAGCCCGGCATGGTTGTGGTGTTCTGGCCGCCAGAGTTTGTGGTGGTAAGGCTGACCGTATAGGTGCCGCTCTGTATGTAGGTATGTGTCGGGTTCTGGTCGGTGCTCTGGGTGCCGTCACCAAAGAACCACTGCCAGCCATTCGGAGAATTAGTTGAGGTATCTTCGAACTGGACGGTAAGCGGGGCAGTTCCTGATTGAAGGTCTGCGATAAAGGAGGTTATGGGAGGGGATGCGGCATTCGTTACCGTGATGAATGCCGGTATAGTGGTCGTGTTGCTGCCAGCGGTGTTCGAGGCACCTAAGGAAATGGCGTAGGATCCGACACCGGTGAAGGTATGTGTCGGGTTCTGGAGCGTGGATGTCCCCCCGTCCCCGAAGGTCCAGTACCATCCGGTCGGGGTGTTGTTGGAGGTGTCGGTGAACTGGACGCTCAGGGGGTTAATGCCCGAGGTGACATTGGCGGTAAAGGATGCAACGGGGACAGCAGCGTTCACGGTAATATATCCCGGCTGGGATACCGTGTTGCTGCCCATGGCATTGGATGCAGTGAGGGTAACCGTGTAGGTGCCGGGGGTGGTATAGGTATGCGTCGGGTCTTGGAGCGTGGATGTCCCTCCATCCCCGAAGGACCAGACCCAGGAGTTCGGGGAGTTGATTGAGGCGTCCACGAACTGGACGGTCAAAGGTTCGATTCCAGATGACACTGTAGTCTTGAAGAGCGCCGTTGGAACGACCGTTACTTGGTTTACCGTGATAAAATTGCTCACCGAGGTGGTGTTACTACCCGCAGAATTTGTGTCGGTGAGGGTGACCGTGTATGAACCCTGGGTCGAATAGGTATGTACCGGGTTGGGGCTCGCCGAGGTTCCCCCGTCCCCGAAGGACCAGACCCAGGAGCTAGGGGAGTTGGTCGAGGTGTCCAGGAACTGGACGGAGAGAGGCGGGGATCCCGAAGTGATATTGGTCACAAATGAAACGACCGGCACGGAGGCTGCCTTGGTGACGGTGACGTATCCCTGGAAAGTGGCTGTATTGCTGCCCGCTGAGTTTGCTGCGATGAGCGTCACCGTGTAGGTGCCGGGGGTGGTATAGGTATGCGTCGGGTTCTGGAGCGAGGAGAACCCACCATCGCCAAACAACCAGGTCCACGATGTAGGCGAATTTAGGGAGGAATCCATGAACTGCACAGTGAGCGGTACGTTTCCTGAAGAAGCATTCGATATGAATGATGCCACCGGTACCGCACCCATGACCGGACTTATAAGAAATATTCCTGAAACAAGAATAAGAAAGAGCCAGACCACCTTTTTAGTTTTCATGCCGAATCACTGCTTTTCCCGGGAGATGCAATGAGACACACGTGCATCATATATGCATTCTCCTTTTATTGTACCAATGCTTTTATCTCCAGTTATTAATGTTTTCCCTGAGATCCGTGATGTAATGCGGTTATTTGGTAATCCGGGTCCGGTGCGTCTATCCCGGAATGACCCTCTCTCTTTGTTATCAGAGGTAGGTAGGTGCATCAATCACAACAGGAGGTCGCTCTGCCAGACTCAGCAGGAATACGTGCCACCGGAAGATACGAAAAAATTGGATTTTTCTGTGGTAATGTGACAGGAGTGCCCGATTGCTGTTCCTATTATCAAGGGAAATGTTACTTCACGTATACCGCATGGTTCACAAGTTTTTTCCAGTAGGTGTCGCAGTTATCCGAGCAGTACCCCCCGGCCATCACCTGGTCCGGATCGAAATGGGATAATGCGAGCCGGATTCCCTCCCTGTCTGGATCCATGATGATCCACCGGTGAACCTCATACTCGTTTGCGAGATCGATGGCCTTGCCCAGCATCATTGTACTGACTGCTATCTCGCGCTGGTATTCCATCAAAGGTACAAGATCATTGTGGTCCGATGCCGGTGCATAAAAGAGGACCTTCTTTCCTGCAAGGAGGGAAACCTCCTGCTCATCCACCGTATCGCAGATCAGTACATGACCTCCGATCCCTGCGTCCCGCATCGCCCGCATGATGGTGCGGTAGGCCGCCGTGATCGCGTCGCACCATTCATCGTCGTCACCGTAATACGTGTCTGTGATCCCGAGTGAGTGAGGGGCCGGAAGTGCGCACCAGACCTCTCTTTTTTGTGCGGCGAGCAGGGTGGCATCTTCAATCAACGCGCTGGCATCTACGTGGATCTCCTCAACTGCCGTGTCCCGGCCTGTGTTCAGACCGATGAGACTTTCTCGGATCCTCTCGCAGCAGAAGAGTCCGCCCGCGCAGGGGAACATTATGCCGGCAGCAAGTTCCGGTGCAAGTGACACATCGAGCCGGTACGCATGGAGATCTGCTGCAGTTCCCCGATGATCTGCTACCCAGCCGGAGAGGGCGGCGAGATCCGGTTCACCGGGCTCCGCGCCAAGCGCACGTGTTGTGAGGGGCACGATCTTTGGCATGGTACATGAATTATTACCTATCGCATGCTAAAAAGTACCTGAATGACTCAACCACCGCTGCTGGTTACCTGCGGGCTTCCCTATACGAATGGGCCCTGCCATCTCGGGCATCTGCGCACGTACGTCCCTGCCGACTGCTACGTCCGCTACATGCGGCGGACTGGTGAAGAGGTAGTCTTTGTATCAGGATCGGACAATCACGGGACGCCCATTGTAGTCTCTGCCGAAGAGCGGGGGATCTCCCCCCGGACACTCTCCGAGCAGTACCACCGTCACTTCGATGAGACGTTCAAACGGATCGGGGTCAATTTCGATCACTTCGGCATGACTGACGATCCGACAAATCACCACCGGACCCAGGAGATCATCGGAAGGCTGGAGAAGAACGGGTATATCTATAAGCAGGTCGTTCACCAGGCATATTGCCCGAAGTGCAGGCGTTTCCTGCCGGACCGGTATGTTGAAGGAACCTGCCCCTACTGCGGCAAGCAGGCCCGGGGGGACGAGTGCGACCAGGGCTGCGGCAAACACCTTGAGCCGGGCGAGATCAAGGATCCGATCTGCAAGGTCTGCGGTACTAAAGCCGAGTTCCGGGACCAGGAGCATTTTTTCTTCCGGCTCTCCGCGTTTAAGGAGTACCTCCTCCCGTTCCTTGACCGGCTCCGGGGCACCAGCAACGCGAAGAACTATGCGATCGGCTGGATTCGGGACGAGCTGCACGACTGGTGTATCACCCGCACGCTCGAGTGGGGCGTGAAGTTTCCCGGCCGGGATGATCTTGTGGTGTATGTCTGGGTCGATGCACCGATAGGTTACATCGCTTTCACGGAGGAGTGGGCAGCAAAGGCCGGAAAAGACTGGAAGCGGTACTGGTGCAAGGATAATCGGGTCACGCATTTCATCGGCGGGGATATCATCTACCACCACTGCATATTCTGGCCGGGCCTCCTCAAAGGTGCCGGGTACGGTGAGCCGTACGCGGTTGTCGCCAGCGGAATGGTCAAAGTTGACGACCACAAGTTCTCGAAGTCCCGGGGATACGTGGTCTGGACCAACGAAGATTATCTCGACAAAGGTCTTCCCGCAGATTACCTCCGGTACTACCTGCTCGCGTACACAAGCCATACCAAGGAACTCAACTTCTCGTGGAAGGTCTTTGGCGAGAGGATTAACAACGAGGTTGTCAACATTCTGGGGAACTTCATGTACCGCACACTCTTTTTTGCGCATAAAGAGTTCGGAGGTGTGCCTGCCGGCGCGGTCGATTCAGCCATCATCGGGGAGATCGAAAAGTGTCTTTCAAGCGTAGACAGCCAGATGAAGGGGTACGAGTTCAAGGGCGCAGTCGACACCATCATGGCGCTTGCCGCCTTTGGGAACACGTACGTCCAGACCCGTGCGCCGTGGAAACTGATCAAAACCGACCGTTCAGCAGCGGCTCAGGTAATCAAAAACAGCGTCCAGATCGTAAAAGCCCTCGCGCTCCTGATAGAGCCGGTGATGCCAGCAAAAGCACAGGCGTGCTGGGCGCAGCTGGGGTACTCAGATCTCGTGGCATCCCACCGGGTGGATGAGGCCACCGACCCGGTCCCGGATCGGGCACTTGCAGCTCCCGTTCCGTTGTTCGGCCGGCTTGAGGAAAAACAGATCGCAGAGCTGGACGCGGTCCTTCAGCGGCGTGTTGCGGAGGCGAATAAAAAGATGGAGAAGGTACCGTCGATTTCGATTGAGGAATTCAGTAAAGTTGAGATGAAGACCGGGAAAGTGCTTGCCGCTGAGGCAATCCCCAAATCGAGCAAGCTCCTGAAACTCAGGGTGGATATTGGCGGGGAGATCCGACAGATCGTGAGTGGTATTGCGCAATTCTATAAACCCGATGAGCTGGTGGGAAAATATGTCGTGGTGCTGACAAACCTTGTGCCGGCAAAGATCTTCGGGGTGGAGAGTGACGGAATGATCCTCGCTGCCGGGGACGCTGCATCGCTCCTGACACCGGAAAAACCGGTTGAACCGGGGACGAAGATCAGGTAAGCTTTTTCGCCCTCTCTTTTTTTGGTTGTGTAATCCGGTGATTTTCTAAAACGAGTGGAGTCTTACTGAGTGATCTTTGACCTGGGTTGAGGAATGAAGAGATAATACAACCCTTTACAACCCTTTCCGTGAAAATATAAAACTTATTTTGGGGGCTCTCATCAGGGATCTCTGTTCTGTCAACCGAAACCTATATCCGGGGTTTCAAGGGAATTTGTCGTCTATTTTTTGCGTCCCTCCTAGGCTTTTTGTCGGAGGATTTCTGAACATGGATCCGGAGAAAGCCACGCGCCGGCTTTTGTTATTTTATCTCTCTGAATCTCCCTTTAGGTACCACGATCTCGAAGCGCACACCCTGTCCCGGCTCTCCGGTCTCGGCGATGACAATGCCGGTAAAGCCGAGCAGCTCGCGGATCAGGAAGAGGCTGACCATATTATCCTGGCTGTACCCGAATTCGAAGATCCGCTCTTTTTCACCGGCGGAGATACCTGCACTGTCATCCTCATAGAAGAGGATGAGCGATTCGTTGCACTGGTGGACGGTCATCCGGATTGTCGAAAGTGCCGGCCCGCCATGCCGGAATGACAGAGACAGGAGGCTGAAGAAGATCCGGGGGAGTAAGGGATCGGCAAAGATCTCGACCTCTCCTACGCCGGTGCTGATATCAACCGTATGTTCAGGAAGCATCTGGATCGCTTCTGCGAACGCCTGATTCACGGACTGCCATCTGGGTGAGATGACACCGGGGTTCTGGAGGGCCCGTTCGTACGCGATCTGGTTCTTGATAGACTCAACTGAGCCGATGGTCTTGTCAAAGAACACCTGCATCGCTTCGTGCGTGGTTTTGAGCTGGGCCCGTTCGAGGTAGGTCATGATGATAGCAAGCTGATCGAGAATATCGCTCCGGGTGATGGAAAAGATCAGATCCCTTTTCAGGGTAACCGCCTCATCGGTTACATCTTCTGCGATACCGAGCATGTATCTCACGGCTCTCTTCGAGTCATAGATCGGGACGATAATCATATGGATAACACGCTCTCCGCGTGTTTTTGAGGAAATTTTCTTATATTTAATTTCCACCCGGGACGAAAGCGCATCGGCGTCCTCATTTTTGATCTGCGCCGCCATTGTGGGCGAGAATATTTCCTTGTCGGCCTTTCCAATCACGTCCTTTGCCGGCCGCTCAAAAATCTCCTCACTTGCCCGGTTCCAGAAGACATATGTTCCGGTATCTGTCTTTTTAAGAAAGACTCCGACCGGCATCTGTTCGATAAGGTCCCTGTGGAAGATCTCATCATCATCGAGTCTCTGGGTGGCAGACTTGAGCGAATCCACCATCGTATTGATACTTTTTTCAAGGATCACAAATTCGAGGGCGTCTGTTGTTCCGATGCGGTGATCGAAATCCCCGCTTGCGATAATATCTGCATCATGAGCCATTTTCTCTATAGGGCGGGTCATTCTTCGGGACAGTATTAAGGCGAGAACGCATCCAATCCCGATAGCGCATCCCCCGAACAGGAGGTGGACATAGACAAGACGGTTGAGGTCATCCTGTACCAGTCCGGTATTGTAGGTGATTATGACGATCCTACTCATATCGGAACCATACTGGGGATTACTCAGATCAACAAAAATGTACCGTGTTTCCGTATGGTTGGCCGGGTCATCCGTTTCCATGGTCGTCCGGCTGGCAATCACCTGCCTGAGATTCGCTTCCGTAATATTGTCAGGCAGGCTGTTATCATCAGTGCGGTGTCCCATCGTATCGAAAACGCGGTAATTATCGATAAAGGGATTAAAAGAAACAAACCTCGCAATGTTATTTTCATCGTTGAGCAGGAGGTAAGTAGAGTTAATTGAGGGTGGTGAGTATCCAAGTTCCATGATATACTGATGATCTGGTGTGGGCTCGTAGGCATACTTTCGCAAATTACCGTCCGTTATCTCCCTCACCACACGATCCGGGAAAAAACCCTGTGACAGCCTGATCTTGGTCAGGTACGTGTAAAAATAGGGAATGCTCCGGAAATCCTCCCCCTGTTCCAGAGGGTGGGTGGTATAGACAATCACCCCGGATTCGTTGATAATATAGATGTCATACCCCTCTCCCAATGTCTCTTTTACCCCGGTAAGATTCATGTTGGCCGGGTTCTCGCCGGAACGGTTGTATTCGGCAAAGAGCACGCCAAAATCATTTATCATCTGCTGGTTGAGCTGGTCATCCATAATGGTGGTGGCTGAATCATCCAGCTGTAGTGCCGCTGTGATACTGTCTTCGGTTTGATTCTGAAAGTATGCAAATTCACTGTCTGTGCTGCCTTTGAGGTTGATATAATCATATGCCGTCATAAGGCTGACAAGGAAGATGACCAGAATAATCATAGAGATAAGAAGTGAACGGGAGAAAGAGCGGTTATTTCCGTGAGTTGGTTTTCTGGGTCCCAAGCGATGTCACCCTGACGTATGTGGTTGGTGTTCTGATTGAAATTACCTAGTGAATCGCTCATGAGACGTGATAAAGATACGTAATTGATATTTCCCGCTTGTCAGGTTGGTATAAAAAGAGTCCTCCTCTCTTTCACACATCCTGATGCCCGGGTAATAACCCCCGGCAGGTCTTCAGGTCAGGATTACGGCAGAATATGGGAGGAAACCTGCACGATTATTTTAATGCCGCATTCATCGCAGCCTTGACCCGGTCATCTGTTTCATCAGCAAGGGCCTTCCTTATCGCCATCATGACTTTCGTTCCCCCAATCGCGGAGAGCGCTTTCGTGGTCATCGTTCTCACTACCGGGTTCTCATCTTTTAAGAGTATGATCAGCGGATCGACAGCCTCGGAATCACCCACAGCCGTCAGCCCTTTTGCCGCCATATACCGCACGTGATCGCGGCTGTCTTGGAGTCCCTGAACAAGGGGTTTTATTGCCTTCTCATCGGCAAGTTTCCCGAGTGCCTCTGCCGCACGGTACCGTGTCTCCCATTTGGGGTCTTTCATTGTAGCGGCAAGCGGTTCGGTTGCGGCCTTGCCTGTCGCAACGAGCGCAAGCATGGCCTGCTCCCTTACTGATTTGTCCCTATCCCCCAGCGCTTCGATCAAGGGTCTGATGACCTGGGGAGACCTGGCATTACCAAGCAGGTACGCTGCATATCTCCTGATGGCAGGTTCGGCATCGTTGAACAGGGTGCTTATCAGGATGTCAATCCCCTGTTTTTCAAGATCCTTTGCCCCTTCTGGAACCGGGGGCATGTTGGTCTCCGTCATGATATGTACTCAGGAACTACTATGATCCTGAATATATTAAAAAACCGGCTTTGATGGGATTTTATGCGATCACACTGATGCACTTGTGGTCTTTGAGACCCTTTGACTCTATCCATGCCACTGATGTATCCCTCATGATGCGAAATCTCCTCGGTATGTTTGCAAAAAATATTCACGGAACTAAAATACGCCCCGACAAATTGGGATGGGGAAGAGTGCATCCCGCTTGCAGAGTCCTTCACTCGGGGGGAGGAGTCAAACCTTTATGGAGTATCTAACATCGAAGGGAAAGCAAACGAGAGCTTTTCTCCAGAAGCCAAAAACTATGAACTGTTCTATTCGGTAAAAAAGAAAAAATCCCCGGCACCTGTTAGACAGTTGATGTGACCGTGACCTTTCCGTAAGACGCACTTGTGCTATTGGATGCGAGCTGGTTACCGTTCTTGTAGATGCTGACCGTCAGCGCATGGGTGGAGGTGTCATCGGTTTTCTGGAAGACTGCTGTTACTAAACCGGTGGCGTTTGCGATCGGGTACATCTGGGCCCCTGAGCTCGTCTCGTTCGTGGTCACGCCACTGTTACTGTACGAGCCAGTGAAACCGCCGATATAGCTGACACTGACAGCAACACCGGTTGCCGGGATGCCTGGCGGCGTTGGCGTTGCCATCACAACCGGGGTACCTGAACTGCTCCCTGATGCCTGTGTGGCTACCGGGATGCTGGTCGTTGTCGCAGTGACAATAGCAGACCCGCTGGAGCTGTGGGATCCCAGGAATCCCATCTTTGGCAGGACCACAAGAACTGCAACTGCAGCGATGAGAATGATCACAATGATACCCGCCGCGAGCAGGATCTTTTTCTTGTTTGAGGGTTTTTTTGGTGGGGGTGGAACGGCAGTAGGCATGGAAGAAGGAACAAGCGGGGTGGGTTGCAGGTCTTTTGGGGAAAAAAGTTTTGGCATAAACCGCTTCTTTCCCGACTGAACTGCCGGGTGGGCTACGGCTGCAGTTTTTTGTTCCGGGACGATCGGTTTTGGTGATACAGGTGCAGAAGGTATGGATTGGCTCACTTCTTTGAGGGGTCTGGTTTCATGGGGGGTATCGCGGGGAATGGCGATCGGGCGCTCTTTTGGGGCCATAAATACGGGGGTGGACGAGGCTGGTGCTGAGACTGGTACCTGGGGGATCTCTCCCGCTGGTGTAATCCGTGTGCCACACTTGTTGCAGAAGCCTGACCCCTCCGGTACTTTCGTACCGCACCGGGTACAATAGGTGCCAAGAATTGACTCCGCTGCCGGTTCCGGTGCGGGTGCCGGAGGCTGCCAGGTTTCAGGAGGATTCTCTCCTGTCTTTTTTGCAGGCTGTAAAAATTCGGGCGAGGGCGGGACTGGCGTCCTGATTCCATGGGGTGCCGCTGTATCCTGCCCTGTACTCTGGGCCTCCATACCCGGGATAACCTTTCGGATCACCTGCTCAAACGAAGGTGTGAGATATGCCCGGATCTGGCGGACCCATTCATCCCGTTCCTTGACTCTGTTACCGCCTCCTTCGCGAGAGAAGGTCAACACCATCTGCCGTGCGCCCCCGGCCTTGGTGATCACTCCCAGCGTTATGATAAGGTCCCGGATCGCGTTCTCCCCGGATTCAATGGACTGGATGGTGGCAAGTGGAATCTCTTTTGGTGGCAGGAGGTTCTTTAACCTGTCGACAAGGATAATGCGTTTGTTGGTGAGGATTGCCTCAAAAGAGATCGATTTTACATGGACCGCCTGGGTCCGTATAAGTATCTGTTCATCTCCCTGTAGTTCTGGATCAGCCATTCTGCCTCTCCCTCCCTCTCTACGTTCAAACGTGGGATGTTTGTCGAGAAAAAGATATTTATCCATATCCTCCCGAGATTCCCGAACTACGAGATTGTGTGAAGTCTTACCGGATAAATGCCATAGAATCCGGCAGCGCACCATGGCGGGCGAGCACTTCTTTGAGCGTCTTTGAGGCAAGCATCCTTACCTTTATAATTGATGACAGGGAAACCCCGTAATCCTTTGCGAGGGGGTCGTCAGAGGTACAACAGCAGGATTCTCCGGACAGTTCCTGGTCAAACACATCTTTTATTATATGGTTTTGGACAAAGGTCAGTTCGGTCATCAGCTGCTGACCGGGCATCCGCACTGCAGCAAAGGAGAGATGGATCGTATCTTCGAACTGGTGCGATCCTCCATCCGGGGAAAGCCTGAGCGTGCAGGAGATTTCATACAGCTCATTATCCACTTTTTTGATAGTGGAATGTTCGATACTGAGCATCAGTACCTTTTCTGAGGGAATCAGGTGGATGTGGTGATCCGCGTCAAGCATCGCGATACTGCCTACCGACATAGCTCTCCTCTTTTAGTGAGAGTTTTTCGGTAAGGGATAAAGTGTTTGTGCCTGTCTGGAGATTGTGGGGAGCATGTAAAGATTACATACACAGCACCGTTTCGTGAAATATTAGGATCCGGGCATCCGCAGACAAGCATTATATCTGATATGGTCAATCGTACCTCATGTATACGGGATATGGTATTCTCTCTGCAGTATTCGCAGCAGTACTTATAAGTGCCGGCTGCCTGTCAACAATCTTCCCGTATCCTTCAGCGTCTGAACCGACCCTGTCCCCCGTCCCCACTCCAGTACCGACAACGATAAGCCCGGTTTCGACCGTCCCGGTGTCGCAGATGGCACTCCAGCCATCAGATATGCCGACAGACTATATCCTCCAGGATCGATCAGATATCTCCTACATGGAGATGGACCAGATATCGCGGAATCTGGGCTGGAGAGCAGGGTACACAGTTACCTACTACCGTTTAAATCAGCAACAATACGATATGACATCTGTCAGTCAGGTGATCGATCTCTATACCCTGACCAATATGAACACGGTATTTAATATTCAGGAGGACGCTGCCACCGCACAGGGAACAGGGACGACCCAGGTCTACGAACTTCCCTGCCCGAATATGGGGGATCACACCTTTGCATACCGCAAAACCGATTCGCAGAACCCCCTTCTCACAACGTACTCAATCCTCTTCACGAAAAAGGATGTGTACGAAGAGCTGAACATGAGTGGCACAACGACGGATTTTGAAACACTCAAAGATCTGGCTCAGACAGCGGCAGGCAAGATCCAGTAGGTATCCACTGTGCAGGGAGGAGATGTCTTTTTGGAAGATCGGTTATGGTTTCAGGTATCGCTGGTCTTTTAAAACACTATAAGGGGGTATTCTGGTGACGTTTACCTGCCGGCAATGCGGAGCATGCTGTATGTACTTAGGCGATTATATTGTCATAGATAAGCAGCTCGGGCCGTTTGAGTTTGCATGCGAATCTGTTTCCACCGGAACGGAGTTTACTGCCTGCATCGATGAAGACAAGCGGGAGATCTTTTGCGATCGCTCCTTTCCCGAAAACCATCTCCATGCCTGCCGTTTTCTCCGTCCTGATGGCAATCTCCTGCGGTGCACGATTCATCGCGACAGTCCGGCACAATGCAAATTTTACCGTTGTGTCATAATGCGGATCGCCGATCCCGGGGGAACTGTTCTGGGCGTGGTGACCGGGACTCTCCACCTCCACTCGGATGATCGCATGTTACGTGCCATCTGGGAAGTGGGTGAAAAGAATATCCCGGAATCTTCACCCGATGCCGAAGAGCGCCTTCACCGGTATCTTGTCGAGAGCGGGTACCTGGTTACCTGAGGCTGGAATCCGGACACACGAGTGCCATATCCCACGTAAATGAATCCGACAGAACTTGGGGAAACTGACCGGCAGCCGCGTTCAGCGCTTGATTATTACACCGAAGGAATTATACGGGGAAAAGAGGGAAGGCATGAAGAGGCTCTTTCCTTGTTTACCCTGGCACTTGCCGTAAACCCGAGGCTTGCTTCCGCATGGGCAGGCCGGGGTTTTGCGCAGGGGAAGCTGGGGCATTTTCAGGAAGAGATCGAGTGCTGCGATCAGGCACTGTGCATCGACCCTGCCTGTCTCGAAGCCTGGAATTACAAGGCGTTTGCCTTGGGGAAACTCGATCGGTTCGAGGAAAAGATCGTCTGCTGTGACCGTGCACTTGCACTCGATCCGGAAAATGCATCCGCATGGAACAACAAGGGTGTCGCCCTTGGTATGCTGGGACGGTACGAAGCAGAGATCCGGTGCTGCGACCATGCCCTCCAGCTGCGGAGCCGGTACCTCTCGGCATGGGTGAACAAGGGATATGCCCTGGGAAAGCTGAAACGCTATAGTGAGGAGATTGCCTGTTATGACAGGGCCTTAAAGATATACCCCTTTTATTTCTCCGCCCTTCACAACCGGGGGATTGCCCTCATCAACCAGAAGAACTACCGTGATGCACTCGAAACTCTGGACTGTGCGCTTGCCCTCCACCCCCGGCATCCGCAGGCACTCTATAGGAAAGGCCTTACCCTCTCCAAACTCGGCTTGCACGAGGAGGCAATTGTCTGCCTGAAGCAGGCTCTTTCATATGATCCTGCGATGGCCGATGCCTGGGTGGTGCTGAGCAACTCCTGCTTTGCACTGGGGTGGCTGGAGGAATCCGCCCATGCGTTTGATCAGGCTTATTATATCGATGCCCATGATGTCAGGGAGGGTGTGGTCAAGGGACTCTCCCTCCTTAAGGCAAAAAAATTTGAGGACGGCCTCCACTGTTTCTCGGAAGTGCTGGGTATTCTACGCCGGTAATATGTGTATATCCTGTACCGGTGGTATTTATGGCTCCGGCACGAATACGGATGCATGGATGTGGAGGAATATGTCCGGCACCATCTTGCCGCCGGTGAAGAGGAAGATACGATTATACACAATCTGGTCGGGCGTATATTGGAAATAAAACATTCGAAACCTGCATATACGAACGCCTTTGCGCGGGCGGTGGTCGAGGAGGTCAAAAATACTCAGGGGCTCTCCGGAGATTTTTTTGTGTTTGAGCCGGCACAGGTCCGGATGGGTGAGTTCGGTGTCGGCTCCCGGGGAAAAGGCGATTTTTTTGCACACCGGGAGATCGCCAGGATCATCGGGAAGACCAGGGCATCGGTCGGCGTGGACGAGATGGATGATGCCGGTGCTATCAAGGCCGGTAGTGAATATATAGTCTGTACCGTTGACGGGATGCATTCGCGGCTCTCTGATTATCCCTATCTTGCCGGCTTCCATGTGACCCGTGCGACGCTGCGGGATCTCTACGTGATGGGGGCAGCTCCGGTCATGCTCTTTTCTGACATCCATGTGGCCGATGACGGGGACGTGGCAAAGATCTTCGACTACACGGCAGGGATCACGACCGTGGGCGAGATGATGGATGTCCCCCTTGTCACCGGCTCCACGCTCCGGATCGGAGGGGACATGGTCCTTGGGAACCGGCTGACCGGCTGCGTTGGTGCAGTTGGTGTGGCCCGTCACCTGACTGCCAGGAAATCGACACAGCCCGGCGATGTGCTGCTGATGACGGAAGGTGCGGGAGGCGGGACGATTGCGACGGCGGCGATCTATTCCGGGTTTCCCGACGTTGTCGAAGAGACCATCAATCTCAACTTCCTCGTGACCTGTGAGGCACTGATAAAAAATCCGGTCTTTGATCAGATCCATGCCATGACCGATGTGACCAACGGGGGTCTCCGGGGCGATATCTTTGAGATGGCAGAGACCGCCCGGTGCCGTATGGTAGTGAGGGAAGAGGACACACTTCCCCTCGTTAATCCCCGGGTACGGAAGATGCTTGAAGCACTTGAGATTGATTATCTCGGTGTTTCCCTTGATGCCCTCCTGATCGTTGCCCCGGAATCATCAGCGGATGAGATTGCCCGGGTAATCCGGTCTATCGGTGTAAACTGCAGGGAGATCGGGAACGTTGAAAAGGGAGAACCGGCATCTGTTCTGGTGACGGATGGGAAAGAGCACGACTTCCAGCCCCGGTTCCGGGAGTCCGCGTACACTCCGGTAAAAAAAGTAGTGGACACTGAAGCTGCGGATTTCGAGGAGATGAAAAAAGGTGTCCTTCGGGCGTCACAGGCCGCAATCGCAAAAAAAGAGCGGGTGCTTGCGAGGCTGAGAGAAAAAGGGAGATCAGCGTAAGACGTGTCCGGGATCCTCAAAGCGCGATGCCGGTCAATCCAATAAAAGACACTCGTTAGTATCCATTAAATCCCCGTTTTCGATTACGTCTCTAAAATGAAAGGATCGGGATCTGCAGGCACTTCTTTTATTAAGAAACAGGTACCGGACACATATACACGGCTGTCGTTAAAGAGAGTTTTCGATCTCGTTTAAAATACGGTCGGATACGATCCTCCCGATTCGGGTGAGTTTCCCGTTTACGAGAACCATAGGGATCGGGGGATATTCCCTTTCAAGGATGGTACGGATATGATCGGGAACACTGTCATCGATCAGGGTCAGTTTCACCTCGACCCGGTTGCCATAGCTCTCGGTTACCCTCTCTTTCAACGCTTCATATGCCTGTACTAGTTTTCCTGAGGGGTAGCATGCTGACAAGCCGCAGGTCCGGTTCGCATCGCAGGGAAAAGGAGAGCAGTCTGAGGATTTCAGCCCGACAATCTCGACAAGGATCGTGTCACTCATGTACGATTGGTTGGTGCGAACGGTATTTTTAGTATTGGGATAATGCATCGCGTTCCGTCCCGGCCTTTTTGCCGGGTTCCGGGAAAGTGTGTGAAGCGGTCATCCCGACCGATTATGAGATCGATCGGTCCGATCAATTTTTTTGCGGAGAGTGAAGTGGGGGGAGGGGGGCTACCTTTGATCCTGCTGTACGAGCGGTCGGTCCGACTAATTCCGGAATCGATCGGTCCGGCCAATTTCAGAAACGATCGGACCGATCACCCCGCCTCGCCTGAACCTCTAGTGGAAGCGCATGTTGTGAGATTGGAATAAAAGAAGTCACCCCGACCGATTTTGAAATCGATCGGTCCGATCGATTTTTTTGCGGAGCAGCAAGTGGGGGGGAGGGGGTTACCGATTTTTTTGGAGGTCGAGGTCACCCTCTACGTCTTTCTCCGGAATTACCGGGTCGTGACCCGAACTTTTTTAGAAATCTCAGCAACCCGGTCGATCTTTTCTGAGAATTGTCCGCACGCGACCGGGAATTTTTCGGAACAGTGCGGGTGGCTGTACGGATTTGCCCGTTCTGAAAACGGCTCAGGAAGATGGGGGCTGTTGCCCCCATACCCCACGAACGAGGAACACCGCCGCCCCCGACGGGGCGCCCCCGCGGCGGATCAATTACCTGAAAGAACGGGAACAGGTAATCTGCCCAGCGAGGGCCCGACGAGGCGCCCGAGCAAAGCGAGGAGGGGTGGAATCACAATTGATGGGATCTAAAAAAAAGTCTCAGATAAATCTCTCAAACCGTTCCTTCGAGGCTTTGCAGATGGGACATATCCCCGGCGGCTGCTCGCGTGCGCAGAGATACCCGCAGACCTTGCAGCGCCAGACCGGCAGGGGAAAAATTGGCATCGCTGTTGTTGAAGCAACCCGGACTGATGCGGCTTTGCCCCGTTGGGAACGGGGTGGGCGGCGCTCGGGCACCGGTGCGACCTTCTGTCTTCCCAGGGCAATTGCCTCATTCACGTACAGGGCGCAGTAACAGGCACCGTATTCCTCTAGGTCGGCGTCCCGGTAATCGCAGGGGCAGACTATATCCAGGTCTTCTTCTTTTTTACCGGAGGCAAGGCGACAGGGGCAGGAACGGTAGCCATACCGCTGTTCGTTTTTCAGCAGGCCTCTTACCAGGTTCTTGGTGAACTCCGTATCCGGGTTCAGCCGGTACCCGTTCTTTTCGGCATCGGCCCTGAGCACGAGGTATGCTGATTCAACAGAGTTTTCCGAAACTGAGGGTACGTTCATACCGCAAGGGCCTCCCGGATCTCCTGTTCGCGGAACCCGACAATGGCGCGTTTATTGCCGATCACGAGCGTGGGGAAGGATCCACTGGGATTCCATCGCTCCACCGCGTCCATCACCTCGTCCTGTTCCCTGCCTTCGAGCAAATCGACGTAATCGTAATCGAAGGCAATGCCCAGTTCCTCCAACAGGACCTTGGTCTTGTGGCACCACTGGCAGGTCGAGAGGGCATAGAGCATAACAGGACCCCGGTTTTTACCGTTTACGTGCGTCGGCAGGATAAACCACTTCCAGAGAAAAAATTGCGGTCGTTACTATATAAAAATGGGTATACGGGTGGTTTTCATTCAGCGAATGTACGTTGCCCTGTCACCGGAAGCATCCCCTCCCCCTGCAAAGAGTGCATGTACGAGTTCCTGCTGTGTAATCCCCACTCCTGTTATGGGAGAGCAATCGCTCAGCGGTTCTATCCTGTGCATCAGCGTTAATAACTAATCCGGCACATAATCTATGGACACCATGAAGGCGGTTCTGGGATTCGAAGACGGGGACTTTGTTGTTGGGGAAGGTTTCGGGGTAAAAGGTGAATGTGCCGGTGAGCTGGTTTTTAACACCCAGATGACCGGTTACATGGAGTCCCTTACTGATCCGAGTTATTTCGGGCAGATCCTGATGTTCACCTTCCCCCAGATCGGAAATTACGGCGTTGATCCCGAAAACTTCCAGAACCCGCGCGTCTGTGCGCTGGGGTGTATCGTAAAAGAGATCTGCGAGAAACCCGAACATGAACCCACCATCAGAACCTTTTTTGAAGAAAATTCCCTTTTGGGAATGACTGGTGTCGATACCCGTGCCCTGACCATCAAGGCCCGTGTCCATGGTACTATGCGCGCCGCCCTTGTCGTGGGAAGCGATGACGGGGCGTACGCCATAGCCTTGGCGAAAAAAACCCCGACAATATGCGATATTGTCCCCATCCCGGAAGTATCGTGCAAGGAGCCCTATCATATTTCCGGCAGCGGGAAACGAATTGCCGTTATAGATCTCGGGATCAAAAAGAACATGCTGGCCAGCCTCTCAAAACGGAAGGGGGATCTGTATGTATTCCCGTACAATGTTACATCGGATCAGGTTCGGACCTGCAGACCTGATGCCCTCTTTGTGAGTAATGGCCCGGGTGATCCCAAACAGGCCCCGGATGCGATACGCTGCATACAGGATCTGCTCGGGGAACTTCCCGTCTTTGGGATCTGTATGGGAAATCAGGTCTCTGCGCTTGCCCTTGGCGGCGATACCTACAAACTCAAGTTCGGTCACCGGGGGGCAAACCAGCCGGTACGGTTCAAGGACGGCCGGATCTTCATCACGACCCAGAATCACGGCTTTGCCGTAGACGCCGGGTCCCTGCCGGAAGGCTGCCGCGTGACCTATACGAACGTCAACGATGGTACTGTCGAAGGGTTCGAGAATGAGGACCTGCGTCTCACGACGGTGCAGTTCCATCCGGAGGCCCACGGGGGCCCTCGGGATACCGAGGTGCATTTCTTTGACGCACTCTTCCGGAGGCTGAAATAAATGCCCCGGCGAACCGACATTCGGAAGGTGCTGATCATCGGCTCAGGGCCGATCCAGATTGGTCAGGGGGCAGAATTCGATTTCTCCGGCTCGCAGGCCTGCCGTTCCCTCAAGGAAGAGAGTATTGAGGTCGTGCTGGTCAACTCCAACCCGGCAACTATTATGACCGACCCGGACATGGCCGACGAGATCTATATTGAGCCATTACGGGCCGATATCATCGCACGGATCATCGAAAAGGAGCGGCCGGATGGGATCCTCTCCGGCATGGGCGGTCAGACCGGCCTCAACCTTACCGCGGAGCTTGCAGAGATGGGTGCGCTTAAAGGCGTTGAGATCCTCGGTACACCGCTTGAAGCGATCTACAAGGGTGAAGATCGGGAGAAGTTCCGGGATCTCATGAACGAGATCGGTGAACCGGTGCCCATAAGCATGGTGATCAACACCCTCAGCCAGATCGATGAGGCGATTGCAAAGATTGGCCTGCCTGCGGTCGTGCGTCCTGCATACACGCTGGGTGGGGCCGGGGGAGGTATTGGCCGGACCCGGGAAGAACTGACCCGGATCGTCGAACTTGGGCTTTCCCGGTCCCGCATTCACCAAGTCCTCATCGAGCAGAGCGTGATGGGCTGGAAGGAGCTCGAGTTCGAGGTGATGCGGGACTCTGCTGATACCTGTGTCATTGTCTGCAGTATGGAAAATGTCGATCCAATGGGTATCCACACCGGGGAGAGCGTGGTGGTCGCTCCCATCCTGACGCTGCGTGATGATGAGTACCAGATGATGCGCAGCGCCGCTATCCATATCATCAGGGCCCTTGACGTTCAGGGTGGCTGCAATATCCAGTTCGCGTTTAAGGAAGGTGAGTACCGTGTCATTGAAGTCAATCCCCGGGTCTCCCGCTCATCTGCGCTCGCCTCCAAAGCGACCGGCTATCCAATCGCACGGGTCGCAGCAAAGATTGCGATCGGTCTGCGCCTGGATGAGATCAAGAACTCGGTGACCGGGTGCACCGCGGCATCGTTTGAACCAACCATCGATTATATTGTGGTCAAGGTTCCCCGCTGGCCCTTTGACAAGTTTAAGGGCGCGGACCGGACGCTCTCCACTTCCATGAAAAGCACCGGCGAAGTGATGGCAATCGGGCGAACCCTTGAAGAAGCGTTCATGAAGGCCAAGCGGTCGATCGATACCGATGTCCGGACGCACACGAGCCAGAGCGAGATCCGGATGATCCTCTCCCGCCCGACCGATGAACGTTTCCATTGTCTCTTTGACGCATTCCGGCAGGGTTTTACCGTTGAGGAGATCGTACATCTCACCGCCATCGTGCCGTTTTTCCTTGAAAAGATCAAAAATATCGTGGAGCTGGAAAAACGCCTCGCTTCGGGCTGCATGGACGAGGATATCCTCCTTGCAAAGACCTACGGGTTCACCAACACCGAGATTGCCTCACTCACCGGTAAGGAAACAGCTGCTATTGAGAACCTGGTGGGAGCCCCGGTCTACAAGATGGTGGATACCTGTGCTGCGGAGTTCCCGGCCTCGACTCCCTATTTCTACTCGACGTGGGAAGCAACAAGCGAGATCGTTTCAGATAAAAAGCAGAAAATCCTCATTCTGGGTTCCGGCCCCATTCGGATTGGTCAGGGAATCGAGTTCGATTACTGCACAGTACATGCGGTAAAAGCGCTCCGGGAAGAAGGCGTGGAAGTCCATATCGTCAACAACAATCCTGAAACCGTCTCCACGGATTTCGATACCTCCGATCGCCTTTTCTTTGAGCCGATGCAGCTCGAGGATGTCACCAACATCCTCATGACTGATGATTACTATGGCGTGATGGTACAGTTTGGCGGCCAGAACGCGGTTAATCTGGCGGTTCCTCTGGAAACGGAGATAAAACGACGGGGACTTTGTACACGAATTCTTGGGACAACCCCAGATGCTATGGATGTTGCCGAGGACCGGGACCGCTTCAGCATCCTCCTTAACACGCTGCAGATTCCCAGTCCTGCAAACAGCTCTGCCTATTCAGAAGCGGAAGCCCGGGAAAAGGCAGAGAAGATTGGCTACCCGGTCCTTGTCCGGCCGTCCTACGTTCTTGGCGGACGGGCGATGGAGATCGTCCATGATACGGTCGAACTTGAGACCTACATGAAGGAGGCAGTGCGGGTGAGCCGGCATCACCCGGTACTGATTGATTCGTATTTGAGAAACGCCGTTGAGCTCGATGTCGATGCGGTCTGTGATGGGGAAGAGGTTCTCATCGGGGGGATCATGGAGCACATCGAGCAGGCCGGCATACATTCGGGGGACTCTGCCTGTGTCATCCCGACTCAGTCCCTCTCGCCAGAGATTGTTACTACTGTCCGTGAATATACGCGGAAGATTGCGCTTGGCCTCGGGGTCATCGGGCTTGTTAACATCCAGATGGCGGTAAAAGACAATGTCGTGTATATCCTTGAGGCCAACCCCCGGGCGAGTCGTACCGTCCCGTTCGTCTCAAAGGCAACCGGTCTTCCGATCGCAAAGATCGCAGCCAAAGTGATGATCGGAAAGAAACTGCGGGATCTGGGATTCCACGAAGCAAAGATTGGTCATGTGGCGGTAAAAGAGGTGCTCCTGCCCTTTAACAAGCTGGCCGGCGTCGACACTATCCTTGGACCCGAGATGAAAAGCACCGGCGAAGTGATGGGGATCGATTATGACTTCGGGCTTGCCTTTTATAAGGCCTGTATCTCGGCAGACAACGAGCTGCCGCTCACGGGAAATGTTTTTGTCTCGGTAAATATCGGTCAGAAAGATGAAGTGATCCCGATTGCCCGGCGCCTGCGGGATCTCGGTCTCACCCTGTACGGGACCGAGGGCACCGTGGACTACCTGCAAGAGGCCGGTGTGGAAGCGCACTTGGTCCGGAAAGTGCAGGAGGGCTCTCCCAACGTGCTGGACATGATGCACCACGGTGAGATCCGGCTGATCATCAACACGCCCCAGGACCGCCAGTCACGTCAGGATCATTACCAGATCATGCGTGCGGCAGTCGACTTTGGGATCCCGTATATTACGACCCTGCAGGCAGCGCGGGCAGCGGCACTTGCGATCGATGCGATCAAGCGCGAGAAGATGACGCTCGAACCGATCAGCCATTATCTCAATAATGCCGGCGAGTAAATTTGTGTTCCTCTCTTTTTGTTGTCTGTGAAGGAACGCATCGGTGTTTTGGAAGTGGCCTGAACGCGTAGAGTAATAGAATATCCTTATATACCGAGATAACAAAAAAACATGCATGAAGAAAGTAATTGTTGTTCTTGTAGTCCTGTTTATCGGGATCCTGTTTGCGGGATGCACATCCCAACCATCCACACCGGTAGCCACACCGACGCCGACCGTAGTGCCCACAACGGTTGCCACTCCTGTTCCAACCGCCATTCCGACCCCGGTTGTCACCCCCAATATGACTGCCAACGTGACTGCTAATGTGACTGCTGTACCAACAGTCGTTCCTGTCCAGAACGTAGTGAAGATTACCTTTACTCAGGATTTGACCGTATCTCCGACAGGGACTTTAAATGTGCCTGTTGGAACGATGGTGGCGTGGTTTAATAATGATCCCTTTAAGCCTCATGGGATTCAGTCAGCGGGAAGCACATTGACCTCACAAAATTTCGGTACAGTTATGATTCCCTATGGCACGATGTATAACGTTACCTTCAGCCAGAAAGGAGCATATAATTATGTGACGGTGTTCCAGCCATCTAGCACCTGGAAAATCGTTGTAAGTTAAAACAAGCGATATCCGCGTTCAGGGAATCTTTCCTGAACGATCCCTTTTTGTTCTTGGTTTTTCTTTCCTGTTATATGCCGGATTGAGTCTGTCCCTCCTTCTTGGTCATCCTTCGCAAATATATGGTGAGACATCCAACCTGAGGATCTGACAACGGAAGTATCCATTATGGGAAAAGGTACTGTCGTACTTGCATATTCCGGAGGGCTTGATACATCCATCTGTATCCCTCTCTTGAGAGAACGCTATGACTACAATCGCGTGGTCACGGTTGCGGTCAACGTCGGCCAGAGGGAAGAGGAGATCGAGGAGGCCACAAAAAAAGGCCGGAAACTTGCCGATCGCCATTACACGATCGATGTGCGGGAGCGGTTTGTTGCGGAGCATATTCTTCCTGCGATCAAGGCAAACGGATCCTACGAGGGGTACCCGATGGGCACCTCGCTTGCCCGGCCCCTGATCGCAGAAGAAGTGGTGAAGATCGCAAAAAAAGAGAAGGCAACCGCTGTTGCCCATGGCTGTACAGGAAAGGGCAATGATCAGCTACGGTTTGATTTTATTATCCGTGCAGCCGGCCTTGACGTCGTTGCGCCGATCCGGGAACAGAACCTGACCCGTGACTGGGAGATCGGGTACGCAAAAGAGCACCGCATCCCGGTGCCCGTTAAAAAGGATAAGCCATGGAGCATGGACGAGAACTGCTGGAGCCGGAGCATCGAAGGTGGCCGTCTCGAGGATCCCGCATTTTACCCTCCGGAGGAGATCTACCTCTGGACGGTCTCTCCCGAAAAAGCGCCGGCAAAACCGGAGAAGATTACCCTTACGTTCTCCAGCGGTGTTCCGGTGGCCTTAAACGGTAAAAAACTCTCCGGTTATGGCCTGATCCAGAAACTTAACACGCTTGCCGGAAAACACGGTGTCGGCAGGAATGACATGATCGAGGACCGTATCCTCGGCCTCAAGGCACGGGAGAACTATGAGCACCCGGCCGCAACGGTCATCCTGACTGCCCACCGCGATCTCGAGAGTCTCGTCCTCACCCGGCAGGAGCTTGCGTTCAAGCGGATGGTGGACGACAAGTGGTCGGAACTGGCCTACAAAGGGCTTGTCTACGAACCGTTGTATGCTGCGCTCAATGCTTTTATCGATACAACGCAGGAGCGGGTAAGCGGCAGCGTCGATCTCGAACTCTACAAGGGGTGTGTCCGGGTTCTCGGCCGCAGTTCCCCGCAGGCAATTTACTCCGGGGATCTTGTCTCCTTTGACAGCGCATCTATCGACCAGTGTCATGCGATCGGCGTCTCCCAGTACTTCGGAATACAGGCACGCCTGGTCCATGCCATGAGTGGGAAGAACAAGAAAAACGCCGGCAGAAAGTAACCCCCTTTATCCGGACATCTCCCTCTTTTTTACCAGTCACAACCAGACACATCCAGAATTATTCCCCCGTGGTCAGAACGCACGAAAAAGAAACTTATATCCCGTAACAACCAGATCGTTAGAATATGTGCGCTAATTTTTTCAGCCGATGGGTAAAACCGCGACCCCATATCGTTGAGAGCCCCCCCCCTCCCTCGATCGCGCACGGCGCGGGAATGCAGATCCCGGAATACAAGAACAAGCCCTATTTTATCGTGGCCTCTGTTGAGATGGGCAATACAACCACCAAGTGCATCCTTACCGGGGTGAGCCTGGAAACCGGCAAATCATATGTCATCAACAAGACGGTGAGCATGAGCCGGGATATACGACCGCCGAAGCCCGGCGAAGAAGTCTTCGGAGAAACGCTGGACGGGACAAAACTCTCCCGCAAGGCCGTCACCGAACTCGTGAAGGATACACTCCTCCAGTGCCACAAAGAGGCACATCTTGACATCCAGACCGATCTCGACTTTGTCGTTCGCAGCACCGGCGTGGTGGCAGAGATGGAATCCCCGGATCAGATAGGGGATTTTGTTATCGCTCTTGCAAACGGCTGCCTGATTGCCGGTGTCCCTCCAAAAAAGATGACACCGCCCATGACCAAGGCAAACCAGCCCGAGAAACTCCAGCCGTTCAGCTTCGCCGACAAGGTTGTTTTTATCGGTGCTGTTGCCGGGGTTATTCCTCCAGTGGGTTCGACCGGGGTCGAAATGGTTGCAAACGAGATGGAGGGCGAACTCGCGATGGCTGGCATCAAAGAAGGCGCAAAGTGGACCCCGGTCGATTTTCGGAATCCCTGCATCTCCGTCGATTTTGGGACAACGCTGGACGGAAGGATCACAAGCGATGTGAAAGCTGATGAGCCCAACCCATTTGCAAAGACCATCGGAAACTTCTGCGGCCTTGCCGGGGCCATTCCCGATGCGATCGTCCGTGGGACCGGCCTTGTGCAGGAACGGACCGGCACCGCCCTTGACATCTTTGGCGAGCACAGCGTGGCCGGGGGCATCTTCTTCGGTGGTAACCGTAAGGCCGTGGATGAGTATGTCAGCCGGTGCCATGAGCATATCGATATCAGGATCGTGCCATCGGACCGGGACCGGTTTGGGCGCGTACCGGTCAACGCCAAGCTGGCAAAAGAGTCCCATGTGGCAATGATTGGATGCGATTGTGGAATTAACAGCAGTGATCTTGACAAGCTGTGCAAGATCGGTGCAGAGATCCATAAAAACTACAACCTGTCATTCCTTAACGAGGTGGTCGACAGGGTATGCGCCAAGATGGCGCTCCGGCTTATCGATGTGGCTGTCGAAGAGCATCTGGTTCCGCGGAATGCATCGATCGGTTTTACCGGGCGTGCGGCAATATCAGGAAGAAAACCTGAGTATATCCTGGAAGGAATTACGGAACGCAACCTCTTTGACGTGCCAAACGACCACCTCGTCTTTGTGGATGACGGCCTTGCCCGTGGGGCCTCCCTGATGGGTCGGTGCATGAACTCGCTTGGGAAACCCAAAAACCCCATCGGCGGGGTGAGGGGGGGACCCTGTATTATGAGCCGGCGCATCAAAATAGGTAAGTAGGATTGGATTCACTATGTCAGACCAGCCAGAAACCGATCAGACTCATGAAAGCCCGAAGCCCGAAGAAGAAATCTGTGATGTCCTGATCCCCCCGGGGGTTCCACGCACCATTATCTTGGATATTGCAAAAAAATTCGATGTCGAGGTTGTGGAGCGCAAACAAAAACTCAGCTTTGCCAACATGGATGGCGATGAGCGGGAACTCCTTGCGTTCCGTGCCCGGCGCGATGTTGCAGAACAGGTTGAAAAATACATGATCGATGAGGTCCGCAGGTTTATAGGGGAGTAATCCCCTGTTGTCAGTGACGCTGCGCCACATATGATCTTTATTTTTTGAGAAGTTTTACCAGCAGTGCTTTCTGGGCATGGAGCCGGTTCTCGGCTTCGTCCCATACGAGGCTCTGCGGGCCGTCGAGGACGTCACCGGTGATCTCCTCCCCCCGGTGGGCGGGCAGACAGTGGAGCACCCGGGCGTCCGGGGCGGCATGCCGGAGCAGTCCCTCGTTGACCGTGAACCCGTGGAAAGCGGCAAGCCGTTTCTCCCGCTCTTTCTCGTCCCCCATCGAGACCCACGTATCAGTGACGATCACGTGTGCGTCCTCTACCGCATCTGCCGGCGAAGAGGCGGTCTTTACCTTCCCCCCGAGTTTTCGGGCCCGCAAAAGAACCTCCGGTGCCAACCCGTAACCGTCCGGGCTTGCCACGGTGACCGACATGCCGGTAAGGGCAGACGAGAGGACAAGGGAAGTGCAGACATTGTTCCCGTCTCCCACCCACGCGACGCTGAGATCCCTGATATCGCCGAAGTGCTCACGGATGGTTAGTATATCGGCGAGGAGCTGGCAGGGATGCTCCCGATCGGAGAGACCGTTGATTACCGGTATTGTGGCGTGTTCCGCCAGTTCCTCGATTGTACTATGATGGTAGGCACGGATCATCACGGCGGATACGTAACGGGACGCGACCCGCGCGGTATCGCGGATTTCCTCTCCCCTTCCAATCTGGAGATCCTTTGCATTCAAGAAGAGCGCATGGCCCCCGAGCTCATGCATGCCTACCTCAAACGAGATATGCGTCCGGGTTGAGGACTTCTCGAAGATCATGGCAAGGGTCATCCCCCTCAGCAATTCGTGGGGCACTCCCGCCCGCTTCTGGCGCTTGAGACGCTCAGCGTCGGAAAGGATCTCATCGAGTTCTGTTCTGGTGATATCGAGGATTGAGAGGAAATCTTTCTTCATCTAGAGCTCCTTCATGTGGGCGATCCTACGGTCGAGCAGCGCCTGAGTCCCGATGTCACTTCTGTGGTAAACGTTTCCCTGTACTGCCGATGCGGCATGTTCTGCAATCTGTTCGGCTCTCTCCAGGGTATCGGCCTTCCCCACAAATGCAAGCGTCCGCGATGTGAGGGTGAAAAGCCTGCCGTTCCGCTCCTCTATGTTTGCATAGTAGAGGATCGCATCGCCCTTTTCACCGGTAGACAATGGCGCGCCGGTTATCGGGGCTGCCGGGTATCCTTCGGGCACGAGGTACTTGCAGACCGTTGCCGCATGCTCGAAGACAACCTTCGATGCAGAGAGCGTACCCTCCGTGATACCGGTAACTGTATCGGTAAGGTCGGACGAGAGAAGCGAGAGCACGTTCATCGCTTCGGGATCCCCGAACCGGGCATTGAACTCTATCACTTTCGGCCCGTTTGCAGTATTCATGAACTGGCCGTACAGGATTCCTTTGTAAGGGTGCCCGTCGTATGCCATTGCGGCAACTACAGATGCCATAATGGAGAGGGCCTCGGTATGATCCTTCCCGCTCACGAAGGGGAGCATATGATCCGGCATTGAGTATGACCCCATCCCCCCTGTGTTTGGCCCGGTATCTCCTTCGAATGCTCTCTTGTGATCCTGGACAAGCGGCATCGGGACGAGATGGCTGCCGTCGACAAACGCCTGGAGGGTGAACTCTTCGCCTTTCAGCCGCTCTTCGAGGACGACACCACCGTTGATCTCCCGGATGTAATCGATGGCCCCGGCAAGATCTACCTGCTCCCCCATGATCCGGACGCCCTTCCCCCCGGTGAGGCCGATAGGTTTGATGGCTAGATCGCCATTATGATCTTTGACAAACGCGATGGCTTCTGCCGTGTCGTGGAAGACTCGGTAGGCCGGGTTTCCGCCGATCTTGTGCTCCGTCATGAGGTTCCGGCAGAACGCCTTGTCCGTCTCGATACGTGCCGCTTCCTTTGTCGGGCCGACACAGGCAACTCCTGCGGCTGATAGCCGGTCGACCACGCCTGCTTCGAGCGGTGCTTCGGGGCCGATGAAGGCATGGGTGATACCGGTTTTTTGTGCAAACGCCGCGATCCGTTCCAGGTCCGTCTCCGGTGCGAGGCAGATCTCTTTTGCGAGGCGGGCAATGCCGGGATTTTTCCGTGCCATCACGGCATAGATCTCAGTCCCGCTGGCGTGGGAGAGCGCGGATGCTATCGCATGCTCCCGTCCTCCGCCACCGACAATGAGGATCTTCATTATCCATCACATGGGTTCTATTTGTTAAAAATGGTTTATGCTTCCAACCCTCGTCAGAGGATCTCGCTGACCCTGACAAGCGCGAAGAGATTGACGGCCTGCGCCCTGAGCGTTGCCGCCGCGCCCTCCTCCCGGTCTACCACGGTGACGACACGGTCGGCCCGTGCACCGGCATTGCGCAGCATGGTAATTCCGTACAGTGCCGATCCCCCTGACGTGGTGACATCCTCTACAAGGAGGATCTCCTTTCCTTTGACATCACCGATGATCGGGTTCTTCTTGCCGTGGTCTTTCTCTTCGGCCCGGATGATTGCAAAAGGTTTTTTCGCGGCAAGGGCGACAGCGACAGCAAGGGGCACCCCGCCGACGGCCACACCGGCCACCACATCAAACGTGTACCGTCCTGCGATCTCGTGTGCTATTGCCTCAAGGAATTCAGGATGCGTGACCGCGGTCTTTACATCAATGTAATACCGGCTCTTTGCGCCGGATGCAAGGGTAAAGTCACCAAACTCTATGGCTTTGTGCCTGATGAGGAGATTTGCTATTGCGTTCATGGGAGTTCACCACGGCTCCTTCTTGACCCCGCACAGGAACCCGAGAATGTTGACCGCACGGTGGAGAATCGGTGTCAGGATCAGGATGGTAATAAGGATGGGCAGCGTGATGGTTGCAAAGAGCCACGCCGGGTCAAAGACCAGCATCAGGATAAATGCACCGGCCACAAGATCGTACTGGTCTGCGATCAGCCACGACTGCCCGCGGTCTTTCCCGAGGCGCCTCTTGACAAAACTTTTTGCCATATCCCCGAGGAGTGCCCCGAATGCAAGGATCACGATCGAGGCTGCGGTCTGTTGCGGGAGGAATGTCCAGCCATAGGTGCCGGCGAGCCAGATCTGCAGTGCCCCGGCGGCGATGCCTGCCAGGACCCCGAACGCGAGACCACGGTATGTCTTGCCGTCGCCAAGGAGCCTCCGGCCATCGGAGTAGTTTCTGTCAAAATCTATGGGTGTCCCGCCGCCGCAGAGTGCCGCGACGGGGTTAGGGACATAGGCAGGGACCATGATCCAGAATGCGGCGAGCAGTGTCGAGAGCAATGGTATTATGAATGACTCAGCACTAATAATGTAGCACTCCAATACCTCTAATAAAGAGCAGCTAAAAAGATTAAGGTTACTCTAAAAAGCCAAAGAGTGTCGTGTCCTTGGTGCATCGGGTGGATAAATGATGATCAAAAAAACACGCAGCCTTTGCCCAGTTTGTGGGGCAGTTCTGGAAGCGGAGATCGTAGATGAAGAGGGGAAGATCTGGCTTGTGCGGACCTGCCCCGAGCATGGGAAGTTCCGGCACCTCTACTGGTCCGACTCGGAGATGTACCACCGGTTCGAGCACTATGATGCGATCGGTCGTGGTGTCACTAATCCGCAGAACCCTGTAACGTCTGATACCTGTCCGACTGCATGTGGCCTTTGCAGCAACCACCATTCGGGCACGCTCCTTGCAAATATCGATCTGACCAACCGGTGCAATCTCGACTGTGACTTCTGTTTTGCCAATGCCCGTGCCTGCGGGTTTGTGTACGAACCCAGCTTCGACGAGATTGTCGGTATGATGCAGGTGCTCCGGAACGAGAAGCCGGTGCCTGCTCCTGCCGTGCAGTTCTCTGGTGGGGAACCGACCATGCGGGACGACCTTGTCGATATCGTCAAAAAGGCAAAAGAGCTGGGATTCCCTCAGGTCCAGATCGCCACAAACGGCGTGAAACTGGCAAACAACCCGGTACTTGCCCAGCAGCTTAAGGATGTCGGTCTTTCTACGGTCTATCTGCATTTTGACGGTGTCACACCTGCGACCAACCCGTTTTTAAAGATCCACTTAAAAGCACTGGAGAACCTGAATAAGGTCGGCCTTGGCGTAGTGCTCGTACCGACTATCATCAAGGGAAGAAATGATCAGGAAGTCGGGAATATCCTGAAATTTGCCACCGATCATATCTCGATTGTGCGAGGCGTGAACTTCCAGCCGGTGGCATTTACCGGTGCAGCAAAGGACGAGGATATTGAGAAGGAACGGATCACGATCCCCGAGCTTATCGGTGACATTGAGATGCAGACAGATGGCGTCTTGAAAAAGAGCGACTTTTACCCGGTGCCCTGCGTGCTGCCATTCTCCGATCTGGTGGAGGCCTACACCGGCCGTCCCCAGGTTCGCTTCACAGCCCACGAGCACTGCGGCGCGGCCACGTATGTCTTTGTCACCAAGGACGGCATTGTGCCGGTGACCCGGATGGTTGACGTGGAGAGTCTCTTTGCGGCGATCGAGCAGATGGCAAACAAGCTTAAGAAAGGTGGTACCATCAACAAGTATGCCACCCTGCTCGAAGGTGTCAAGGAGCTCCATACCTCGTTCAAGAAGGGTGAGAAGGGGAGCACAGCGGAGTTCTGGAAACTGATCGGAAAGACTTTGATTGGCCAGAACTTTGATGCATTACGGGAATTCCACTGGAACGCGCTCTTCATCGGGACGATGCATTTCATGGATAAGTATAACTATGATATCGAGCGTGTCCAGCGGTGCTGTATCCACTATGCGACACCGGACGGCAAACTTATTCCCTTCTGTACCTACAACAGCGGTCCAGTCTACCGCGAGCAGGTCTGGAAGAAACACGCAAAAAAACAGCAGTAATTTTTTTTAGAATCCGGGTGTTTAACCGGTTCGACCGGCTTTGTGTAATGCCCCGGAAGTTTAATCGCTCACATCATCATCCCAAAACCCGGTGCACTTTCTTGCCCCGGGTGACCATGCGCGGGGCGTGCAGAGTGCAGCTGCAAAAGGGGATTGTCACCTGTACATCCAACAGTTTGATGTACATGTGACTGTTGGATGTACATCCAACCAAAACCGGGCAGCCAACACCGGATGGTCTGGCACGGGGGGTGGGGGCCCCCTTGGGCAATGCGGGGACGAAAACGACCGACAACCCAGAGGTGCCGCGTGGGATTCGAGATCCTGATAAAAAATGTGCCACTCATAAAAAGGGCAGTTCCATGCCGGATGCCTGGCGCATCGCGATCGATGCAATCGCGAGATCCTGGATGGCAAGCCCGGTGGAGTCAAAGATCGTGATCTCATCCTTGCTCTCACGCTTCCGTTTGCCGATCACCACCTCTCCCAGCGTGCCGGCAATCATCCACGTCTGGTAGAGTCCCCGGCTGATGGGGACGTTGATCTCGCCCGAGTGGAATGCCTGTGCAGGATCGTCAACAAAGACACGGGCCCGGTGCAGGATCTCCGGGTCGAGTTCCTCCTTTCCAGGTGCATCGGCTCCGATGGCGTTGATGTGCGTGCCCGGGTGTATCCATTCGTTTTTGACGATTGGGGCGCGGGACGGGGTCGTAGTGATCAGGATATCGCAGTCGCAGGCTTTTTCAAGGGAGACGCTTTCTGCAGGGAGGGGGGCAAGCCTCGCTGCAAAAGCCCCGGCATGCGCCGGGTTCCGGCTCCAGACACGGACGCTGGTGAGAGGCAGTTCCTGTGCAGTGGCCCTCACCTGCGCTTCTGCCTGTCGGCCGGTGCCAACCACACCGAGCACGCACTCTTTCTTTGGTGCAAGGTATTTGGCGGCGATCGCCCCTGCCGCTCCGGTCCGCATATCCGTAAGCCGGGTCGCATTCAGGATCGCGGCGGGCATACCCGTGGCAATATCGAGAATGATCGTGAGCGCCATCACGGTGGGAAGCCCCACTTTCGGGTTATCCGGGTGGACGTTGACTATCTTAACCCCGGCAATTCCCAGAGAGGGGAGGAAGCCGGGCATGGTCCGGAAATCCCCGGCTGGCAGGGTGACATAGACCTTGGGGGGCATCTGCACGAGCCCCTTCCCGTGATCGGCAAACGCTGCTTCGACAACCCGGTTGACATCACCAAGGTCAA
>Ga0326728_10004271_pt1 | contig 42580 bp, 26 predicted proteins | sample MB3enrmetagenome_FD_207602 | JGI IMG/M metagenome (GOLD analysis project Ga0326728, IMG submission 207602) | Lab enriched peat soil microbial communities from McLean, Ithaca, NY, United States - MB31MN | ecosystem: Environmental > Terrestrial > Soil > Wetlands > Peat | place: USA: New York... | reverse complement strand
GCTCGGTGTCAGGCAGCACGGCATCGCTGCTGATTGCAGGAACCTGTGTGCTCCATGCCGCGCAGGCCGGCAACAGCATTTACGCGGCAGCACCCACGGTGGCGCAGAGCTTCGCCGTGCATCTGGTCGCGCAGAAGATGACCTTCCCGGCCATCACGCAAACTCCGTTCGCACTGACGAAGATCACGCTGGTGGCCACAGCCACCTCCGGCTTGCCAGTCACCATCACCTCCATCACCCCTACGGTCTGCACCGTTTCGGGCTTCACGGCATCGCTGCTCGTTCCCGGCACCTGCGTGCTTCATGCCGCGCAGGCGGGCAACAGCGACTACTCTCCCGCACCGACGCTCGCGCAGGACTTCACCGTGGTCAAGGCGCAACAGAGCATCACCTTCCCGGCTATCACCGGCACACAGTACGCCTTGTCGAAGGTGACACTGACAGCCACGGCCAGCTCCGGCCTGGCGGTTACCTACACTTCCACCACGCCCACCGTCTGCACGGTCTCGGGCAGCACGGCCTCGCTGCTCGCACCGGGCACCTGCGTGCTGCACGCCAACCAGGCGGGCAACACCCTTTACGCCGCCGCTTCCATGGTTGCGCAAAGCTTCAGCGTGCATCTGATCGCGCAAACCATTACCTTCCCGGCGATTACCGGAACCCAGTACGCCGGGTCGCAACTAACTCTGACGGCCACGGCTACTTCCGGCTTGGCGGTCGCTTATACGTCCACCACAACCACGGTCTGTACGGTTTCCGGCAGCACGGCCTCGCTGCTCACGGCGGGTACTTGCGTGCTTCATGCCGCGCAGGCCGGCAACAGCGACTATGCTGCCGCGCCCGCGCTGGCACAGAGTTTCGCCGTAAAAGCAGCGGTCAACTGATAACTCGCAAGAAAGCGGGGAACGCTCTGGATGCGCTCCCCGCTTTTTGTGACCGGCCGGGCATCCTTGTTGAAGGCTTGACTGCTGGGTTACTATCCATATGCGGGATCAGGACAAACGGGATCGCCTTCTTTTTTGTGCGGTCTTCGGTCACAGTCCCGATTTAGCTTCTCGGAAAGCCGGTTTTCCCGGCAGCCCCGATCGAAGCTGCGTTGCCAATTGGTTCTTTCCATCAAGGGCAGCCGGTTGCCGTTGAATCGGTTGTCGAACATCGATGGTCTTTCGTGCCGCGTTTTCATTTGCGGCTGGAAAGCTGAACCGCACAGTCCGGGTGAAGGTTGGCGACGGCAGAGTTCTGCGGCGTTTTCATGAAACCATTGGCCGCCTCTGTCCTTCCCCGGTGGAGGGACTCCCCCATGACTTCGACTTCCAGAATCGCCTTCTTTTTGTCGATCGTGAAAGCCGGCCGTTTGCGGCTTTCCTGTAACGCCGCTATGACTTTTGCCGGATCGCTGCGGGTATTGGCGCTTCTGGCATTCGCCGGCGTTGTTTTCTGCTCCTCCGGCGCGGCCCAGAACCCGGCGACTTCCGTCGCCGTGGACGCAAATGCGAATCAGCATCCCATCAACCCCAACATCTACGGGGTTGCATGGTTTGGAACCTCCGATCTGGCCGCTGTCAACGCTCCCGTCAACCGCTTCGGCGGCAACAACACCAGCGACTACAACTGGCAACAGGACGCATGGAACCTGGACGCAGACTGGTATTGGGAGAGCTATCTGCTGGACGGCCCTCCCATTGTGGCTGGAGCCTACTACGACAACGAAATTCAAAGCACCTACGCCGCCAACGTGGGAACCAGGCCGATAGTCACGATTCCCATGCTTCCCTACATCGCCAAGGTCGGAGCCGATGCCACCACCGGCGCCGCTTCCCTTTGGTCTTTCTCGGTCAGCAAGTATGCCGCGCAGGGCGCGCAGACAGGATGCGGCAGCCTCGCCGCCAACGATCCATACCAGGCGGACGCAGGCAGCGGATGTCTCGCTGCGGGCGGTTACGTTGTCAACGATCCTACGGATGACTACGTGCCGAACAGCGTTGCCATCGAAAAGGCATGGGTGCAGCATCTGGTTGCCAAATGGGGAGACTCGACGACTTCAACCGGGGTCAAGTACTACATATTGGACAACGAGCCTTCCATCTGGAGCGGAACCCATCGCGACGTTCACCCTAGTCCAGAGACCTACGATGAGCTCTACAACGACATCGTTGCTTATGCGGGCGCCATCCGTTCCGTCGATCCAAACGCCATCATCGTCGGCCCGGAAGAGTGGAGTTGGTGGGCCATGTTCGAAAGCGGATTGGATCAGCAGAACGGAAACGGATCGGGCTCCGACTACGCCACGCACAACAATACCTACTACTACCCTTATCTGCTCCAGAAGCTTTATGCCTACAAGCAGTCCACCGGCGTGGATTTGATCAATATATTGAGCGTTCACTGCTACACCGACGCCGGGTCGAACTTCAACGTTGCGACGCGCGAACTTTGGGACCCGAACTATGTCGACCCCAATTGGTATGCCTCCGGCGGACTCAACGGCGGAGTGATCGAATACATTCCCCTCATGAAGCAATGGGTGAACCAGTATTACCCAGGGATGGGGATCGCTTGCACGGAGTACAACTGGGACGACCAGTCTACTTTGAGCGGCGCAACCACGCAGGCCGACCTGTTGGGCATCTTCGGCTACTACGGATACGACATGGCCAACATCTTTACGCCGCCTGCCTATCCCACCTATCTTTCCCTCCAGATGTATCGCAACTACGACGGAAATCTCTCCACCTTTGGAGACACAAGCGTAACGGCCACAGTGGCCGATCCTGACAACCTGTCGGCGTTTGCCGCGCTGCGCACCACCGACAACGCGCTGACGGTAATGGTCATCAACAAACAGACGGGCAGCACGCCGGTTACTGTCAGCCTGGCCAACTTCAGCACCACGGGCACGGCGCAGACCTATCAGATCTCGTCCGCAACCCAGAAATCGATCAACAGCCTGGGCAGCGTCACCGTGGCGAACAACGCCATCAGCGCCACCGTTCCCTCGCAAAGCGTCACGCTGTTCGTCATTCCGTCGGGAAGCGTCCTGTCCGCCCCCACCACGCCGACAGGTCTCACGGCCAATGTCGGCAACGGCACGGTGACCCTCACGTGGAATGCCGGCGGCGGGGCCAGCAGTTACACCGTTTCGCGCGGCTCGTCGAGCGCGGGTCCGTTCTCGTCCATCGGAACCGTCACCAGTCCCGCGCCAACCACCTTCACCGATAAGAACCTGACCAATGGAACCACCTACTACTACGTGGTTTCAGGAACCAACAGCAAAGGCACAAGCCCGAATTCGTCTCCAGTAGCAGCCACTCCGCAGGTACCGCCCACATTCACATCCTCGGCAACCGCATCGCCAAATCCCGTCACGCAAAATGTCAGCACTACGATCACCGCCACGGTTCAGTGCACGGCTAGTTCGCTGAGCAATGGGACTGTTCAGGTCATTGCTTTGGACCCGAACGGCAATGTGGCTCTGACCAAGAGTTTCACCGCCCAAACCTTCACCACAAACCAGACTCATACTTACACCGCGTCGCTTACGCCGGCGGTAGCGGGGACATACACAGTGGAAGTCGGCGAGTTCAGCGCATCCGGACAGCAGTGGAGCCTGAACACCGCGGCGGGAACCATCACGGTCAACTCAGCGCTCGCCTGGACGTCCTCGGCAACCGCGAATCCAACCTCGATAGCCGCCAGCGGCACATCTACTGTGTCGTTTTCCGTGAAAGACACCGGAACCGCCGGTCTCACGAATGCGAATGTCGAGGTAGAATTATTCAATTCCTCGGGCGTCGCGTCCGGATACCAGGTCTATAGCGGGCAGAACTTTTCCGCGGGCCAGACTCTGTCGTATACATACACATGGACCCCGTCCAGCCTCTCGCCGCCTGTAACAACCAACGGCGTTTATACCGTGGAGATCGGCGTCTTTGACTCTTCCTGGAGCACCGATTACTACTGGAACAGCAACGCCGCCACGATTACCCTGACGGGAGGCTCCGGACCGCCCACTTTCTCTTCAGCCGGAACGGCCAAACCAACTTCGATAACCCCAAGCGGCTCCTCGACCGTCACCTTCAGCGTTCAAGACACCGGAGGCGCTCTTGCAAACGCCAACGTCGAGATAGAAGTATTCAATTCCTCGAGCGTTGCCAGTGGATACCAGGTGTATAGCGGACAGAACTTCAGCGCGGGTGGAACCCTGTCCTACACATTTACCTGGACCCCGTCGAGCCAGTCGCCGGCAATCACCGCAACAGGACCTTACACCGTTGAAGTGGGCGTCTTCGACAGTGCCTGGGCGACCGATTATTACTGGAACAGCAATCTCGCAACCATCACTTTGAACGGCGCCTCCAGCCAGACCATCACCTTCCCGGCAATCACTGGAACCCAGTACGCTTTGACCCAACTGACGCTTTCGGCCACGGCCACTTCCGGCCTGCCGGTCAGCTTCTCTTCCGTCACTCCAACAGTCTGCTCGGTGTCGGGAACCACGTTATCGCTGCTCACTAAAGGCACTTGCGTTCTTCATGCCTCGCAGGCAGGCAACAGCAACTACACTGCCGCTCCAACCGTTGCGCAGAGCTTCGCTGTGCATCCTGTGAGCCAGGCCATCACTTTTCCGGCAATCACCGGAACTCGTTACGCATTGTCGAAACTAACTCTGTCGGCCACGGCCACTTCCGGTCTGCCGGTCAGCTTCTCTTCGACCACCCCTACGGTCTGCTCCGTCTCGGGCAGCACGCTTTCGCTGCTGATTGAGGGCACCTGCGTCCTGCACGCCGCTCAGGCCGGCAACGACGTCTACTCCGCGGCTCCAACCGTCGCGCAGGACTTCGCTGTGCATCTGGCGAGCCAGACCATCACCTTCCCGGCAATCACCGGAACACGCTACGCATTGTCGCAAGTAACCTTGTCGGCCACAGCCAGCTCCGGCCTGGCGGTCAGCTACACTTCCACCACTCCAACAGTCTGCTCGGTCTCCGGCAGCACGTTTTCGCTGCTGATTGAGGGCACCTGCGTCCTGCACGCCGCTCAGGCCGGCAATGACGTCTACTCCGCGGCTCCCACGGTGGCGCAGAGCTTTGCCGTGCATCTAATTCCTCAAACCATCACCTTTCCGGCAATCACCGGAACCCAGTACGCCGCAACGCAACTGACGCTGACAGCCACAGCCACTTCCGGCCTGCCCGTCAGTTATACATCCACGACAACCACAGTCTGCACGGTGTCAGGAAGCTCGGCATCGCTGCTGGCCAAAGGCACCTGCGTGCTTCACGCCGCGCAGGCCGGCAACAGCGACTATGCCGCCGCTCCAACCCTCGCGCAGAGCTTCGCCGTGAAGGCAGCGGCAGCCAACTGACAGCCGGCATGAAGCCGGGGAGCGCTCTCAATGCGCTCCCCGGCAGCCTTCGGTTCCCGCACTTGGTTTGGCCGAAGAGTGCCGCAAATGCTGCAACACAAACACCGGCTTTAGCCTCTGAAGGATTGAACGCCGGCAACTGGAAGAGCTTTCTGAAGCGGGCAGCCCGCGAGCGCCTTGACGGCCAGCGCAGCTTTGGCTTGATTATCGCGCTCACTTCGTTTAGCGTGGTACGCATCTCGCATAGCCAGGTGCAACCTTGTCTTCTTTCTACTCCCGTTCCCATCTTGCCTTGCTGCTTTGCGCCGTGTGCGCATTGCCTTCGATCCACGTTTGCTTCGCCCAACAGGCGGTTGAACCGTGGAAAGCGCCTCACTTTTCCGTTGAGCCGAAGGCCCTGTATGAAGCGGCATCGGCGGTAACCGCGCCCGATGGCGCGATTGCAACCATCCTTGAAGACGATGAGAGCTACACCTTCGATGAGTCGGGGCGCATCGTGCATGTGGGGCACTTTGTTTACAAGGTGCTGACTCAGAAAGGCGCGGAGGGATGGGACTATCTCTCGGTAAGCTGGGAGCCCTGGCATGAGGCCCGCCCCGAAATCCGGGCGCGCGTAATCGCGCCAGACTTCTCCGTACATGCGCTCGATCCCAGCGCGATTACAGAGGCCCCGGCCCGCGAGGGCGACTACAAGGTTTACAGCGACGGCAAGAGGCTGCGCGCGCCCTTTCCGGCCATCGCTCCCGGCGTCGTCGTGGAAGAGGAGTACGTCGAGCACGAGACTGAGCCCTTCTTCGCTTCGGGACGCGTCGGCCTTATCACGTTCGGCCACGAGCAGGTTCCGGTCGCGCACAGCAGAGTTGTCTTCGATGCGCCAGCCTCTCTTCCGTTGCACTTCGGGAACCTGTTGCTGCCGGATTTGAAGCCGGTGCGAACCGAGGCCAATGGGCGCGTTACGGTCGCCTTTGATCTGGGGCCATTGGAGGGAATTGAGGCTCGGGAGCCGAATCTTCCCCCGGATTTCGCGCGATTCCCCGAGATTCGGTTCTCCACCGGAGCCTCATGGCAGGCGGTCGCAACCGCATACTCAAAGATCGTGGACGACCACGCCGCCGCGTCTGCGGTGCAACCGATTGTGGATAAGCTCATTGCCGGCAAAAAGACCGAGGCTGAAAAGGAAGAAGCGATCCTGGACTATCTCGACCGGGAAGTCCGCTACACAGGCATCGAATTTGGCGAGGCCGCGCTGGTGCCCCACGATCCGGCAGAAACCCTCGGTCACAAGTACGGCGACTGCAAGGACAAGGCTACCTTGCTGGTGACAATGCTGCGCGCGGCCGGCATTCCGTCTTACGTGGCGCTGCTCAACGCTGGTTCGCGGATGGATGTTCCCGCCGATCTGCCGGGCATGGGAGCGTTCGACCACGCCATCGTCTACGTGCCGGGCAATCCCAAGCACAAAGAGCCCGCGCTATGGATCGACGCCACCGACCAGTATGCGCGCCTGGGGCAGTTGCCGCGGGACGATCAGGGCAGGTTGGCGCTGATTGCGCGCGCTGACACCACCGCGCTGGTAAAGACGCCTGAGGCCACCTCGAAAGACAATGTGCTGCTGGAGTTCCGCGAGTTGACGCTCAGCGAAAACGGTCCGGCCCGCGCGTCGGAGATTACGCGGCCCACGGGCGTCTTCGAGTCGCATTACCGCTCCTACTACGCGGATAAACCCGACAAGGACACCAGGGAAAGCCTCACCAGTTATGTCAAGGCGCAATATATTGCCGAAAAGCTCACCAGCGTGGACCGCACCGATCCCACCGACCTCTCGCGGCAGTTTGAACTAACGCTGGCCTGCGAAAAAGCCCGGCGCGGCTACACCGAACTGGACAGCGCGCAGGCCGCCATCCGCGTGGATTCGCTCTTCGCCCGCCTGCCCGACGAGCTGAAGCGCAAGGACGATTCGGAAGAAAAGAAAAAGCAGGACGACAAGGACAAGCCGAAGAAGCCGCGCACCGCGGACTGGGAACTGAGCGAACCGTTCAGCGCTGAGTGGCATTACAAGATCATCCCGCCGGCCGGGTTCGTACCCAAGGAACTGCCCACCAACGCCACCATTCCGGTAGGACCCGCCATCTTGACCGAGGAGTTCGCCGCCGGCAAGGACGGCGTGGTGGTGGCGCACCTTACCTTCGATTCGGTCAAGCGGCGTTTCACGATTGCCGAGGCAACCGAGTTGCGGAGCAAGGTGGCTGAACTGATCGCGGGCCAGGCCATCCTGGTGAACTTCGAACCGCAAGGCGCCGCGCTTCTGCACGAGGGCAAGGTAAAGGAAGCGCTGGCCGCCTATCGCGGCCTGATCGCACTGCACCCCAACGAAGCAGTTCATCATTTGCAGATGGCCAATGTGCTTCTTGAGGCGGGCATGGGCGAGGCCGCGCGCGCCGAGGCCCGCCTGGCCGTGAAGCTCGACCCCAAGTCGGCGCTGGCCGAGAGGGTTCTGGCGGACATCCTGAAACATGACCTGGTGGGCCGCAATCTGCGCGCCGGCAGCGATCTGAACGGCGCGGCCGAGGCCTATCGCGAGGCCATCAAGCTGGACCCGGACGACCACACCGCGCAAGCCAACCTCGCGATCCTCTTGGAGTACGATCCTGTGGGCCGGCGCTATGGCGGCCAGTCGAAGATGAAGGAGGCCATCGCCGAGTATCAGAAGCTCGGTCAGGACAAGCTGGACGATCTGGGCCTCAAGAACAACCTTGCGTTTGCTCTTTTTTACGGCGACGATCCCGAGGGAGCCATCAAGGCGGCGCTCAGCCTGAACCCCCTGCCGAATGCTCTGCTGGCAGCTAGCGAGGCCCTTCTGCACGGAAGCAAAGCCGGCCTGGCCGAGGCAAACAAACGCTCCAGCGACGACTCGGGATTCAAAGAGACCGCGCGCACCGCGGGCGAAATGCTGATGAACATACGCCATTATCAGCTGGCCGCGGATTTCCTCCAGGCGGGCGCCGCCGGCGACAGTGCTGCCTGGGCCATGGGATTGGCCAGCACGTTGCGCGGAGCGCAGCACCACGAGGATATTCGGTTTGCCAACACTCCTGCCGATCTCGTGAAGCACTATTTCCTGCTTGCTCACGATCCCAACCTGACCGAGGACAAGCTGTCGGCGATCCTCAGCCGGAACGCGCAGTGGGTCATGAAGCACGAAGATCCGGACAATCTGAAGTCAACGCTGGAATACGGCAAGAACTGGAATAGCCGGCTGGCTCGAGACAATAGCTCAATGGATGTCGAAATCGATATTGACTTGCAGCAGGCCGACCCGAAGGGCGAGGGAAGCGATGCCACGGGCTACTGGGAGAAGCTCGATATCCCCGAAACTTCGAATACTAGGAAATTCGTGGTCAAAGAGGACGGCGTCTACAAGATTCTGGAAACCGGCGACGATCCAAACGCGATTGCCCTTGAAATACTGGACCGGATCAAGGCAGGCGATCTGAAAGGCCCCAAGGCTCTGCTGGACTGGCTTCGCGAAGACATGCACATCGAAGGTGGCGACGATCCGCTGGGCGGGCCGGTCTTTCCACGCTTCTGGATAAAGGGACAAGCCGCCGATGCACGCAAGATGAAACTGGCTGCCGCATCCCTCCTGGTTGACTCGAAATCCACTGTGGCACAGGGAGTCGCGCTCTTCGAAGAGGCTCTGAAGGATGCCTCGACCGACCGCGAAAAAACCAACATCCAACTGGCGCTGAGCGTCGGATACTTGCATCAGGATAACTTCGCCAGGATGCTGGAAGTCTCCTCGGCGCTACTCAAGCAGGTCCCGGAGTCTTCTCAGGCTTTCTGGTGGAACTCCTTGGCTCTGACAGCGCTGGGCCGGCATGACGAGGCTATTGCCTTGGCCGATGAGCGGTTGAAGCTGCTGGACGGCGACCAGGATGCGCTGATGAGAAAGATGTATACCGAATTCGACCGCGGCAACTATGCAGCCGCCCGTGGATGGGGACAAAAGCTGGTGGATCAGGGCAAGGAGAACGCGCAAATATTGAACGCCATCGCCTGGTTCGCATTGTTTACGGGCAAGATCGAGCAGGCCGACATCGACATTTCCATCAAATCCACGCAAATGGCCAAGGATAATCCGAACATTCTGCACACCCTGGCCTGCCTCTACGCTGAAGTCGGCAAGACCAAGGAAGCCCACGATCTGCTGCTGCGCGGAATGGACGATTCCAACCTGGACGAGCCGAACGATGCTTACTGGTATGCCTTCGGCCGCATCGCCGAGCAATATGGCGAACGCGAGATCGCCATTGCCGACTACCGCAAACTGGAAAAGCCCAAGGAAGTGCTGGCCATCCCCGAGTCTACCTACCGGCTTGCGCAAATGCGGCTCAAGGCAATGGGCGCCGATGAAAGCGCGGCCGGCAAGTAGGTACAGCCAAACAAAACACTGCTCGGCGTATGCCGCTTGATATGTGCAGGAATTAAAGCGTGCTGGGCCTCAAGCTCTCGCGGAACGAGCCGCGAGAGCTTCGGCGGTCAGTACGGCCTCAGTTTCTAAAGCCATGCGCACTGACTCGGTCAGACGCGGCCTCTCCATCTCTCTCTTCACGCTGGCGATAATCTCTTTATCCATCTCGATCCGGCTCTTCTTTTTCACTGCAAACCTTCCTTGCGCGGCAACTCTTTCCCTTACACACCGAATCCGGCTTTGGCGACGGCCTGGCTTCTGCGGCGCTTCGTTTGCCGGCCTGCATCAAGCGGCCTTCCGCGCGCCTTCAAGGTAGCTGAACTGGCCCTTATTGCTGCCGTCTCGCACCTTATAGCGGAACCAGAGTTGATGTATCCCGAAACCGAAGCGCTCAAGTCGACGCGACCAGCAGGGAGCGGCGACCTTCGTGGAACTTATTAGGCCACAGTGACTCTGGTTCCGCTCTAACTGCGCATCATCCTAGGCGCGCCCCAAGCCAAAGTCTGTGCAGATTGGACCATCGTGACAGGAACGCCCACTTCTCAAGCGCCTGCCGGGCCGGCCTTTTCCCGCCCCATTGCTTCCCCGGCCACAATCAGCACAATTCCCGCGATCCACAGAATGTGGCCAACCAGCGGAACCAGCGGGTAAATCGCAAAAAAGACCCAGGTTCCGGCAATAAAGGCCACAATGGCTCCAGCCACGATGCGGCGCGGCCAGAAGAACCTCGGAAACAGCAGGAAGACCAGGTAGAGCACCACCAGCGGATTGATCCAGCCACTCAGAATCGCCAGAAAGTATTTCGAGTGCCAGATCTCCGGGTTCATGGTGTTCACCAGGGTAATCCATGCGCAGCGGGAGCCCCGCAGCACCTCCGGCGCATCTCCGCCGGCAGTGGCAACCTCCCTGCAGGCGGGCAGGAAAAACGCCCATACATAGATGCAAATCCCCACCAGCCGGCCGATCAAAACCGAACGGCGTACCGCTGCACTGCACGTGCTCTGCGACATCGAAGCCTCCTGAACCGTGGTCCGCGAAAAACCGGTACGAATCCGGCAAGTGCGAAACAATTCATCATAGCCCATACTGGCTGGGCGCGGTCCCATCGTCCAGCACCGCGTCGGCAATGCGCGCCGCCTCCACAGCCGGGCGCACCGCATGAACCCGCACAATCGAGGCCCCATGCAGAATGGCCGCCACCAGCGCCGCCACGCTGGCCGTCTCGCGAGCCTCCACCGGCGCGTCGCTGCCGTCATGGAGGGGTGCCAGCGTCCGCCCCAGAAACGACTTCCGGCTCACCCCAGCCAGCAGCGGCCTTCCCAGCGCCAGCAACTCCTCCTGCCGGGCAAGCAAGGCGTAGTTCTCCTCGAAGCCCTTGCCGAATCCATAGCCGGGGTCGAGCACCACTGCGTGGGACGAAATTCCTGCCGCGGCAGCCATCTCCAGACTTGCGGCCAGCCCCGCCCGCACCGTCGCCAGCAATTCGTTAGCCCCCAGCCGCGGCTGCCCGCGCCACTCCTCGGGCCGTCCCCGCGTGTGCATCAGCACCAATCCGCAACGGGCCTCCGCGCAGACAGAAGCCATCTCCGCATCCCAGGCAAACCCGCTCACGTCGTTCACAATCTCCGCGCCCGCCTTCAGCGCCGCCCGCGCCGTTGCTGCTTTGTACGTGTCGATGGAGACCACTGCGCGGGGCCGCTCTCTGAGAATTCCTTCCAGCACGGGCAACAGGCGCGCCTTCTCTTCCTCGGCGCTCACCAAAGGAGAGAGAGAAGAGCCCACGGCTCCGCCGCCCGCCTGCGATCCAGGCCGCGTGCTCTCCGCGCCCAGGTCAAGCAGGTCGGCCCCCTCGTCCAGCAGTTCGAGCGCGTGCGCCACCGCCGCCGCCGGATCAAAAAAACGCCCGCCGTCGCTGAACGAGTCCGGCGTGACGTTGACAATGCCCATCACCTGCGTCCGCCGGCCCAGCTCCAGCGTGCGCGTGCGCAGTTGCCAGGGAGTAATTGTTCGTCTGAAACTGGTCATTTCCTTTTGACGTCCTCGATTGGCAGCGTACGGCGCTCTTCGTCAGAGAGTATGGAACCTGAAAACGCGGTCTCTTCTCGATGGTACGCCGCACCCTCTTTCCCTCCTGCTAAACTCCCTCCATGAATCACTTTCCGCGGTTTCAGTCTCTTCTTTTGATTTTGTCTTTTTTCACCGGGTTATCTGCTCAAGCCCCGGCACAACACGCCGTCAGCCCCACGCCGCACCCCGCTCCCGCCAAAGGCCCACTGGCCGACCGCATTCAGACGATTCTGGCCGACCCCGCGCTGAGCCATGCCTACTTCGGCATCAGTGTCGCGACCCTCGATGGCCAGCCGCTTTATGGCCTCAATGAGGGCCGTTTGTTCACCCCGGCCTCGAATACCAAGATGCTGACCACCGCCGCCGCCTTTGCCCTGCTGCCCGTGGAAACACTCACCTGGACCACCCGCGTGGTGGCCGGCGGAGAGATCGACAGCCAGGGCGTGCTCCACGGCGACCTGATCGTGCTGGGCTCTGGAGACCCCACCCTCAGCGCCCGCCATTACCCCTACCGACCGCCCGAGCCGGCCCCGGCCGCCGCGGCTCCGCCCACTGCCAACGCTGAAGAAGCTCCCAAGCCGCCCCGTGCCATGGACGTGCTGAATCTTATGGCCGAACAGGTGGAGCAGGCCGGCGTGCGCACCGTCGAGGGCAGCGTAGTGGGCGACGACAGCTTCTATCTCGACGAGCCCTACGCCACCTCCTGGGCCTGGGACGACCTGCAATGGAGCTTTGGCGCTCCCGTCTCCGCGCTCAGCTTCAATGAGAACGCAGCGGAGTTGGCGGTGATCCCTGACCCGGACAACCCGGCAACAACCGCAGCCGAGTGGACCCCGAATGTGGACTACTACACCCTGGACAACTCCATGACGCCCGCGCCCAAAGGCGAGCTCCCCCATCCCGGCCTCGACCGCCGGCCCGGCAGCATGTCCGTGCGCGCCTGGGGCACTGTGCCGGCCGGGGGCTTCCATGCCAACCTGGCCGTCGAAGACCCCGCGGAGTTCACCGCAGCCGCCTTCAAGGAGGCCCTCCGCAGCCGCGGCGTAACGGTCAAGGGCAGCGCCGTCTCGCGCCATCAGCTCTCGAATGCGACCGGCGACTTTGCCGCTGAGCGCGCCCAGCCCCTCAAGCTCACCCGCTCCAGCCTGCCCACGGTGGCCGCGCCACTCGAGGGCCGCAAGGTGCTGGCTGCCCACATCTCCGTACCCGTGGCCCAGGACGTTACGGTCATCAACAAGGTCAGCCAGAACCTGCACGCCGAGCTGCTGCTGCGCCTTCTGGGCAAGGTCCATGGCGCCGGCGGCAGCTTTGCCGAGGGCACGCGCGTCGTGCGCCAGTTCCTCCTGGGCGCTGGCCTGGACGATGGCGACTTCTTTTTCTACGACGGCTCAGGCGAAAGTCGCGACGACCGCATCGCCCCCCGCGCCTGCACGCAACTGCTGGCCTATGCCTCGCGCCAGCCCTGGGGCGCGGCCTGGCGCGATACGCTGCCCGTAGCCGGCGTGGATGGCACCCTCGCCGAGCGCTTTCGGAACTCGTCGCTCAAGGATCGCCTGTGGGCCAAGACCGGCACGCTCAATGAGGTGAACGCCCTCTCCGGCTACCTGACCGCGGCCAGCGGCAAGACCCTCGCGTTCTCCATCCTCGTCAACGGCCACCGCCCCGGCAGCGAAGCCGAACTCAAGGCCGTCGACCGCATCGCCGAAGCCATTGCCGAGGCCAACTAAACGATCTGCCCTCTAAGTATGAAAGGGCATGAGCCTGTCTTCCTGAGCGAAGCGTAGCGAAGTCGAAGGACCTGCGGTTGCTTTGCTTTTCATCGGCTTCGCACACTTCTGGGATAGGACAGTAACCCTGTATCATCAGAGCCAAATGCGCACTCGTTCTCTTGCTGGTTTCCTTACCGCCCTGACTCCCGCACTCGTCCTCGCCGGCGTGATAGCCTCGGCCCTGGTCGGGTGCCGTTCGCTGCCGCCCTCCAAGTCCCCGGCGCTGTGGACGCCGGAAGAGGCGCGGGGAGCGCAGATCTACCAACTGAAATGCTCCCGGTGCCACTATCCCACCACTACGCATGGGCTGCACGGGCCGGGCTTGCAGGCGCTCACAAAGATCAAGTCCATGCCCTCGGGAGCGCCGCCCACCGACGAGCGGCTCACCCAAGTCATTCTGCGCGGCCGCCTGGAGATGCCCGCCACCCAACTCAACGACGGCCAGCTCAGCGATCTGCTGGCCTACCTGCACACGCTATGACACCGCCGCCCATCGACGAAAAGGTCAAAACCCCAGAGAGGCCGGAGCGGCTGCCGCTCCCTGGCCTGGCCGCCATTAGCCTCTACCTGCTGGTGCTGGCCGGAGTCCTTATTCTGGGCGTGATTGCCGGGCGGCACTATCCGCCGCTCTTTCTCGTCTTTGCGGCCGCCTTCATCGCCGCCAGCGCTGGCCTGATACTGCTCTTTCGCTGGGCCTGGGCGCTGGCCCTTGGCGCGGTCTTCCTGCTGGCGGTCTACAACCTGTGGATCTTCACCAGCCTGCACGAGCCGCCCGCTCTGGTGCAAGGGTTGCTCAACCTGGTTTTCTTCCTCTACCTGGTCCGCGCCGAGGTCCGCGCAAAGCTCCGGTAGAGGATCTGCAAGCTGCCAGTCTGGTTCCGCGGAAAACCCCAGCCGCTGCAATGCTATATTGGCTTTCATGAATCGATTCAAGCTCATAGGAACAATCTGCCTGTTCCCAGCTTTATCCGTTGCGCAAGCAACACAGCCGATGTTTCGCGGCGGCCCGGCTCATCTGGGAGTCTACGATGCGCAAGCGCCCAGGCAGCTTTCGTTGAAGTGGACATTTTCAACCAACGGAGCCATCGTTTCTTCGCCCACCGTGGCGGGCGGCGTTGTTTACGCGGGAAGCGCGGATGGAGGCCTCTATGCTGTCCAAGCCGCCACCGGAAAGCTCCGCTGGAAGTTCGATGCGCACGGCGACGTGAACTCTTCCCCGGCAGTTGCCGGAGATACCGTCTACGTGGTGAGCCTGGACGGCAACCTCTATGCCGTGGACGCAGCCACCGGCAAGCAGCGCTGGTCCTTCGCCAGCCAGGGAGAGCGTCGCTTCACCGCTCCGGGACTTTTCGGCGCGCTCCCTTCCGCGGAGATCATGCCCGACCCATGGGATTTCTATCTTTCCTCTCCCGCTGTTGCGGACGGAGCCGTTTATTTCGGAAGCGGAGACGGCCATGTCTATGCCGTTGACGCCAAAACTGGCACGCTCCAGTGGAAGTTCAAGACCGGCGATGTTGTCCATAGCTCACCGGCTGTCTCCGGCGGCATCGTCTACGTGGGAAGCTGGGACACCTATTTTTACGCGCTGAATGCCGCAACCGGCGCGCTGGTGTGGAAGTTCAAAACCGGCGAAGACCCCAAGGCTCACCTCATGACGGGAATCCCAGGGTCAGCGGCAGTTGCCAATGGAGCCGTCTACTTCGGATGCCGGGATGCGAACTTCTATGCGCTCGATGCCGCGACCGGCGCCCTGAAGTGGAAAGTCGCAAACGACGGATCGTGGGTCATCGCCTCGCCCGCCGTCGCCAATGGAGTGGTCTACTACACCACCTCCGACAGCCATCGCTTCCAGGCCCTCGATGCCGTCTCCGGCAAGGTACTGTATTGGCTCCCGACGAACATCTACTCGTTTTCGTCCCCCGCGATTGCAGGCGCACGCGCCTTTTTCGGCACCTTCGACGGCCAGTTGCACGTTGTGGATCTCGACAAGCATGAGTATGCGGGCGCTTTTGCCACACCCGGCTTCGCCGCAAACGGCCCGCGCTCTCTTGGCGCGGATGGAGGGCTGAAAGCGGACGGAATCTGGACCGGCGACACTCTCGACAACATGATTGTCGATCTGCACACCAAGGTATTCTCGATGGGCTCCATCCTCTCCTCTCCGGCGCTGCAGGATGGAACGGTCTACTTCGGCAGCGTCGATGGCAAGCTCTACGCAATCGGCGATTGAGGCTGGCAAAAGAGCAAAGTTGTAAAGGGAAGTTCTGGAGCAGGGGGCTTCACAGGCTTCTGAAAACCCCTCCGGAGCCTCCAGAAGCGTCAGGGCACAACTTCAGTCGTGCCGCAAAGGCATCAAAAACAACTGCCGGGCTTTTGCCCCTGAGGTATGCTTTTCGGAGTTTTAGAGTCAACAGGCCCTGATGCGACTCTCGTAAAGAACAACCCTTGCACCTTCCACATCCAGCGTTCCCCGTACAATGGAAGCGTGATGGAACTGGTGCAAATCTCTCCCGCCCTGAAGGCTCCGGCCCCCAAGCCCGAGTGGCTCAAGGCGCGCGCCCCGGTGGGCGAGAACTACCACTCCCTCAAGCAACTGGCCCGCTCGCTCCAGCTCAACACGGTCTGCGAGAGCGCCCACTGCCCCAACATCGGCGAGTGCTGGCATCACAAAACCGCGACCTTCATGATGCTGGGTAACCTCTGCACGCGCCGCTGCGGCTTCTGCGCCGTGCCCAAGGGTCGTCCAGAGCCCATCGACTTCGACGAACCCCGCCGCGTCGCCCAGGCCGTGGCCGCTCTGCGCCTGGAATATGCTGTCATCACCAGTGTCAACCGCGACGACGACCTCGTTGGCGGCGCGCGCGCCTTCGCCCTGGTCATCGAGGAAATTCGCCGCCAGGCCCCCGGTTGCCGCACTGAGGTGCTTATCCCCGACTTCCAGGGCAACCCCGAGGCCATCCGCACCGTCGTCGAGGCCCGCCCCGATGTGCTCAATCACAACACCGAGTCGGTCCCCCGGCTCTACCGCGTGGTCCGCTCCGGCGCGCGCTATGAGCGCACTCTCGAACTTCTCCGCTACGCCAAAGAGTTGAACCCCGCGGGAATTACGAAATCCGGCGTCATGGTCGGACTCGGCGAAGAGACCTCTGAGTTGCTCCAGGTCTTCCGCGGCCTCGCCGCGGTCCACTGCGACATCCTCACCATCGGCCAATACCTGCGCCCCTCGCGCGACCATCTGCCCATGGCCCGCCTCTACACTCCGCGCGAGTTTGCTGAACTGAAGACCGAGGCGCTCAAAATGGGCTTCCGCCACGTCGAGTCCGGCCCCCTGGTCCGCTCCAGCTACCACGCCCATGAACAGGCCGCCTCCACCGGGATGGCCGCGCTGGCGTAAGTAACTCTTCGAATGAGGATGCTTGCCTCAATAGGCCCTGCATGAGAATCTTTGCACGAAAGGCAAACTCAATGCCCACACTTCGGAACCAGAAGACTCGCAGCGGCCTGACTCAGCGCCTGCAACAACTCACTCCCGAGACGAAGCCCCAATGGGGAAAACTGGATGCGCCTCGCCTGCTTTGTCACCTGGCCGATACCCTCGATATGGCTCTCGGCAAGCTTCCGGCCAAGTCGGTCAACACGAAAGCCTTCCAGCACTTCCCCTTGAAGCACTTCATTCTTTATGTTCTTCGAAGCACCTCATTCTTTATGTTCTTCCTTTTCCGAAAAATGTCCCTACAGCCCCGGAACTGCTCTCAACTTCGCCAGTCAACTTCGAGGCAGACCGGCAGCGCGTTGTGAAATTGATGGAACGGCTCGCCGCCACGCCCCGCGCAAATGGAGCTGAGCACCCCTTCTTCGGACCGCTGACCAACGAAGAATGGAACGCCTTGCAGTGGAAACACCTCAGCCACCACCTTCGTCAGTTTGGCTGCTGATCCGCCCTTTCAAAGCACAACACAAAGGGATGCGGGAGATTCAAACCCGCATCAGGCCAACAGAATCACCGCGGGCTTCAGCCCGGAAAAGTTTTCCAGTTGCGTAGCGAGAACCGATCTGTGCCAAATTGCCCTTTCACCACCCGGATTCGCTAATATATTGTTTTGGATGGAAAGAGGGAGAACGATGGCACCTTCATTCATGGCCGGTATTCCGGCGCTCAAGGAACTCAACGGCGACCTCAGGCGGCGTATGGACCAGGCCGTGGCCACATTTCAGGCCAACCTGGCCTCCACGCGCACCGGCCGCGCCAGCGTCCACATGCTCGATCAGGTCAAGGTGGACTACTACGGCACCCTTACCCCCATCAGCCAACTGGCGCAGGTCTCCTCGCCGGAGGCGCAATTGATTCTGGTCGCGCCTTGGGACCCCACTGTCCTGAAGGAGATCGAAAAGTCTGTTCGCACCTCCGATCTCGGCTTCAATCCCATCTCTGACGGCAAGGTGCTGCGCATTCCCGTTCCGCCCATGACAGAGGAGCGGCGCCGCGATGTCTGCAAGCACCTCAACAAGGTCCTCGAAGAGCACCGCACCGCGGTCCGCAATGTTCGCCGCGACGGCAACGATGCCCTCAAGAAACTCGCCAAGGACAAGAAGGTCAGCGAGGACGAGGAGAAGCGCGCCCTTGAAGAGATCCAGAAGATGACCGACGAGGAAATCCGCCGCATGGAAGAGCTCTCCCACAAAAAGGAAGCAGAAGTCATGCAGGTTTGACAGCTTTGCCCGCTGTTGATCTTCTACAGAACTGAGTATCCCACCCTCGGCGCGTCCTTGTTTTTTTGCGCCAAAGGTGGGATACCTATAACTACAGTTCTTTATCTACATCCCTTTATGCTTCTATTCGAATCGCAATAGTTATTTCCAGAGGCATACACTGGTAACTAGGAAGCAGGGACCGAATGCGAATACCCTGCCGCTTAAAATGCTTTTTTGAAGAAAATCTCCACATGAAAAGAATCGTTACGCTGGCCTTTTATCTGGCTGCATCAGGTGTCGTTACGGGCCTGATGGCGCAATCCCCGAACGTGCCTGCCGCCGGAGCCGGGAGCCTTCAGCCGCCCAAAAACGCACTGCACGATCCCCGCCCGGTAGTGGCGCTGACCTTTGACGATCTGCCTGCCGCATCCAGTATACCGGCCGGAGAGACGCGCACCCAGATTGCAGCCAATATCACTGCCGTGCTCAAGGCGAATCATCTGGAAGGCACTTATGGCATGGTGAATGCCTCCCAGATGGAACACAATCCCGACGCCCAGCAGGCGCTGCGCCTTTGGGTGAGCGCCGGAATGAAGATCGGCAATCACACTTGGTCGCATCTCAATCTGAACGACCTCAGCATCGAAGCCTACGAGCAGGAAATTGCCCGTAACGAAGCCACGCTCAATGAGTACGCCCCCGGAAGCGACTGGCATTGGTTCCGCTATCCCTTTTTGGCGGAGGGAGATACTTTGGAAAAGCGGCACGCCATCCGCGGTTATCTCCAGTCACACGGCTATCGTGTGGCGCAGGTGACGCTCTCTTTTAACGACTACGCCTGGAATGAGCCCTACGTCCGTTGCCTGGCCAAGCCGGATGTGGAGGCGCTGGCCTGGCTGCGGCAGAGCTACCTGGAAAATGCCGCCGAGTCCCTGAGGGCTGGCCGTGAACAGGAAATAACGGCGTTTGGCCACGAGATTCCCAATGTGATGCTGCTTCATGAGACTTCGTTTACCACCCTCATGCTGCCGCAACTGATCGATCTGATTCGGCAAGAGGGCCTCAGGTTTGCCACTCTGCCCGAGGTGGAAAAAGACCCGGTCTACGCACTGGACACGGACACAGCTTCCCAGTGGGGCGGTACTCTGCCGGGACAGTTCCTGAACCTGCGCCATCTGCCCTATCCGAAATCGCAGCCCGTCCCCTTTGAAAAGCTACAGAACATCTGCCGTTGAGTTCTTCGTTGGGATTCTGCCTGCAAAGCGCGGCGCCTCATCCTTCCGCAATTCTTGCGGAGGATGGGAGACGCAAACCCACACTGGCGCAAGAAACGCTATAGCACTTTCGGAAATGCAGTAGACCGAATCCATGACCTAAAACTGGTGCGCCCCCCCAGGGAGCGACGGCCTCGTATGCTGTAACAAAGTTCACATTATTTCCGAAAATGCTCTGATAATCCCAATGCCGAAGGCGTCCGCCCCACTGCAGGTGGTTTGCAAATAATTACCTTCTGCGGGCACACAATCGAAGAAGTCAGGTGAGTGTGATGAAGCCGTCCACGGTTCAATCTGTCAACTATCCTCCCGGTTTATACCCCTACCCCACCCCCCTCCCCCCTGTGGAGGCCACTTTTCGAGTCTCTTGATGTGCGTAACTAACTCGCAATCAATCGTTTGTAATTTCTACCCATTCACTGATCAGTAACTGCAAATGGCAGTTTTTGCCTTGTTTTTGGCCTGAAATACCGCCATTTTGGGCCGTTTTCAGTCAAATTTCGAGTTCAGTGGGCCGGTCTCGCCAGCCGGTCGCGTCGTTATACTCGATCTGAATGTCCACCAACCACCGATCTGCCGCTTCGTCTCTTTCGCCAAAAGGCGCTTTGCTGGTCAGGCTCTGCAATTGGGTGGGCGAAGCCGTGCTGTCGCTTCCAGCCTTGCGCCGGCTGGAAGCGGCTGGTTACGAATTGCACCTCTATGGAAAAGGCTGGGCGCCCGCGCTCTTCGAGGGCACAGGCTGGCCCGTGACCGTGCGCCACGGCGGCCTCAAAGACGCGACAGCGCAACTGCGCAGCCTGCGCCGATCGCTTGACTCCGCCGCGCGGCCGCCGGCGCTGTTAATGACCAACTCGTTCTCTTCTGCCCTGGAGACGCGTTTGGCGGGCTTTGCGCCGTCGGGCTTTGCGCGTGAAGGCCGCAGTCTGCTCCTTCGAGCTGCTTATCCGCTGCCGAACTTCACGCATGCGGCCGATTCGTACTGGCACCTGGCCGGATGTTTTCTGGGCACGGATGAACGCTTCCCCACGTCTCTGATGTGGACACCGAGCGACGCCCAGCGTGTGCAGGCGCAAGCGCTCTTGAGTCAACATGGACTCACCGCCCGGCCTTTCGTAATTCTCTGCCCGTTTTCAGGCCCCGACGACCGTGAAAATCGCAAGGTCTGGCCGGGCTTCAAGGAACTCGCAGCGTCGCTCGACGTGGCCGGAATGCCGGTTGTCGTCTGCCCCGGCCCCGGCGAGGAAGCCGGCGCGGCTGCGTTGGCTTCAAACGCCATCTGCCTGCCGGGCGTTGACCTCGGCGTCTATGGAGCACTCTTCGAGCTTGCGCGCAGTGTGGTGGCTAACGACACCGGACCCGGCCATCTGGCCGCAGCCGTTGGAGCGCGCCTGATCAGCCTCTATGGGCCGCAGTCGGTCGCGGCCTGGACGCCGATCGGCCCCAATGTGCTGCTCTTTCACGATGCGTCGAGCTGGCCCACCGTGGACCGCATCCTGTCGGCCGCGCTCGCAGCGAACTGACTACTTCTTCGCCCGCTTGTAAAACGGCGCCGGCACCTGCCTGGCTCGCACGCGGTTGGCCCTGACCTGCACCAGCACATCCTGTCCCCCGGCAGCCACGGCGGCAGGCGCCAGCGCAAACGCTATATTGGTCTTGAGAAACGGCGCTGGCGAACCGGATGTCACGACCCCAATCTCGTTGCCGTCGAGGTCCAGCACAGGATACCCATCGCGGCCGATACCACGCTCCACCATTTCGAGAGCGACGAGCTTGCGCTTCGGCCCACCCGCGGCCTGTACGGCCAACAAAGCCTCGCGGCCGATGAATTCACCCTTGTCCAGCTTGAGCCAGTGGTCGTGGCCACTCTCGAAGGCGTTGATCGAGTCGGAGATTTCATGCCCATAGAGAGGCATTCCCGCCTCCAGCCGCAGAGTGTTGCGCGCACCCAGCCCGCAGGGACGAATGCCAAACTCCGCGCCCGCCTCCAGCAGCGCATTCCACACCTTTTCCGTGGTTGCCACATCCGCGGGCAGATAAACCTCGAACCCGTCCTCGCCCGTGTAGCCGCTGCGCGCTATCGGTACATTGGGCACACCGGCCACCTCGCCCCAGGTAAACCAATAGTTTCGGATCGCCGCCAGATCCACATTGGTCAGCTTTTTCAGCGTCTCCAGCGCTCGCGGCCCCTGCACAGCCAGTTGCGAGTAGCGGCCGGAGTCGTCGCTGATGTGCACCGAGGGCCAGCCGCCCACCTTCTCTTGAATCCAGGCGTAGTCCTTGTCCTTCGTTCCCGCGTTCACCACCAGCAGGTAGTCGTCCTCGCCCAGCCGGTGGACCAGGATGTCGTCCACAAACGTGCCTTCCGGCGTCAGCAGCGCGGAGTATTGGGCTTGCCCATCCTTCAGCCGGGAGGCGTCGTTCATGGTGATGTGCTGGACGGCGGCCAGTGCGCCGGGACCGCGAAACTGGATCTCCCCCATGTGGCTCACATCAAAGAGCCCTACGCCCGTCCGCACCGCCATGTGCTCGGCAATCAACCCGCCGCCCGGCCCTGGATACTCCACCGGCATATCCCAGCCGCCAAAATCCACCATCTTGGCCTTCAGCGCGCGATGGGCGGCGTTGAGAGCGGTCTTCTTCAGCAGAGTTGCATCAGGCGTTACGGAATCAGGCTGAGTTGGGAGCGGCATGGAGTCTTCCTTTCGACGGTGCTCGCGTACGTGCTTACGATAGGATGAACCGGCCGCAGGGTCAAACGCTCCCATCCGGCTTATGAACAGCAAGACAAGCTCGTCTGGAAGGCAAGACGTATGAATTCGTAAGTATCTGTAAGGAAATACCTCTACAGCGCGGAGGCTGGAAACTGAACCTCGTCTCCGGCTTCACCGCCTCCGTGCCCGCCAGAACGAACTCACGCTCAGGTAGAGAAACATCGCCCCAAGCGCCGCGTAGCCCAGAAACTTTTGGTGGCCCGGACCGTGGGCGTAGCTGGCCCTTTCGAGCCACATCCCCCGCGCAAATACCACAACAAACAGGAAGAAGAAGGCGCCTGTCATCTCGAGCCACAGAATGCCGCCCACCCGGCGAAAGGGCCGCAGAAAACCGCCCACGCCCCGCGCCACGCCTCCGGTTGCGCGTCCCGCAGCACGTCCGTGCGCCTCGGCGCCACCGGGCGCGGATGCAGCGGCCTGCCCGCTGGCGGCTATCCGCTGGCCGGCCATCCGCCCCGCAACCCGCAGCCCGATTCCCAGGACGCGGCCGATGCTTTCAGCTCTCATTTCGTTATGATGGTAGCAGCGCCGCTCGCCTGGCCGCTTTTTCAGGCTCTTTGCATTTCACAGTTGCTCCGGAATGCCGATAGAAGTAAGGTAAAGAAATCCCAAGCCGCTCCCCGCGCCTGTTTCCCGCGCCGGCCGCAGCCCCTGGAGGTACACGTGACATCCCGTCTGCGCGAACTCATTCAACAACTGGGCGAGGCCATCCATGAGTCGGTCATCGAAAGTGAGCAGATCGCCGGCGTGGTCCAGGATATCCGCCAGCACGGCTTCGACGTGCTGCTCATGCTCGAGGCCACCATCGGCCTCAATGACGTCGCCTCCAAAGAGAACGAGGAGCAGGAAGTCCTCGCTGGCGAAAGTGGCGAGGAACCCTTTACCCAGAACGATCTAAGCTTCCTCCGCTCCCTGCGCATCTCCATAGCCGGCGAAGAAAAAAGCGCCGCCGATCCAGACTCCCGGTAGCCTTCTCTCCCGGCCCTCCAAGTGCGCCACCCTCGCCGCCGTCATCCTGCGTGAGCGCAGCGAGTCGAAGGACCTGCTGCTTGCTCTTTTTGGGGTTCGGGTGAGAATCTACGAACCTCAACCCGTCATCGAGGCTTTTTCAGCCTCTCCAGCGCCCAACGCGCCGCCGTACGCAGTCCCTCGTCCGCGGCCCCGGTCCAACTTTCCAGCAGCTCGGCAAACCTGCCCGCCCCGCTGTTGCCCATCGCAATGGCCACATTCCGCTTGAGTCCCAGGAATCCCGCCCTGCGCACCGGCGAACCGTTGAACTTACCCTCGAACTCCGCCTCGTCCATCGCCGCCAGCCACTCGAGCGCCGGGTTCACCAGCTCTGTGCGCGCTTCCAGTTCCGGCTCCGCGACATCTGAATTCGAATTCAGGGGCGCTCTCCGATTCCACGGGCAAACGTCCTGGCAGATGTCGCAGCCGAAGACCTGCCGCCCCATGCCCCCCATCAGTTCCGGCTTGATCGGCCCCCGATGCTCGATGGTCAGGTAAGCGATGCAGCGCGTCGCGTCCATCTGGTAAGGAGCAATCAGAGCACCCGTCGGGCAGGCTTCCAGGCACCGCCGGCAACTTCCGCAGCGGTCGGGCGCCGTGAGCGCCTTTTCCTCTCGAATCTCAAGCGAAGTCACCAAGACCGCCAGAAATCCATAGGAACCCAGTTTTGGATGAATCAGGCAGGTATTCTTCCCCGTCCAGCCCAGCCCGGCCGCCTCCGCCAGCGCCCGCTCCACCACCGGCCCGGTATCCACAAAGGCCCGGGCCTCGAATTCCCCGAGTTCCTCATGCAGCCGCGCTTCCAGGGCCTTCATCCGCTTCAACAAGACTTTGTGATAGTCGCTTGGCCGCCGCGCGCCTTGCGCGTCCGCCTTGCTCGACCACGCGTAGCGCGCAATCCATCCCGCTCCCACGGTTGCAGGATCGGTCGAGCGCGGCTGCGGGCTGTTGTAGTTCGCCCAGCAGACCACCACCGACCTCGCCCACGGGAAGGGAACTTCCACGCGTGAGCGCAACAGCCGCCCGTCCTGCTGGCCGCCCACCTGGCCCACCGGCCCGGATTCTCTCCGCTCCAAGTAGCGCATCGTTCCCGCGCGGCCCGCCCGCACCCACTCCTCGAAGCGCGCCGCGTCCCGTTCCCGGTGGGCACAGGGAAGCGCAACCAGTCCGCCCTCCGCAAACCCAGCCTCGAGCGCCAACGCGCGCGCCCGCCCTGTGGTCAGGCAGGACGCCGGCCTCTCGCCTCCGATACTGTGCGACTCGTGCAACACTCCCAATCGCGCTCCCATCGCCCTTCATGCCTGGCCGCAGGAACGGGGCATGAAAACAGTATCGCAGCCGGCAATCCGTGAGGAACCACTCCCTTTCTGCTAGGATTCTTCCGCAACCAAATTCGGTCAATCGGGCGTGACGTAAAATCAGGGGCCTTGATTGGCGTTGGGGTGCATGCCGTTCCCCCGAAGGAAATATTCATGAGAAAGCATCGCTCGCTGCCAGCATCTTTGTTTGGGTGCCTGCTTGGATTCGCCTTCCTATCAATCTCCGCCGCCGCGCAGACCAGCTTCGGCGCGGTCAATATCGGCAGTAGCACGGCCTCCGCAGTAACCGTCGCCATCCCCAATGGCGGCACGCTGAGTAGCATCGATGTTCTTACTCTGGGTGCGCCAAATCTTGACTTCACCGATGCCGGAGGGGGAACCTGCGCCATCGGAACCGCCTACGCCTCATGCACGGTTCAGGTAACCTTTGCGCCAAAGTTTGCGGGTGTGCGCTATGGAGCGGTTGTGCTGTCGGATGCGAACGGCGTTGTTGGAACGGTATATCTGCAGGGCACGGGCGTCGGGCCGCAGACAACCTTCCAGCCGGGTATCCAAAGTATCGTCGACTTCGGGGGAGAGGTCGACGGAATCGCCAATTGGTGGCCCGAAGGGGTCGCTGTGGACGGGAACGGCAACGTCTATTTTAGTAACTCCCACCAGCCGTATCAGTTATTCAAGGAGACGCTTTCGGGGGGCATATACACCCGGAGCACGATGCCAACCAGCAGCTTGGGCGACCCTTTCGGCGTTGCGGTGGATGGAGCTGGCAACGTCTATATTGCCGATTGCGACAATTTCAGGGTATTGAAGGAAACTCCGTCCGCGGCAGGTTATTCCGAGAGCACTGTTGCCAGTTTCCCATTTGTCGACGGATCGGCCCCCGTTGGAATCGCTGTGGATGGGAGCGGCAACGTCTATATCTCCCTGGGTTCCGAAGCCGGCATCGTGTATAAGGAAACGCTGACGTCTACCGGCTACGTTCAGAGCACCGTAGTCAGCGGCCTGCCAAGCGATGCAACTATTGCTGTGGATGGGAATGGCAACGTCTATGTTGCCGTCAACGAAGAGAATGGCGGGATCGCGAAGGAGACGCCGTCAGCGGGCGGATATACGCAAAGCACGATACCGGTCAGAGGCGGAGGCATTCCGGTCGGGGTCGCGGTGGATGGCAGCGGCAGCGTCTATATCGCCTATACAGACAGTAACGATAATGGCCAGGTATTCAAAGAGACGGCGACGGCGAACGGTTACATCCAGAGCACAATACCGACCAGTGGCCTGATCGAAGCCTTTGGGGTTGCCGTGGATGGCAGCGGAAATGTCTATATTGCCGATTACTACAATGGCCGGGTTGTGAAAGAAAGATTAGCTGATCCGCCGAGCCTGAGCTTCGCGACAACGCCCCAAGGCTCTACGAGCAGCGACAGCCCGCGAACAGTGACGGTTTCCAACATCGGCAATGCGGAGCTGAATTTTTCGGCGTTGAGCTATCCTGCGGACTTTCCCGAGGCATCCGGGATCACAGGCGACTGCACATGGAACACGCTGCTGTCTGCCGGGGGAACGTGCACACTGACCATCGACTTCACGCCCAATGAACCGCTCAGTGGCAACACATCGTCGATGCTCACTGAGGGCCTGACACTAACCACGAATACGCTGAACACCACCGCGACTCAGCAGGCAGTTACGGTTATCGGAACGGAAACCGAGGGGATAGCGGCAACTCCCACTTTCTCACCCTCCGGCGCAACCTATGCCACGGCACAGGCGGTCACAATCACCGACGCAACACCTGGAGCAACGATTTACTACACCACCGACGGAAAAACAACTCCCACTACCAGCTCGACCCAATACACGGGCCCCATCGAGGTGTTGGTTACCGAAACCATCCAGGCGATTGCCGTGGTGCCCGGTTATGTCAACAGCGCCGTTGCCAGCGCGACCTACACCATCCCGCCAGATTTCACTGTCGCTATCAATCCGGCGTCCGTCTCAGTCCAATCGGGTCAGAGTGGCACGACAACGATAACAGTGCAGGATGAAGGTGGTTTCAACTCCAATGTCTCCTTCAATTGCTCGGGGTTGCCAGCAGGGGCCGCGTGCAGCTTCTCAATGCTGACTGTGCCTACGCCTGCAGGCATCACGTACTCGACGTTGACTGTAACCACCTCGGCAACCACCGCGGCTCTTCACCGTCGTTCCAGCCCATTGCTACCCGGCTCGGCGCTGGCGATTGCGCTCTGTTGTTTTTGCTGGAAAAAACGGCGGACCTTGCAGATGTTGATCTTGCTGGCAGTGAGCGCGGTTGGGCTGAGTCTGCTCAACGGCTGTGGCAGTGGGACCTCCGGGGGTTCAGGAGGATCGACGCAACCTGTCACATCGACAATCACAGTCACCGCTACCTCGGGATCGCTGTCGCACACCGCGAAGTTCACACTCACAGTCGACTGAGACAATCGAACATCCACACCAGGAGTTGCGACCTCGACAATTCGCCGGCCTCGCGCCTCAGGTTCTGTGAGAATCGAGTACTCCGCCCATCGCGTTCCCGTTGCCCCGACAGCCCCATTATGGGATTAACAGAGCATGAATCAGAGTTCCTCAATCTTTGCAGAGCTACCCACTCTGGTAAAATCCTGCTACATTCAACTTGAGTCAATTGGAAGTGATGTAAAGGCTGGGCTCCTTGCGAGCCCCTGCCCATTGTTTCCATGTGGAAAGGTGCTATGAGAAAGAATCGTTTACTGTCAGCTTCTCTGTTTGTATGCCTGCTTGCGCATTCCGTCTCCGCCCTGGCGCAGGGAACTGGCTCTTTCACCGCTATCGATGTTGCGGGCGCGGGCACTGGCACACTTCAAGGAACGGTTGCCACCACCATCGACGCGGCGGGGAACGTTGCGGGAATTTACATCGATGCAAAGAACGACGAGCATGGCTTCGTGCGCGCCGCCAATGGCGCCATCGCCACATTTGGCCCTCTGGGCTCGGGTACGGGCACGAAATCAGTCGTCATTCCCATCGGTTTCGACGCGTCCGGCGATCTGGCGGGTATCTACCTTGACGCGAACACTGTTGCGCACGGCTTCATCCGCGCGGCCAGTGGCGCGATCACCACATTCGACCTACCAGGCGCAGGCAAAAGCCAGGATCAGGGAACATATCCGGACTGCATCGACGCGTCAGGCGATATTGCCGGAGCGTACGTGGACGCGAACAATAAGCCGCACGGCTTCGTGCGCCTGGCAGGCGGCACGATCATTCCCTTCGATCCCACTGGAACCATCTTGGGAGCGAGCGCCCTGGCCATCAATGCGGCCGGGGTAATCGCCGGAGACTTCGTGGACACAAACAATGTGGCGCACGCCTTTGTGCGCGCCGTCAATGGAGCAATCACTACCTTCGACGCGCCGAACGCGGGCACAGGACGAGATCAGGGAACCGCGGCCATCAGCATCGACGCAGCGGGCGATATTTCGGGCATGTATTCCGACGCGAACAATGTGGCACATGGTTTTGTTCGCGCCGCCAACGGTTTGATCACCACTTTCGATGCGCCTGGCGCGGGCTCGGGAACCTACCAGGGAACCTATCCGCTCAGAATGGATGCGGCGGGTGATATTGCCGGGATGTACTCGGATGCGAACGAAGTGGTGTATGGCTTTGTGCGTACCGCCGCGGGCGCTATCGCCACGTACAGTGCTCCGGGCGCAAACATATCAGCGAATGCGCGCAGAGCCTCAGGCAGCAAAGTCAAGAGTCTGGCGACTCACCCTGTCAGAACGGGGAACCTTGTTGTCCGGTCCAAGAGACTGGGCGGACTCTTCAACAAATCCAGAAGCTTTTTGAGCCGATTCAGCCTCCTTTCAAACGCAAGCAGCGGGATCCTCAACGGAACCGGCGGACAGTACTATGGAACCGGCGGCTTCGGCATCAACGCGTCGGGAGAGATCACCGGAATCTATACCGTTGGGGACTCGGTGGCTCATGGCTTTGTGCGCTCTGCCAATGGCGCGCTAACCACGTTTGAAGCTCCCGGCGCGGGTACGGCCGTCTATCAAGGAACTGGCGGACTTAGCATCAACGCGTCGGGGACAATTGCGGGAGGCTACGCGGATTCTAACTCCGCGCTGCATGGCTTCGTGTATACGCCTGGGATGACCGCGACAACGACCGTGCTCGACTCCAGTCTCAATCCGTCCGTCTATGGGGAGCCGGTGACCTTGACCGCGACTGTCTCTTCCGGCGGCGGTGCGGTACCGGATGGAGAATCCGTCTTGTTCATGAACGGCACAGCCACACTTGGGTCGGGACCGTTGAGCGGCGGCCAGGCCAGCCTGACGACGACCGTGCTGCCCGTAGCCCCAGACTCGATCACTGCGGTCTACAGCGGCGACTCGAACTTCGCCGGCAGCACGTCGGAGGCCCTCAGTCAGACGGTCAGCCAAGCCAGTTCTTCGACAACATTGAAGTCGTCGCTCAATCCCTCCACCTTGGGACAATCAGTGAATCTAACGGCGACCGTCTCGGGACAGTTTGGCGGCACAGCTACCGGCACAATGGTGTTCAGCAATGGAAGCACGAGTCTGGGGAGCATCTCCTTCAGCGGCGGCTCGGCGGTCTTCGCAACCACGGCGCTGCCGCAGGGTACTGACTCGATTACGGCGGTCTACGGGGGCGACACGAACTTCGCCGGCAGCACGTCGAATACGGTGAGCCAAGTGGTGAATGCAACACCAGCAGCGGAATTCACCGTCGCAGCCTCTCCTTCATCGCTCTCCGTAACTGCCGGGCAAAGCGGAACCACTACGATCACGGTCACGCCGGTGGGCGGATTTTCCTCCGCCGTTTCGTTCAGTTGCTCGGGGTTGCCTTCCGGCGCATCGTGCAGTTTCTCTCCGCAAACAGTGACGCCTCCGGCCGCGGTTTCGACAAAGCTGACAGTGAACACCTCCGCAACCACCGCCGCTCTCCACCGCCCTTCCAGCCCGCTGCTCCCCGGCTCGGCGCTGGCGGTTGCGCTCTGCTGCTTCGGCTGGAAGAAACGGCGGCGCTTGCAGATGCTGCTATTCCTGGCGGTATGCTTGGTTGGCCTGAGTCTGCTCAACGGCTGCGGCAGTGGGTCTTCTGCCGGCGGGTCTGGTGGTACTCAGCCCGTCACATCGACGATCACCGTAACCGCTGCGTCGGGAACGCTGCAGAACACGACAACCTTCACTCTCACGGTCAATTAAAAGATCCCAATAACAACACAAAACCATTGCGGCCTCTACCCATGGGTAGAGGCCGCGGCGTATGCGCTCGCCTTGCCCGGCCACAATGCGCTCTCCGGGCCGGGATCGTACCGGGCTTGGCAAGGCGCCACACATGGAACCGCCGGCCCACCCATTTGCGTATTGAATGCCAGCGTGTTCACTTGCGGACACCAGCCAGCGTAAACGGACATCCGGAATTGCGGCGCGGAATCTGGAAATGCTTATATCCCCAGCGAATTCAGCATCTTCCTTCCCTTGCGGTTTTGGCCGCCAGCGTGCCACTTCAAGAAAGAGAGGGGCAAGCGCCGAGAATATGCAACCCTGGCCGCAAATCGGCTGTCCAAGCCCGCAAGCCCGCTCTTCTAGGAGGTTTTCTTATGACCGGTACGATTTCAAACCCGATGAACATGGCTATCTTCCCGGCCGGCGAATGGATCGAGTCTGCTGAACTGACCGAGTTGGTCAGGGGCCAGGAGGAGAGCTTGCTCGCACGGCTTACCCCGCTGGTGCGCCGGCAAAGCGTAACGCTCGATATGAGTTCAGTCCAGCGCATCGACGCGGCAGGCATCGCCGCCCTCATCTCGCTGCACGCCAGCGCCCACCAGGCCGGCCACCGCTTCACCGTCGCAAATCCCTCGCACCATGTGGCCGAAATCCTGGCGTTGGTGGGGCTTGAGCGGATTCTTTTATCCCATATTGCGGCCATAAAATCACAATACGGCCCATGCTTCGAACGCCCCGCAGCGTGAAAAGGTGCGCCATCGTTCCATTTCCCGCTCAGATGCCCGTTCTTGTCTCAGATTACGAGAAACAGCGCCTCAAGATGGTACGAGACCCGAAGGTCAAGCGAGCCGTATGTGACCTTCAACACAGGCAACTGTATACTTGGGGCGTTATTCGTACTTGCGACTTACCAATGCCGCGTTTCGCTGTCCTATGTCTGGATGACCCGCACGCGTTCAGCTTGAAAGCAGCATCTCCTCTACTGTTGAAACGCTGAACCTCTGTCTGGCCACCCTCTCATGCGTACCGCAATCGCGGAATCTTACATACGGAGGCATCATCCCATGACGCAGGGCGCTATGGATAAGTCGTCTGCCGGAAAAGCAGGCTCAACCGAAACCAAACATGTGTATTTCTTCGGCGGCGGCAAGGCCGACGGCAATGGAAAAATGAAGGACGTTCTGGGCGGCAAGGGCGCCGGACTGGCCGAGATGACCAATGCCGGACTCCCCGTTCCTCCGGGATTCACCATTCAGACCGAAGCCTGTCGTGAGTACATGCGCGGCGCTCTCAGCCCCGAGGTCAACACCGAGATGTATGCCGCCCTCGAGCGGCTTGAAAAGCTGCAAGGGCAGAAGCTGGGCACGGGCGAGAATCCCCTGCTGGTCAGCGTTCGCTCGGGCGCCAAGTTCTCCATGCCCGGCATGATGGATACCATCCTCAACCTGGGCCTCAACGATCACGCCGTTGAAGCGCTTGCCAAGCGCAGCAACAATCCCCGTTTTGCCTATGACTCCTATCGCCGCCTTATCCAGATGTTCGGCGACGTTGTGCTGGATGTCGAGAAGAAGAAGTTCGAGCACATCTTTGATTCCGTCAAGGCGCGCGAAAAGGTCAAGTTCGACTACGAACTGCAGCCCGATGCGTTGAAAGAGATCATCGCCGAGTACAAGAAGCTGGTCCGCAAAGAGACCGGCAAGGACTTTCCGCAGGGCCCGCTGGATCAGTTGGTCCAGGCCCGCGACGCCGTCTTCCGCAGTTGGAGCAACGAGCGCGCCAAGACCTATCGCCGCATCAACCGCATCGATGACTGGCTGGGCACAGCGGTCAACGTGCAAGCCATGGTCTTCGGCAACCTGGGCGAGAACTCAGGCACCGGCGTAGGCTTCACGCGCAATCCCGCCACCGGCGAGCACGTCTTCTTCGGCGAGTATCTGATGAACGCCCAGGGCGAGGATGTTGTCTCCGGCGTCCGCACGCCGCTGTCCATCAGTGAATTGGAGCGCGCCATGCCCTTGGTCTACGACCAACTGCGCGCCATCACCGGCAAGATGGAAAAGCACTATCGCGACATGCAGGACTTCGAGTTCACCATCCAGGATGGCAAGCTCTACATGCTGCAGACCCGCAACGGCAAGCGCACCGGTCTGGCCGCCGTCCGCGTGGCCATCGACATGGTCCGCGAAGGCCTCATCACGCAGGATGAAGCCATCTTTCGCGTTGAGCCCAACCAGCTCTATGACTTCCTTGTTCCCCGCCTGGTGGAAAAGGGCGAGAAGATCGAAGTCCTCGCCACCGGCCTGCCTGCCTCGCCCGGCGCGGCTGTGGGCCAGATCGTCTTCTCTGCCGAGGACGCGGTCAAGTTCCACGGCAACGGCGCTTACCGGGCCATCATCCTGGTTCGCGGCGAAACCACCCCTGAAGATATCGCCGGCATGGAAGTTGCCGACGGCATTCTCACCTCGCGTGGCGGCATGACCTCCCACGCCGCTGTCGTTACCCGCGGCATGGGCAAGTGCTGCGTGGCCGGCGCCGGCGATTGCACCGTCGACGAGACCAAGAAGGAACTGCGCGTCAAGGGCCATGTCTACAAGCAAGGCGACTGGATCTCGCTGGACGGCACCACCGGCCGCGTCATTGCCGGTCAGCTCAAGACCCTGCCCGCGCAGCCCGACGATCCGGATCTTGTCAAGTTCATGGGCTGGGTCGATCCGGTCCGCCGCCTCAAGATCCGCGCCAACGCCGACATCCCCCGCGATGCCAAGCAGGCTCGCCTCTTCGGCGCCGAGGGCATCGGCCTCTGCCGCACCGAGCACATGTTCTTTGCCGAAGACCGCATCGAGCACGTGCGCGCCATGATCCTTTCCGACAACGAGAAGGACCGCCGCGAAGCCCTCAAGAAGCTGCTGCCCATGCAGCGCGCTGACTTTGTCGGCCTCTTCAAGACCATGGAGTCGCTCTCGGTCACCATCCGCCTGCTCGATCCGCCGCTGCATGAGTTCCTGCCCCAGCGCGAAGAGCTGCTGGTCGAAATCCAGCACCTGGAAGACACCAAGCCCCGCTCGCCCAAGCTCAAGGAACTGCGTCCGCTGTTGGCGCGCGTCCAGGAGCTGCACGAGACTAACCCCATGCTCGGACTGCGCGGCTGCCGCCTCGGCATCGCCTTCCCCGAGATTACTGAAATGCAGGCCCGCGCCATCTTCGAGGCCGCCGTCTCCGTCAAGAGCAAGGGCGGCGATCCGCATCCTGAGATCATGGTCCCGCTCATCGGCTCCATCGAAGAGATGCGCAACCAGGCCACCATCGTCCGCCGTATCGCCGCTGAAGTCTTCAAGGAGAAGGGCGAGACAGTCGATTACATGGTGGGCACCATGATCGAGCTGCCCCGCGCGGCCCTTACTGCCGACCAAATCGCCGAAGAGGCCGAGTTCTTCAGCTTCGGAACCAACGACCTCACTCAGACCACCTTCGGCATCAGCCGCGACGACATCAACCACTTCCTGCCGGCCTACATGAAGGCGGGCATTTTCAAGCAGGACCCCTTCGCCACCCTCGATCAAGCGGGCGTCGGCTTGCTGGTGAAGATGGCCACGGCCAAGGGACGCAACACCCGCGCCAACCTCAAGGTCGGCATCTGCGGCGAGCACGGCGGCGATCCAGAGTCCGTCAAGTTCTGCCACAAGATCGGCCTCAACTACGTCTCCTGCTCGCCCTTCCGTCTGCTGACGGCAAGGCTTGCCGCCGCGCAAGCAGCCTTGGAGGAGAAGATCGCTGGTCCGAACCTGCACTCCAACGCCTAACCGGCACAACCCGTTTCAACCAAAAAGGGCGCAGCCAACCGCTGCGCCCTTTGTGCATCTGAAAGACACTCTCGATCCCGCACAAACGATTAGCGGGTGGCGCAGGTCCCCAGGTGGGAAAGGAACCGGAATCGGGGTGCCCCATGTCCGGATTTTCGGACATGGGAAGATTGCCGAGTGCCCCCGGTCTAGATTTTGAGACCGGGGAGACTACAGCCCTCAACCGGTCTTCGCTGCAACTCCAAATAAATAGGTGCCCCGCCCTCGCGACGCCTTTGTTCTTATTGCTTGGGTGGGATCATTCAAGCCTATTCCCGCCGCGGTCTGTCCCAACTACAGGTTCTGAAGGCCCGGCGCCACCTTGCCGTTTTGCCGGTTACCTGGCCTGCAACCGTCGTCCTCATGAAAAAGTCTTTCCTAACCGCACCCGGAAAACTCGTGTCCAATGTTTCGCATGGGCAAGAAAGGCCAAGCCGCCATCCGGGTCCAGGAACCTGCTGCGTGCCACACGCCATGCTAGAGTAGCGCCACATTCAGCTTCTTGAGATTACTGAGAGGTAGGCTTCCATGTTCGTTCGGAGTTTGAGATTCGCTCTTCTGAGTTGCCTTCTTGCATCGGCCATCGGTTGCGGAGGCGGCGGGGTAAGCGGTAACGGAAGCACATCAACGGTGGTGCCAACCATTACTTCGGTTGCAGTGACGTGTTCCGCCGCCTGGATCTCAACCAGCCAGACCTCAACCTGCTCGTCGACGGTGAGCGGAACTGGAAGCTACAGTTCTGCGGTGACCTGGACTGTCTATCCCGCAACCATGGGAACTGTCACCAGCAACGGGGTCTATACGCCGGGCAGCGCAGGCTCAGCGTACGTCGTCGCAACGTCAACTCAAGACTCCACGATATTTGGCTTCTATACGGTTGTCAGCACCACCCCGCCGACTCAGCAATGGGTTTCCTACGTCCAGGCTCAGGCAAATCCGATTCAATCGATTGACGCCTCCAACACGGATGTTTCCGATCTTGCCTTCCTGGAGCCGCTTCTGCAGGGGCGGGATATCGTCGAGTTAGGCGAGAGCGGCCATGGCGTTGCTGAATTCAGCCAGGCCAAGATCCGCCTCATCAAGTACCTGCACGAGCAATTGGGCTACGATGTCATTGCTTTTGAATCGTCCATTCTGAGCACCTACCTCGGCAATGAGCAATCCAGCCAGTTGACCCCGACTGCATTCATGCAGAATTCGATCTTTGCGGTCTGGTCGACGACCGATGTGGTGAACCTCTTCTCTTACATTCAGTCCACGCAAAGTACCGCCCACCCACTTATACTTGCCGGTTTCGATGTGCAATTGACAACGTCCTATGAGGGCCAGGCACGGCCTGGAATCTTCCAGCAGGTTGTCGGCCAGGTTGACGCCACTTACGCGCAGCAGGTCTTTGACATGGATCAGCTATTTGTTCAAAACCAGTTTCAGCCTGCGTATATTCTGGCGAACTATTCGGACTTGAAGACAAAATACCAGGCCCTCACGGCCTTTCTCGATGCCAACATGACGCAGATCCAGAATGCCTATTCCACCCGCCCCCTGTTTCCTTCGGTCGTCAGGCAGGCAGCGTGGGGAATGAGCGCCTATCTGGACGAGTTGGAGGACATGGCGCTCAACGGGCCGACGAGCTATGTCGACGGTAATACCGCTCGCGATGCTGGGATGGTCACAAATCTGGAATTGCTTGTCGACAACCTGTACGCGGGAAAAAAGGTGATGGTTTGGGCGCACAATGCCCACATCATGCACGATGGATTGAGCTACAAGGATGCGTGTATGGGCTTCCACAATATGGGCAGTTCTATTTTTGCGAAATACGGGCCTAGGGTGTACACGCTGGGGCTTTACATGTATCAGGGCTCGGCCGCGTGGAATGGCGGAGCTGTCTACACCATACCGCCCGCATCCCCTGTCAGCGTGGAAGGACTGCTTCACACCGCGGGCGATCCCTATGTTTTTCTCGATCTTTCAGAGGTTTCGGGATCGAGCGATGACACTGCCTGGATGTATGAAAACTACCCCATCCGTGAATGGGGCAATTATATGTATCAAGGGGAAATGATTGTCACAAACGAGTACGATGGCCTCTTGCAGATTGACACCGTCCATCCGCCGACTTACATCCAGTGAATCCCCGTTCGCATGATTTCCAGAGGACCAACAAACGGGTTTCTGAACCGAGAAAGGAGATTTCTGTTGATACATTTTCTGGTAACGGAAACAGAGGTTGCTTTCCCGCGCAATTCTTCACCATCCTATTCTTTCCTTACCTTAAACGCATACTCTTCCTGGAAGGTGGCGCAGGTCCCCAGGTGGGAAAAGAACCGAATCGGGGTGCCCCATCTCCGGATTTTCGGACATGGGAAGATTGCCAAGTAGTGCCGAGAGCGTCCGCCGCACCGCAGGTGCTTGCAGAAAATAACCCTCCATTGATGCACAATGATCTCTGTCAGGGTGCGAAACTTATGCCGTTCGGAGAAGCCATGCGCAACATCATCGTAACCATCCCCGAAAATGCGGCTATTCCATCTAAAAATCTCTTATCTACGCGGACTTTTGCGCCATAGGTGGCGACAGTAACCACAATTGATTCAACAGTATACCCACCGAAATGTCATTTCTTCCTGGCTGATTATTTTTCGCGTTTTTGCCAGTGAAACTGTGAATCCCCGCTTAACTAATCCAAAATCAAAGACTTCTGAGAGGCTCTTCCACGGAGACGAGCAAATGCTGAAACAGTGAAGCTGTGAACCATGACCTAACCCACGCAAAATGAAGTATCTGCGCAGACTCGCTGCACAGATACACGCGCACAGTGAAACTCTGAAGACCGCTCCCTACTTCGCATCCCCGCTTTGCGCGTAGTACCCTTCCCGCGTGACCACGCTCAGGTCGTCCTTATTGGACTTGAGCGCGATCTTGTGGAAGCCGCCTTCCTTGTCCACCATGTCCGGCGTATAAGTCAGCAGATACTGACCGCGCAGCTCCTCGGCGATCCAGCCGTAAATCTCCTCCAGGCTGTCCTTCTTTTTAGCTTCAAAGTACCTGCCTCCGGTGCGCGTGGCAATCTTCTCCATGATCTTCCTGCCATCCACGGCCTGCTCACTGGAGCCGCCTCCGCCGTGCCGTCCGCCGCCACCTCCTCCGGGCCAGCCGCCTCCGCCACCGCCGGGATAGCCCCCGCCACCGCCATGGTGCCCACCACCGCCAGGAGAGCCGCTCTCGCTGCGCTCCTGTTCGCCCTTGAAGTAGATGGTGTAAACGGCGAGATTGGCCTTGTCTGCCGCATCCACCGCATCGTTCAGGTCCATCTTGCTGCCCCGGTCTACGCCGTCGGAGAAGACCACCAGCGCCTTGCGTCCGTCTTCCGTTTTCATCAGCTCATCTGAAGCCAGATAAATCGCATCGTAAAGCTGCGTCCCGCCCCGGCTGCCGTGCTGCCTCTCCCGGTCGTCTCCCGTGGTCTCCGGCCCTTGCGCGTCGTTCTGCGCCCGCCGGCTCGGCCCCATGTCGTCCAGCTCCTTGTGCAGCTTCTCGCGCGAGGCGGTGAAATCCTCCAGCAACTCCACTTCGCGGTCGAAGTGAATGAGGAAAGCCTGGTCCCCACTCGGGCCTGTAGCCGCGTTCGGCTTCTCGGGCAGCATCGTATCCACAAACTTGCCCGCCGCCTTGCGCTCACTCTCCATCGCCCCGGAGACGCCGCGGCTGGTGTCTACCAGCAAACCCAGCCGGAAGGGCAGGCTGCTCTCCCGCGTAAAACTCTTGATGCCCTGCGGCCGCCCGTCCTCGGTCAGCGTAAAGTCGCTGATCTTGAGGCTGGTCACCAGCGCGCCCTTCTTGTCGCGCACTGTAACCGGCAGCACGACCTCGCGCGCCTGAATCTTCAACGTGGCGGCAGGTTGATCGGCGGACGGCTGCTGAGCAGGGCTCGCCACGGGCAGGCAGCCCAAGGCCAGCATCGAAACGGAAAGGCAAAAAACAGATCGGATTTGCATAGCGGTCAACGTGTACACACCTTCACCCCATTAGACGCGGCTTCCCGCGGAGTGTTGACCAGCGCGCGTCGCGGGCTAAATTCCAGCCAACAAACATCCTCGCCGCCAGTTCATGGCTGCAAGGCTACATGGATGTCCCGATGGAAATCAAAAGAGTAGGGATATTACAAAGAAAGGAAAGAATTCTGGTAGCGCTACCGGGAATCGAATACCCGATGTAACTTGTTGTTTCTATTCATATTACTGCGAACGCTTATCTTATGTTGCCCCTAAAGTTGCCCCTTCCAAGTCTCGTCTTCGACTCGCGTGATGCATTCGCAAATCTTGTGCGGGGGCATACAGGAAAATAAATTTTCTGAGGCACTGTTTTTGCCCAATCTCTCTATTCTATTTTACTCCTGTGGAGTCAACCAACCCAGCAATGGACCAACCCTACCGGAAGAATGTTCAGTAGTTCTCTTGACCTGCTGGCTTTCTTGGGTTGGCGGAACCCAGATTGTCTGCTGCGGACTCTGGGATCGTCTCATGTTTGGGCCTATGGTCACTGCTGAATTGGATTCCGTTTTCCGGAATTGCCCCGGAGAGGGCAAAGCCCCCCTCTGGTCCACCGCTGATGAGTAATGAGCTTGACAGGATTGGGCACTTTTTCTTTTCCGAGGCTATTGCTCATCCCCATTCTATTAGTAGAAGGAGAGAGAGGAGAGGACAGTTAGTCTCCTCACTATTACACCGCTAACTAAGGGGAGAAATGCTCTTGGTCGAGGAGGCATACAATGCAGAAAACACTTGACATAGAGAGGGTTTTCTGGTAGTCTAAACCTAGTTTAGTTATTCCATTTTTTATTACAGTCTTAGAGGACAAATATGGAAAAGATTATTTCACAGCCATTCAGGATGATTCGCTTGCCGGAGGTTACCCGGTTGACCGGACTTCGTCGGAGCAGCATTTACAGTCGAATTAAAGGTGGTGTCTTCCCTCGGCAAATTTCGCTTGGGGGAAAAGCGGTTGCATGGATTGAAGGGGAGGTCCAGGGTTGGCTTAATGATCGAATCAGCCAATGCAGGATGCAATCAACGCCTCGAACCTTGCAGCAAGCGGGATAGCCGCAGAGCGGTTGCGACTTTTCGCAATATATCCCTCGGATTCTCGTGGGGCAGTATTTCATAAATAATTTGAACGTCACGGACTAGCCAGCCTCCAACAGGGCAGTGCCAGACGTGTGTCTATAGAGGGAAACATGAGCATTTCAGAAAGTAATTCCAAGAAACCGGGCGGGGAGAATCAGTGCTCCGCGTCCATGCCGTCACGTCTCAACGTAAATGAAAATGCCAGTATCATGCAACTTCAAAAGGCTGTCCCTAGCGTAGCAGGCAAGTGTGTAAGACTCGCCCGCACTTATAAGTTTGAGTGTTGCGAACAGTGGCACCTTGCCGATCTCAGCCCAGTATGTGCGCTTTTATATCCGTTTGCATACAAATTGACTAAAGGAACGACCAACGAGTTCTATCCCGCTGCTCTTGTCCTCGCAGACTATTTTAACTACAGTGCAAGCCGAATCAGGGACGGATTGAAGGAACTTATCGACCTTGGTTTCTTTGAACAGACCCGCGCTAAGAAGTTTCGGACCAATAAATACCGCGTTCTAAGCCACAAGGAATGGGCAATGAATCATCCTGGCCAGTGTGCTTCAAAAGGGAATACTCCCCACGATCCTAAAGACCCGCTAGGACGCGAGTTATGGGCAATGACTGGGAGAAGCGTTAAGTTTCAGCAATCTCAGATTGACAATTTGAGAAATCTACAGTCGGAAGACTCTATTATCAAAGAACGATTTGCGGAGTTTTGGGAGAAGACAGGGGATACCTTAGACGTGCAAGAGGTATCGCCGCATTTCTACAAATTCATGGAAAACACTGCTCACGGTGTGCAAATATGATTAACAAGTGTGCGCATATCTTCATACCGCATGATGAGCATTTCTGCGCGTCACGGTGAGCATAAATGCGTATCTAATAGCTGAGGGGAATAGCTGATTATTTAATTGCTGATTATTTAATTGACTGATACCCAACCGGGGTCGATTCTGCTCAAGATAGTGAAGTATACCTTTATTAGCTGTACTCGTTCGAGGCTCACTTCGTTCAGAAAGAATAGTATCGAAAAGTATTAAAACAAATTGTGTGCAGTAAAGAATATGATTGACTATCTTCTCTCCAGTAAACGAGGATACTCTTCTCTGACTGCATATTAGGTCACTATTTCAGAGATTTGTAAGAGATACCGCCCAGTTGTCCATGTCTAGCACCTGCTCTTTTACTGTAAACGGTGTATCCGATCCATAGACCACAGTTACGAATGGTTGTTATCTTGCATCTCATAGTATTTATGCTAGTTAATAGCTCTATTGGTGCAATATAGAGCAACCAAGACAGTATAGTGGGATAGCCGGGACGCTGCTCAGCAACGCATCTCTGGCAGTCTGGTGGATGCTTGGGGCAGGTTGGCTGGTTGGATTGTTCTTTGCAGAAAATCCGGCGGACATCAAGTCTGGGGAATTGTTGGATAAGCCGCCAGCGTGAATACCGTCTCAGAGGCTCAGAATGGTCCGTAGCGCTAACGATGGAGTCTTCCGCAGGGAAACCCCTGCCCACTCGACAGGAGGCCGTCAAAACCCCTTACTGCCCTTTGGCTCTGTCTGTATCGTTCGGCGAGTGCTTGAAGGGGCCAGGCCGGTCAATCGAGGTCTTTGAGCAAGTCGGAGGTTTTCAGCCCAAAAGCAAGGGCCACGGCTTGGAGCGTTCGCAAGCCGATCTCCTTTTTACCGATCTCAAGGTCTGACACGTAGTTTTCGCTGATTCCGGCATGTTCGGCAAGATCAATCTGCCGCCATCCCCGCTCTTTGCGGAGATCACGGATTCGTTCCCCCAGCGAGATGCAGATTTCCCTTGTCACCCCAACTATAGTCGGACTATCCTTGTTGCGAATTCCCAACCATAGTTGGAGCGGACTTGATTTAAGCCCTACTGGGTCGGAGATTGCCGTGAAAGGGGAAACATGGGGCTGAGAAGCTGGCTTGCAAAGAATGTCGCTGGAGTCGAAGCATATGGGGGCGTAATGGGCCGCGAATCCGTAAAGAACGGCTTGGCAATTGGAAGGACTCTGTACCTAGGGCACGGAACACACTCGGGAAAGTCAAGCCGGTGTGTGTTCGAGAGCGCTGAATCTATGATTTCAGAAGGGTACACAGTCTATTGTGCGGACAATAACAAGATGCCGCCTAATGAAGACTCCTCTCAGCTTTCGGTACTCACCAGAACAGCCGGAGTAGCATTTGCAGCGCTCATTGCGAATAACGCCGCGCATTGTTGCTTCGCCAACCCTGAAAATCTCGGTAGTTTTCACCGAACTCTGGGATCATCAACGGCGTCTTGTCTCAAAGAAAACAGCCCCGATATTCCTATGGAACTTCTTCAACAATTCGGAAGTCTTCAGGTGCCACCGACCGTCACGATAGCATTGAACCCCGAAAAGCCCGGAACGGATGATCTTTTCGGAGTAATTCTCGGAGAGATTTCAAATCTGCATAGACTAGCGTCAGTAGGGTTCATGAGAAGGGGAATTCTCGGTTTCGATCACTGGGTTGTCTCGCTTGTGGAGGAGACGACTTCCGCCATTCAGAAAGCAGCTAATGAGTTTGGCTGGTGAGGTCAGAGCCTTGTTATGCTTCCTCAGCGCATACACTCTTTGCCGGAAAGGATCGGTCGATATGGGGATTAAACTCGCGGTACTTGCACTCTGCTTGTCCGTCTCACAACTCGCAATGGGGCAAGCTGCCCCTGCCGAAATCACGAACTCGGATGTAATCAGCATGACCAAAGCCGGGATCGGCGAGCAGACGATCATACTTGCGATTCAACGTGGACCAGACAAATTCGACATATCACCACAGGCTTTGATCGCTCTGAAGGGGGCAAGCGTTTCTGACCACGTGCTCGATGCAATGTTATCTGCGTCAAAAGGGGCAAACTTAGAAGCGAAGAATTCGTCTACTTTCAGGATTGGCGACATTAGCGACCCATCCGAACGAATGGCATACGAAAACTCTATTGCAAAGAGCAATCCCATCGACAAGGAGGGACGCCTAGAAACCTTCCTTCAGGTGTATCCGCAAAGCGTTGCGAGGCCAACCGTGCTTGAGATGCTGGCAGAGATCAAGCGTCAAACTCCAACGCACACATTTCTGCCACAAACTCAGAATCCCATTACCATTCAGATGGCACCCCAAACTACGACTCAGGGTCTTACTCTAAGAGTCCTGCAAGAGCAGTCCGTGCCCTACACTCAGGAATCTGGCGGGGGTATCTCGACAAGCTGCAACATCGATGGAACGGCAAATACCTCAGTCCACGTCAACTCCTATGGAAACAGCGCCTCTGGAAACGCAACGACAAACTCAAATCAGCACATGACCTGCAATTCCTACGACACAACAATCAGATGGCCTCACGTTCTCAATGTGATGTATGCTCAAGCATCCGACGGGAACTCCTACATCATCGCTTGCGATAGAGCATGGCGGTGGTCTAAGTGCGTTCCCCTGCGAGCGGGAGATGTGTTTAACCTCGGTGGTCACCTTAAAACCGGCCATACGTGGTCACTTCAAAACCGGCCAACGGGATTGGCCTGAGACGTGATTGTTTTACCCTGCCGCAGTGTGTTTGGGCAAGGCGCGGTCGGTGCCGCCG